>Ga0256405_10003723_pt1 | contig 30718 bp, 39 predicted proteins | sample RumenRJG_02DNA_FD_189096 | JGI IMG/M metagenome (GOLD analysis project Ga0256405, IMG submission 189096) | Bovine rumen microbial communities from Lethbridge, Alberta, Canada - RJG_02 | ecosystem: Host-associated > Mammals > Digestive system > Stomach > Rumen | place: Canada: Alberta...
TTGCCTCAGATGCATCCATCTCATTTGCCCCCTTCGTGAGAAGTCCCGAGAATTCTCGCGAATTCTCGGAAACAGTATCTCACAAAATCGGGCTTGCTTCTATCCGCCGCCGGAGTTGACGCTTACGTTTTATGATGGCTCGCGCCTTATTCGTGATGGTATATCCGCTTCCCGTCCAGCGCAAAAATGCGGTCGCTGAACGCCCCGACCGGCGTTACCTCGTGGCTCTCCTTGTAGATCTCCATGCGGCTGTCAATCAGATCGATATAGGACAGGAGCTCAGCCTCGGCACACATTGGCCGGACAGCAGCGCCCCACTCCGGGGTGCCGTGATGTGAGAGAACCATGTGCTGAAGCAACACAGACTTCTCTTCGGGTATGCCGAGCTCAGCGGCAACCGCCGCGACCTCCTGCGCGCCCATGACGAGATGACCGAGGAGCTGTCCCTTTACCGTGTACTCTGTGACCAGCCCGAGTTCAGAGAATCCGAACTCCTCTCGCTTCATGAAGTCATGGAGCAGTGTGCCGGTCAGCATCAGGCTTCGGTTGATGACCTCCCCGTACAGACTGGCGAGGAAATCGGCAGTCTTCAGCATGTTCGAGGTGTGCATCAGGAGGCCGTGAAGGAATGCGTGATGTACACTCTTGGCTGCGGGTATGGTCTTGAACGCCTCAAGGTTGCGATCCAGCAACGTCTCAGCGATCAGTCGGTAGTCCCTGTCCTCTATGGACGCGACCAGATCCCGAACCTCCTGAAGCGCAGCATCCGCATCAATGGGAGCGGTCGGGACAAGCGCCGCGACGTCGTATCGGTCATTTTCGTCAGCCAAGCGGATTTTCTCCAATGTAACCTGCAATGAGCCTTTGTATTCCGAGACCTCTCCGCGTACCTTCACCACCTTGCCGGCATCTGCGCCGCTAATCGGCCCAGCATAGTCCCAGACCATAGCCGGAAGGCCCCCGGTGCAGTCAGACAGTCCCGCGCTCAGGAATGGCTTGCCGGTCGCCGTGGTCTTGGGGAACGCTTCATATAGAAGGTAGAAACCCTCAAACTTCTGGCCAAGGGTCATGTCACTGATTTTTACATTGTAATCCATATAAGCCTCACGTCCTTTTTATTGGGAGCTTACCGCCTTCTCGTCGCCGATCAGCAGCTGCCCACGAAGCAACGCGCCGTTGGAGACATCCATCGCCGGTGTGCTGATGTTCCCGAGCACCTTTGCTCCTTCCATCAGCTCGACATACTCAGCCGCGATCAGATTGCCATCGACCGCGCCCGCGCAGATAATGCTGGCAGAACGTATATTGCCCTTGACAGCAGACTCCGCATCGACCGTGACTTCGCCGCGAACCGTAATGTCGCCCTTGATGGTCGCGCCGAGCAGTTCCAAATCGCGCGCCGCTATCGAGGCGTCACCCATCTTATGGATGGAGACTTTACCCTCCGAGACAATCTCGCCTTTGACCTCACCATCCACAAGCACGTCGCCGGGGGCCGTAATCGTGCCCTCGAATACGGTTCCGGGCGCGAAATATGTTTTTCTCTCTTCCAAAATTGTTCCTCCATGCGTTGACAAAATGCTACGCTATTGTAGCACAAACGCTTGAAATTGCAAGCAATTCAAATCAGCTGCGAGGCCCTTCCATTGCCTTGAGCTGCTTTTGAATATGATCATAGTCTTTTCTCGACATGTATCCTTTGGCACGATTGAACATCGTGTTATACGCCATGCCAGTTGGATCTTCCAGTATTTCCCAGTCCTCCGGCTCTGTTGAGTAGAGGTACGAAGTGAACTCCTCGTCGTCGATCACTCCCTCATAGACAGGCGCATCTTTGCTGCAAGGCCAATAGTACACATTTCCGTGAGTTAATCCGAACAGTTCATCAGTCGTTGGTCCGAGATAGCGCAGGACAGACCAATCCTCTTTTTGATTCATTGCTGCGACTTTTGCCTTGTACTTTTCAAACAGTTCCTTGTCTCTGTCAGAATCCGCATACTTCTGCACGTACTTGTCAATCTGCGCGAAGTATTCCTCATAGCTGTCATACCCGTAAGGGGTAAGCCCCACTCCACGCGGCAGGATTGCTTCAACCTCAGACAGCAACTCGCTGGGATATGAAAACACCTCGCCGCCATCTTTCCTGGAGCTGGGTAGAAGAGGATATTTCCTGTGGTTTTCAGGAATGTATGGTTTCGCTCGGTTCTGATCCCTTCCCATTGACATCCCCCCGTTCAAAATCAGCATCTTCCATGCTGGTTCTCATTATAAACATCAACTGTCCGATAATCCGGTCTAAAGAAACGGGCACAGCCTTTACTTGGCTATGCCCGTTTTCCTCGCCCGTAAGGATTTATCCACGTTTTCACACGAAATCCGGCATTTCAAACTTTGGAAGCGCCGCCTCCAGCATCTTCGCGTTCTTCTGCACTGCCTCAATATAAGGCGCGTTCTCGGAATAGTTGAGGTACAGGGCAATCATGAGGAGATCGCGGTAGGACTTTTCAGCCTCCGGGCTAAGATGTTTCATGCCGCGCATACAGGTGGATGCGGCAGCGAACAGCTTCGTCCACGCACGGGCCATCTCATCACGTTCCTCTATGCCGAACCCGGAAAGCCACTCGCGGAGCGTGTGTTTCGTGTCACCGCCGTCATCGGCGCAGCCGGACGGCTGGAAGAAATACTGGTATTCACCGGTTTGCGGCGAAAGCATCCGCCCGAGTGGGAATATAGCGCAAACCACGGGCTTCATGTTCTGGATCGTGCATTTGGAGTTGCGCATCAGAACGCAGCTGCCGTCCAGCCGCTCCCGCAGCGTTGCGATTGGCAATTTGGAGTCCGGGCCGATGTTCCAGTTCAGATACTTCTGAGCGACCTCAACGGTATCAATGCCGAGTGCCTTTGCGATGAAGAACACGTCCACACCGGTCATGACGATGGGCTCGGAGCGCTTGCGGCAGCAGTTTCCGCACATCTTGCAGCCAAATGTGAACGTATCGTCCATTTGCAGAGTGTGGCTGAGGTAGTAGTCCAGAGCCTCTTTGCTAAGACGATCCGGGCGTTTCATCTGAGCCATCTTCCAATTCCTCCGTTTCTCCATATCCCAATTCTTCCTGAGCCTTCACCAGGCGGTAGAAGGTCGTCCTACTGATCCCCATGCGGCGAAAGCAATCCGCTGCCGTGATCTCACCGCGTTTCCACGTGGGATAGAGCGTGTCCCACTCCTTCGGAGCCGCCCTTGGCCGCCCGAACTTCACGCCTTTGAGGTGCGCGGCGGCGATGCCCTCTGCCTGCGCCTGAGCCTTGGTATCGACCTCCAGCTGCGCGCCGAAGGCAAGAACCGCCAGCACGATGTCCGTAATGATGTTCCCGAGCAGATCCTTAAACTGCGTGGTATCGAGGATTGGTGTATCCAGAACGACAATATCCGCCTTGACCGTCTTTGTGATGTACTCCCACTCACTTCGGATGCCGGAATAGTTCCGCCCGAAACGGTCAATAGACTTCACATACAGCACATCACCTTCGCGCAGAATATTGTTGCGGAGGATCAGATAGTTCGTCCGTTCGAAGGTGCGGCCGCTCTGCTTGTCTATGTAGATGTCGCGCTCGTCGATCCCGTGTTCCATGAAGTCCAGCACCTGACGATCTTCGTGCTGATCCTTGCTCGATACACGGCCATAGGCAAACTTCTTAGATGCCATCACGACCTCCTTCAGCGGAATGCGGACATCATATCGCCGAGATCCTGAACCTCCTGCGCGTTATCTTTGGATTCTGGCGTCAGCATCAGCGCAGGCTGCATCAGGGTGCCTTCCTCCATCATCTCAGCAATGACCTCCTTCACGATGTCCTTCACAAAGATCTTGCTGAACTCGTCCCCGGCGTTGGGGCAGCTGATATAATGCAGAATTGCCGTGGCGACATACTCCGTCATGTTCCGGGAGTGGGCACGAATTGCATCCACCACCTTTTGGTGGCGGAAGTCAAAGTCATTGAACTTCAGGGTAACTCGCATTCTTCCGTATTTATCGGGCATTTGCCGCCACCTCGCTTCGATACAGTAGCCCATAGCCCACAGCGTTCGCGTGGATGTCGTCTATGAAGATGGGGTAGCCCACCTTTCCTCCCTGCACGATCATCGTCCGAAGCAGAATGGAGCCGCCTCCGGCGAACACACACTTGCTCGTCTTGACGTCGATCCCACGCTCGCGCAGGAAGTTGTAGAACTCGTCCAGAAACTCTGACGCCATCTTCCGAATCAGCATTTGGACGTCGCCGGGCAGGATTGTCGGCTGCGCCTTGATCACTTCGTCAATGTCGCTCTCCTCCAGCAACCGATCGAACTTGGCATTGCACTGGCTGGAAATCGCATTGTACAGCGTGATGACGCCCTTCTCGAAGCTCTCAAGCACTTCGAGATCCGGCCGCCCGTTCCGCAGCTTCAGCACATCCACCGTGAATCCGCCGATGTCGATGATGTATGCCGCCGCGTAGTTCTTGAGTTCTCCATACCTCGTAACCGCAGCGGCGAGCGCCTGCGTGTAGCTGTAGACCTTGCTGATGCGGATTGAGTGGTATTCGCCGTTGAACTCGAAGTCAATCGCTTCGCGCTTGCGGAGGAAGTACTGCTCAAAACGCTCATGGAGCTGCCCGTAGTGCGCGGGCGGCAGACCGACGAGAAGTGTGACGTCAAGCGGATCAAGCGACTCGTCAATGCCTTCCCGCCGCAGCTCATAGGCGACGGCGAACAGCGTCAGGACAAAGAATCTGTCATCCACGGTCTTGTCGCGGAGATATGAGATCCTGCGCTCGGTCAGCGTGTAATACTTGCCGTTCCAGAAGATATAATCGCCGGAGATGCCCGGCTTGGTGTCCGACTCGATTACGCCGGACGTGAAGATGGCAGTCGGCGTCTTCACCGACTTGTTCCCGTGATCGATAGATATAACCATTTGAGTGCTCCTCCTTGAATCCAAGCTATAATCTCTTACGGGATATGTACCAAAAGAACAACCGATTTTTGAAACTGGAGCCGGGCAGATAAGCGCAACAGATCATCTGCCCGGACACCTTGATTCAATACCAATCGCTAAGCATTAAGCGGAGCTTTTCGAATGCATTATGCAACGAACATTGAGCCGCTACATGGGTGCATCCTTCTTCTCTGGCTATCCTCTCGCGTTCTACGCCGCATACTTTGCGGTCCGGGCAAGAACCTTCGATCCCGATGCCTGGTGTTTCGCAGATGCCGAGGAAGGACGCTATCGGACGAAGCATCTGCTTAGCGAGATAGAAAACGAGCCTGCATTTTCCGAGGAATGCGATGACATGCTGAGGGAGCTTGAGGTGTGCTATGAGTTTTACCTGCGCGGCTATCACTTTGAAGTCGGACAGATCAAGGACAAGCGCGACCTTCGGTTCCAAATTGTCGATAATGGTTTGCTTGTCTCGTCAGCGGAATGAGGTTCCATAGGCGGGCCTGACATAGCTCCTGCGTGAATCGGCCGGCAGATCCAAATCGGGTCTGCCGGCCTTTTGCACGTTTTTGCACCCTTCCTGCCGGATTTCGGTATTATAGCATCCAGCCTTTCAAAAGAGTAAGATATCCTCGTACTTATTAGATTTTGCTATCCCCGCGAGGGATCTTATTACGCACGCTTCAAGGAAGCAATCGAGAAGCAGACGAAGCTGATGAGCATCGACGTCCGCTACCCCTACACCGCGCTGCTTGGCGTTCTCAAGCGCATCGGTGCTCCGAAGAAGGCAAGCTACGAGACTGCCGACCTGTTCATGGCCCAGCACGGCAATGACCCCTGCACGGCCTATGAGCTGTATCTCGCCATGAGCGAAATCATCTTCGCCGCCCAGTGCGACGGAGCCAGTGGCAGCCGCATCGCTCAGCTTGAGGAGATCATCGCCAGAGCGCTTTCCGTGAACTGGGGCGAGTACGACCGTCCCGGCGACTTCAAGTGGTGAGGTAAGCGGCGATGAGCACAGAAAAGAGGACTTACCGAATCCCGCTGGTGTGGCAGGAATACGGCCACATCAATGTGAAGGCGGAGTCGGTCGAGGAAGCCATTGTCTACGCGCTGGGGCCGGAATGCCCGTTGCCCGAAGGCTCGTATGTGGATGACTCGGTCGAGGTGGATTACGCGGCTCTGGAGGCAGACGCCCAACCCACTCCCACGCAAAGCAAGGGTTTTGATGATTCCTACGACGACCTGCTGTGGAAGCTGCTGCTCGCGCATCGCGGGCATAGGGTTAGCGTCGTCTCCTACGGCGATCCGGCTGATCCGGCAAACGTGAGTCTCGAATGCGAGGACTGCGGCGAGGTCATCCTGGATGCTGAAATCAACACAATCTGTGCGAGGGAGGACAAGTGACAGCCCGCCTTTACAGGCGGCTCAGCAAGAACATGATTCAATCTGCTATGAAATTATGAAGGAGGAAGAATAGATGGCTCTCAATCTGAATTACAAGCCCACCGCGCTGGTGGACACCTCAACGCTCACTGAGGACGAATGGCTTGCGTGGCGCAAGAAGGGTATCGGCGGCAGCGATGTCGCCTCCGCGCTCGGCCTCTCGCCCTACCGCACCGCTCGGGAGCTCTACTACGACAAGATCGGCATTGAGCCGGAAATCGAGGGCGAGGACAAGTCTATCACCTTCGAGATTGGGCACCTGCTGGAGGATGTCGTGGCTCAGATCTTCGCCAAGAAGACGGGCTTCACGGTCTACCGCGACCAGACGATGTACCAGCACCCGCTGTACCCGTTCATGCTCGCGGATGTGGATCGCTTTGTCCACCTGCCGGACGGCAAGACCGCGATTCTGGAGTGCAAGACCGCGCACTATGACGTCCAGTATTTGTGGGCGAACGGCGCGGTGCCTCGGCACTATGAGCTTCAGGTGCGCCATTACATGAGCGTCATGAACATCGACGTGGCGTATATCGCCTGCCTGTTCTCCAACAGCGAGGTGGATTTCGTGTGGCGGAAAATTGAGCGCGATCTGGACGAGGAGGAGAACACAATCCTCCAGCTCCAGGAGTTCTGGAACCACAACGTCCTCGGACGTGTGGAACCGGCGCTGACCGAGAAATCGGATCTCGTGCTTGACGTGCTCAGCCGGTACTATGGCCCGGCTGACAAGACGCAGCCCGTGGTCGAGGTCGGTCCCGAGTTCATCCCTGTTTTGGAGCAGATCAACAGCCTCAAGGAGCAGAAGCTCACGCTGGATCGGCAGTCCAAGAAGCTCGACGAGCAGATCAAGACGGCCTACGCCCCCATTGTGGATCTGATGGGTACTGCGTGCAGTGCCCAGTGCGAGGGCTCCGGGGTGAGCTACAAGATCAGCTTCGATCCCCAGTATCGCTCGGGAATCCCCAAGGAAATGCTCTCCAAGCTTCAGGCGCAGCACCCCGACGTCTATGACGATTTCGTTGAGACCAAGGAGATCCGCATCTTCAAGCTCACGAAGGCCGCGAGCTGACAGGAGGTGGACAGGCACTATGAAACAGTTGGGAAACCTTGCCATCGCCTGCGCACGGCGCAGCGACGTCATCATGCTGATCAAAGAGGGCGAAGTCACCGTCGTCGTCAACCACATTGACGGAATCGGCACCAAGACCCTTGAGACCGCGTGGGATGACGACCAGCGCATCGGAGAAATCTGCCATGAGCTGAACTTCGGCAGCCTCGCCGGAGGTGACGCGCAATGACCTATGTATGCTCACCGCTCTCCGCCCCTTCGAGGGCGGAGATGCTTGCTAACGCGGCGAAGGCCACGACCTACATGGTTCTCGCCGAAAAGGAATTCTGTGAGCAGGCGGTTGCTCCTCATGCCTATCTCCCGTATTTATTAGATGACGCGGTTCCTGAGCAGAGGGCGCTCGCGCTGGAGTTCGGTCAGAAGCTTCTGGCCATGTGCTCACGCGTGGTTGTCTTCGGCTCCCGAATCTCTTCTGGAATGCGTGGGGAGATTGAGCTTGCCGAACGGCTTGGCATCCCGGTGTTCTATCGCAAAAGCAAGATTGAATGCGAGCGCGAGGAGGCGAGCTGATTGTTATGTAAACTTGACCGAGTAATCTTTCAGGCGGCGAACGGGTTCAGCATCTTCTCCTATTCCACGAAGGACGAATCCGTGCCGCAGAGCGCAAGGCGCGCCGGATACTACAGCGATAACCGGATACGGTTCTCGGCGGTCGGCTATCATTTGCCGGCGACTGACACCGTGGAGGTGAAGCTGGAGGGCAAGTGGCAGCAGTCGAAGTACGGGCTTCAGCTGGAAGTGGAGCACTTTGAGCAGGTCATGCCAACCGACAGGTCGGGCATCATCGCGTACTTAAGCTCAGGCTTCATCAAGGGCATCGGCCCGGAGACCGCGAAGGCCATTGTCGCACGGTTTGGGAACAAGGCTCTCGATGTGCTGGAAAACGATCCGCAGCAGCTGCTTCAGGTCAAGGGCATTGCCCAAGCCAAGCTGAAGAAGATCGTCACCAGCTATCAGGCTACCCGCTGTGTGCGTGAGCTCGCCACATACCTCGCACCATACGACGTGACCGAGCGCAAAATCATGAAGATCCACGAGGAGTTCGGCGACAGCGCCCTGAACATCGTCAAGACGGACCCGTTCCAGCTCTGCAAAATCAGCGGGTTCGGGTTCCTGACGGTGGACGCCATCGCCAGAAAGACCAAGGTGAGCCTCCGAAATCCGCTGCGGTATCTCGGCGCGATCAATTTCGTGCTGGAGGAGGGCATGAACGCTGGGCATCTTTTCATCCCACGCGGGGAGTTGGTGTCCAAGTGCCATGAACTGCTCAACAAGGACTGCGACGAGGAGGTGGTTTCTGCGGACGACATCCAGGGCGCGATAACACGCGCGCATCAGGAGAAGATCATCTATGTGGAGCGTGAGCGGGTCTACCAGACCTTTGAGCGACTCTGCGAGGTGAAGACGGCAAAGCGGATCGTCTCGATCCTGCGCGCTGACGATCCTCCTGAAATCAGAGACCTGTCCGCAGAGATTCGCCAGACGGAAGCTCAGCTCAGTCGGCAGCTCGCGCCTTCGCAGCGCGAGGCGGTCAAAACCTGCCTCACGCATCTGCTCTCGATCATGACCGGAGGCCCCGGCGTCGGCAAGACCACAACGCTCCGGGCGATCCTGGACATCTACCACCGCTCGTTCCCTGACCACGAGATTCTGCTTGCCGCGCCTACGGGCAAGGCGAGTCGGCGCATGAGCGAACAGACGGGATTCCCTGCATCCACGCTGCATTCCGCCATGGGGATCAACAGCGACAGAGACATTTTCCATCTCGATCCTGACCCGCTCTCCGCTGACCTCATCGTGATCGACGAGTTCTCGATGGTGGATATGCGCCTCGCCTACGCGCTGTTTGAACGCGCAAAGGCCGGCGCTCAGATCGTTCTGGTCGGTGATCCTGACCAGCTCCCCTCCGTGGGGGCCGGGAACGTGCTGCGTGAACTGCTTCGAAGCGAAATGATCCCCACTGCGGTTCTCGACACCGTGTTCCGGCAGGCCAGCAACAGCCGAATCTACCTGAACGCCTACGCGGTCAACCACAACGACACGCATCTGCTCTATGGCGACGACTTCATCATGTGTGATGTCGAATCCGGCGAGGAGGCCGCGAAACTCGTTCTGAAGTGCTACTTCGACGAGGTATCGCGGATTGGCGTGGAGAACGTGCAGATCCTCTCGCCCTTCCGAAAGAGAGGCGCGGTCGGTGCTGACAACCTGAACGCGGAGATCCGGGAGCTGATCAATCCCAAGCGCAGAGGCGTCAACGAGGTACGCTGCGGTGCGAAGGTCTTCCGCGAGGGAGACCGAATCATCCAGACGAAGAACACCGCCGAGCTGTCCAACGGCGACGTGGGCGTGATTACCGCGATTAAGACTGACGAGGATGGTGAAACGGAAATCAGCGTCAAGCTCTTCGATGGTCGTGAGATCACCTATACAGAGGAGATGCTGGAAAACGTTGACTGGTCGTATTGCCTGACCATTCATAAGGCTCAGGGCTCGGAGTACCCCACAGTCATCATCCCGCTCCTGAAGGAGCATTATGTGATGCTGCGTCGGAACCTGTTCTATACAGGCATCTCAAGAGCCCAGAGCAAGGTCGTCATCATCGGGCAGCGCCAGGCTGTCTTCGCGGCAATCCATCGGAATGACGTGGACAAGCGCAACACTGTGCTCGCTGATCGGATCGTGGCCTACTACGACCGCGAAGTTCAGAGGCGAGCCGTATGAAATCAAGGGAGCAAGGGGGCGGACAACCGCCTCCTGCCCAAAATAAACAGATTGGAGGATTATTATCATGACGGAAATCACCAGTGCCCGGGCTATCCCCACCATCAACGCGGTGGACGGATTCAACCCCGCAGACTTCACCCGCGAACTCACCAACGACGACGGAACCAAGAGCCTGTACCTCGACGTGAAGTACCGGCTCCTGTGGTTCCGGCTGCACTGCCCGGACGGGAAGATCGACTCCGAGATCATCCGCGTGGATGACAAGTCCGCTGTGGTGAGCTGCAAGCTCTACAACAGCAAGAGTGATCCCGCTGACCAGTACGTTGCCCGCTCGACGGCGCAGCGGTTTCTGAGTCAGGACAAGTTCGGGGATCGGTATCTGGAGATCGCCGAAACCGCAGCCATCGGGCGTGTGCTCGCAGCTGCGGGCTATGGCACCCAGTTCTGCGGTTCGGGCGACATGCTCAGCGGCGATATCGTGGATGTCCCGATTGATCTGCCGGAAGACACTGATGACGCGCCGCAGGTGATGAGCCATGTGACGCATCAGACGGTTGCCCAGCCGACGCAGGCCGTGGCGTTCCCGCAGAAGCCGGCAGTGGTCGCGGCAGCCCCGCAGCCTGCCCCTGCACCTGCGCCGAAGCCTGCCCTTCCCTCGGTTGAGTTCTACCTGAACACGATGACGCTGGAGGACGCGAAGAACGTGGTGGTCGATATCGGAAGATACGCTGGCTCCACGCTCGGCGAGATTGCTTTGCGCAAGCCCAGCGACCTTGAGTGGTATGTCAAGTTCTACTCCGGCAAGAACCACGCGCTGAAAGCCGGAGCCATGCTGCTCGTCCAGGCCGCGACGCAGAAAGCGAGCTGACCATGAATCTTGTGAACTATGGAACGCTTTATGCGGACAAGCCCCTCGGCAACAAGGCAAAGAAGCTGATCCGTGACGCTTTTGGCAACAGCGGTGGCGTAGTCACATTCAACGGGCAGGAGATTGATGTCAGCGAAGCCTATGGCTCCGCTCTGGACTTTGAGATCAACTGCCTGATTGACCAGCTCTCCGCCCTCGGCATCCAGCTTGAGGGCAGAATCAGCTACTACGGCGATTATGAGGGTGCCTATGTTGTCGAGAAAGGCAAGTACTGCGACGACCTGTGTTCGGAGGAGCTTGCCATCATCGACGCGGATGACGACACCCTGATCGCCGAGCTGGAACGGCGCGGATTCACCGTTGGGAAGGCTAGCTGATCCTGTGAGCATGAGGAGGTGATGCCGCTATGGGCGTCAACAGCAATCTTCCCTGCGATATCGAGCAGGTCATTGATCTGGTCGGAATCCAGGTAATCCGCAACACGGGCACACAGCTGCATTGCCGCTGCCCGTTCTGTGACGACAGAAAAGCACACCTTAACGTCAGGCTGAACAAGGACGTCTTCCGCTGCAACCGCTGCGGGAAAGGCGGCGGAGTGCTGCAACTCTACGCGTATATGCACGACATCCCGTTGGGCACAGCGTATGAGGAGCTCTGCCGCATCTTCAAAGCCGGCGACATGTCGGCAAAGCGTCCGGTAGCCAAGCCAACCAAGAAAGAGGTTAAGCCCGTTCTCCCGGAATGGCCGCTTGCCAACGCAGAGGTTCGGAACAACACCTACAGCAATCTGCTGTCCCTGCTGACCCTCGGCTCCGCTCACAGAGAGTCCCTGCTTGCGCGGGGGCTCTCGGAGGCAGAGATCGACCGGCTGGGCTATCGCACCACTCCGGCAGTACGGTCGGCGAAGATCGTCGCTATGCTGCTGGAGCGCGGGTGCGAGCTGAAAGGTGTCCCCGGCTTCTTCTGCGACGAGAAGACAGGTCAGTGGAAGCTCGACATCCGAGCCTCGGGAATCATGATCCCTGATCGGAACGCGAATGGCGAAATCGAGGCGATCCAGATACGCCTTGACAGGGTGTTCAAGTCCAAGTTCAACACCCTGACGAGCGTGGATCGGTACTATGGCGCTACGGCAGCCTGCTGTCCGCATTTCGTTGGGATCACCGAGGACACAGAGGCAGTGTATCTGACTGAAGGCGTGATGAAGTCCGACATCGCTCACAGCATATCCGCCGAGCTTGGACAGCCGCACGCTTTCGTCGGGTTGACGGGCGTATCCAACAGTAATCAATACCTACGCGCACTGGAAGAACTTCGGGAAATGGGCATCTTGCGCATCTATGTGGCGTTTGATATGGATGACCTGATAAACGAAAATGTCCGCCGAGCCCGCGAAAATGTCATTCAGGTCGGTTACGAGTCCGGCTTCGAGATGACGCCAATCCGCTGGAGTCCGCAATACAAGGGCATTGATGACCTGATGGCATCGTTCAAATCCAAGCGTCAGGCAAGCGCATGACCCCACACAACAACCCATCGGGGGTGCCGGAGAGCGTTAATCTCACCGGCACCCCCATCGTAAGAAAGGAAAGAATTATGGCTAACTACTACGCTACCGTTCGCACCAACTACTTCCACGTAAAGTCCCCTGACGAGTTCAAGAAGATGCTGATGGATGTCGAGGGCGAGGACAGTGTGCTGCTCTTCGAGGAAACCGACGAGAACGGGCAGCCGATCTTCGGCTTTGGCTGTTGCGGCACCATCTATGGCATCCCCAAGGGCGAGGATGAGGAGACCGATTACGACTTCTTCATCGAGAAATTGCAGGCGTGCGTTGCCGACGATGACGCCGTCATTATTCTGGAAGCTGGCTACGAAAAGCTCCGCTACGTCATCGCAACCGCTCTTGTCGTCACAAGCAGCGACACATTCTTCGTCTCTGCGGAGGACGTGGCCATCGAGAAGGCACGGGAAATGCTGAAGAACGACAAGTGGGATACCTGCTGCGAGTATTGATGCGGCACAAACTATGAAGAAATGAGGTAAATGATCATGTCATACGTTGGAGATTTCACGCTTTCCGCAGACATCGGCGACCAGAGCACATTTGAGCTGGTTGATAAGGCCGTTGCCGCCATGAACAGCTACATGGACTTCGACTCCTACGAGGATAACCATGCCGTCTGGCGCGACATCAACGATACCTGGCGCGCTCATGAGGAGGATCTGCTCGCGCTCTCGAAGCAGTTCCCGCAGATTCTCTTCGTACTGGAGTGCCAGGGCGAGATTGCCAGCGACCTCTGGCGTCAGTTCTTCCAAGACGGCAAGATGCAGTTCTGCCCGGCGTACTCGACCTTCTGGCCGTACATCAGCGACCGCATGAAGGAGCCTGATGCCAGATGCGCCAAGCCCTCTGATGGTTTCGAGGAGGAACTGGAGTTGTCTTCTGATCAGATCGCGCGGCTCGATGTGATGGATAACGCGGTCTACCAGTGTCTGCTTGCCCTTCTGGGTAAGGACGAGGAGGATTTTCCCTGGTCGATGGAGTACATCGGCGATGCGGAGGATCTGCTTGTGGACTTCCTGCTGAAACGCGGGCATCGCATCCGGCGTCCGGCTATCGTGACGGAGCCTGATGGAACCCAGCATATCGAAGAGTATGAGGAGCCAGAAGTGCGGAAGTTTGAGAATTGCACTTATATGCGCACTGCCAGCAGAATCTGCCGCCAGAATTGGGAAATCGATGGTAAGCTTTGCTGCCACGCTGGAGAAAACTATATCATTGCGGAATGTGGCGGAGAAAATGCTGGCTATTGTGATGTCATCGACAGGGCTGGCAAGGTTGTCGTTCAGGGAATCGTCAACGAACTCGATGAGTTCTTCTTCGAGGAGGCGAGTTCCTAATGAACGAAAAGAAGCACGCCCGTTTCGTCCGCGTGGCCACACAGCGCGTCAACCAGATTGTCGCAGACTTTGAAAAACTCGGCAACTGTGCCAGCAAGGTCTCCTATGACTACACAGACGCAGAGGTGGAGCAGATCTTCAAGGAACTGGAAAACCAGATGGCAATCCTCAAAGACCAGTTCGCTGGAAAAAAGTCATTTTCACTTTCAGAATAGTTTTTTTGAAAAGAAGGCTTACTTTTTCCGGTTTCAAAAGGCTATATAAGTGAAGGGATTTTTAAGGAGGTATGAATATGCTCTACAACAGACAAGAAGCCGCCGAGATTCTCGGCATCTCCGTAAACACGTTGGACAAGCTGAGGGCAGAGAGGAAGATTGGGTACTACCAGATGCATTCCAGATGTCACATCAAATTCTCTCAGGCACATCTTGATCGGTTCCAGAAGGCGATTGAGGTGCAGCCTTGCCGCGAGTATGCGGGTGAGGATGTCACCAGCAACGTCAGCAACAGCACAGGCTTCGGCAAAAAGAAAAGCGCGCTAAATAGACTGTAAGGCAAGACCCGCAGCAGGAGCTTCGTGCCCCTGCTGCGGGTCTTGCACACGCTATTGTCCTGATTATCGTACAGTACACTTGCTAAACTATGCCCAGAACGACAGAGGAGGCGCTTAACATGTGTGGCTACTATTCTTCTTTTGGATACTGCGGGCTCGTCGATGGGAAGTACAAGCTGTTTGCCACCGAGGAGGATTATAGAGATTACATGACGCAACGATAAGGGATCGAGGAGGATTTTGAGATGGCATATTTCACCTGCAACAACTGCAACTACACGTTTTTCATGCAAGAAGCGCCCGAAGCCTGCCCGGATTGCGGCAAGATCAAGGCGAAGCGCATCATCAACAATGGCAGTTATGCCGTAGAGAGTACCGTGCCCGCTATCCGTCCGGCAAGTGACGCAGAGCTGGTGTGGTTCCGGCGCGTTCAGGCAGAACTGGCAGCGGAGACGGTATGGGCCTCGGCGTAAATCCTTCAGGAAACAGTCATACAGCCGCCCTAGTTTCGGGCGGTTGTTGTTTTTGGAAAGATCTCCACATAGAAGTTTAACCTCTCCTTAGCCGTTTCGCCCAAGAGGAATTCTAATCATTCGTTGCGGTTGCCTATTTATTACCTTATTCGTAATACATACTATGTAAAAAAGTTGCAATTCCGTCTAGCTTCAGTAACCACTTTTTTATCCGATTTCGGTAGAGTAACCACTTTTTTATCCTATATTTAGTTCCTTATATTTTGTCCTACCACAATATGTTGTGTGTCTATAAGACCAAAAATCCAGAAACCAGCTTTTGTGGAAATGCATTTTTGCAACAAAAAATCTCCGAAAGCAGGAGCTTTCGGAGATTTTCTTGTGTTTTTTTAACGCTTGGAGAACTGCGGAGCTCTGCGCGCCGCCTTGAGGCCGTACTTCTTGCGCTCCTTCATGCGCGGATCGCGCGTGAGGAAACCGGCCTTCTTGAGGATGGGGCGATAGTCAGGGCTCGCGAGCAGGAGCGCGCGGGCGACGCCGTGACGCAGAGCGCCGGCCTGACCGGACACGCCGCCGCCAGAGACGGTGGCAACGATGTCGACCTTACCGAGGGTCTCGGTAGCGGCGAGCGGCTGACGGACGACCATCTTCAGGGTCTCGAGACCGAAGTAATCGTCGATATCGCGGCCGTTGATGGTGATGCTGCCGGTGCCGCCCTGGAACAGATGAACGCGCGCGACGGAGGACTTGCGACGGCCCGTGCCGTAGAGATAAGGCTTCTTGGACTGATACATTCTTCTGTTCCTCCTTACTTCACTTCGTAAGCCTCAGGCTTCTGGGCCTGCTGCTCATGCTCGGCGCCGGCATAGACGTGCAGACGCTTGAGGGAATCCTTGGTAATGGTGTTGTGGGGCATCATACCCTTGACCGCGAGCTGCATCGCAAGCTCGGGCTTCTCGGCCATCAGGGTGCGGTACTTGGTCTCCTTGAGGCCGCCGACCCAGCCGCTATGACGACGGTAATACTTCTGATCGAGCTTGTTGCCGGTCAGGACCGCGTCCTTCGCGTTGATGATGATGACGTAGTCACCGCAGTCAGCATGCGGAGTATAGGTGACCTTGCGCTTGCCGCGGAGCAGATCGGCGGCGACGACCGCGGTCTTGCCCATGGGCTGTCCGGCAGCGTCGAGAACGTACCACTTACGCTCGATGTTGCCCTTGTTCGCCATAAAAGTGGACATGGTTGTGTTTCCTCCATTTGTAATATCGAAAGCTGTTGCTTTACATTTGTGGGGTTCCTTGTTAAAATCGGAACGAGCCTATTTATAGCACACGGCTGATTTGTTGTCAATCACAAATTTATTTATCACAGCCAATGCTCCGTTTTTCTTTGATTTTCTTCCTCAATCTCTCGTTTTCAAGATTTGCATTTTCATTTTTTCGCAAATAAAGCGCGGACACTCCGCCGAGCATCCGCGCCTGTTGGCAGCAGTTTTATTGTTATGTAAACTAGATAAATACCAGCTTCAGCAGCACCAGCAGCACCAATCCCGGCACGCCGAGGATGCCGACGATCAGCGCGTTGAGCAGATTCAGTCCCAATGTGAAGCCTGTTACTCCGCTCGCCAGATTGAGCAGAAACAGTGCCGCGAAACCGAGCAGCGTGTTGAGCAGCACCTTGAGCGCCAGCTTCAGCGGCGCGGAAAACAGCTGGATCACCCCCAGCACCACAAAGGCGCAGAGCATCCCCAGCGCGATCTTCTCCGTCAGACCCATGCGACGTCCTCCTTTCCCGTGTAAGCCTTGAATGCGGCTTCGCCGCCGTTTTCCTTGATAACGCGAAGCAAATAGTTATATCGCGCCTGCGCCGCGTTGATCTCGTAGACGCAGGCCTCCACCAGTTCCGGTTCGCTGGTCAGATTGAAGCGCATATAGGCGTCCTCCAACGCGGCGCGCATGTCGCCCAGCTCGTTGAACAACTCCTGCAGGGAATCATCCCGGGCAACGTCGCGGCGAAAACGATGAACCTTACGCATATCAAGAGCCTCCTTGCTATTCACCAGTTTATGGCAAGTATGGCCATTTATGCCGAAAACTAAACGAGGTATTCCATGGAACATGAAGACTATATGAACGAAGCCCTCGCGCTGGCGCGCGAGGCCGCGGCGCAAGGCGAGGTGCCGGTGGGCTGTGTCATCGTGCGCGGCGGCGAGATCGTCGGCCGCGGGCGCAACCGGCGTGAGGAGCTGCAAGCCACCGCTTCCCACGCGGAGATGGAGGCCATCGCCGACGCCAATCGCCGCCTCGGCACCTGGCGGCTGGAGGACTGCGCGCTCTACGTCACGCTGGAGCCCTGCCCCATGTGCGCCGGAGCCATCATCAATGCCCGCATCCCACGGGTGTACTATGGTGCGCGGGATCGCGCCATGGGCGCCTGCGGCGGGGTTCTCAACCTCTTTATGGAACGTTTCCCCAACACCCCCGCCCTCGTCGGCGGCATATTGGACGCCGAGTGTCGAGAGGTGCTGGAATCCTTCTTCCGCTCTCTCCGAAGTTAACATAATCTTTATAGATTTTAATCTTTCTTAACATTTCATGCAGAACTTTGTTAACATACGGCGGGTATCTTAAATCCTGCAAGAGACAATAGCTTCTTTTCATCCAATCTTCCATCTCATAGAGAAAACCGATGCCGGTCGGCATCGGTTTTCTCTATTTATACGCGAAAAAAGCGGCTTACGCCGCTTTTTATGCTGCATCAAAATCCGCCGACGCAAGGAAGCTCAACTCTACCAGTGCGCATCCAATGAAAAGCGCGACCGATACCAGGCTCTGCCGGTCTGCCGCGGCTGTGAGTGACAGGATCACCGTCATTGCGGCGGCAGGGACATAGAGTCGCGGCGCGCCGTTGCGATACGCGAAAGCCGCCCGTTCCAGCGAGCTAAAGGTCAGGCCTACCACCGCCAAAAGCTCCACGTAGGTGCGCATCAGCACCGGCTCCGCTGCGTCCAGACGATACAGCGCGATCAGGTAGACCGCGAGGCAGCACACCGGCACCAGCATCGCCACGCTTTGCGGCTCGCCGCCGCGGTAGAGGGTAAAGACCGCATAGAGCATGCTTGCCGCCGCCCCGATGGCGAACACCGTCAGCAGCACGTTGTTCATCTTGCCGTAGCCCAGCGCCGCTGCCGCCGCGCCCGCAAACACCAGAAAGATTCCTGTGACCGCGCAGGTCACGGCGGTCATATCCCGAAAGCGGAAGCAGTCCGCAAGGCCGCCCGCCACGTCCCGCTGTGCCGGAAGGCCGCGCGTGACCAGCACGAAGCACACCGCGGCAACCACCAGCGCCGCGCACAGCAGCAATCCGGGCAGATTGCCGCGCACCGCGAGACCCGTATCTTCAAATCCCGTCATATCCTGCCATACGCGCAAACCCACCGAGGCAACGGCGAACAGCGCCAATAGCAGCCAATGCGTTTTTTTCATGCCATACCCTTCTTTCCTGAAAGCGATGTGCAGTATACCATATCAAGTTTCATTTGTCCACGGCTTTTCTCATAGAATGGGGATGAAATTCCCACGAAACGAGGAGAAAACATGAAACATGATATCCGTATCCTAACGTTGGTCTTTCTTCTGATCTGGGCGCTGGCATGGTCGAGCGCTGGGCCAGCCGCCGCGGCGGACGAGCCGACAGAGCACCCTGCCACGCCGGACGAGCCGGCTGCTATCGCAGAGCCGGAGCAGACCGGCACACCGGACAGCGAGCGTATCCTGCGCGTCCTGCACGGCGGAACCATCGAGGAGATGCCCATGCGGGACTATCTGCAAGGCGTGCTGCGCGCGGAGATGCCCGCCTCTTTTGAATTGGAGGCGCTCAAAGCGCAGGCGATCGCGGCGCGCACGTACACGCTCCATAAGATGAGCGGCGGCACGATCGCCAACCATCCCGACGCCGACGCCTGCGACGACATCAACTGCTGCAAAGCCTATAAAACTGCGGAAGACGCGGCGGCGGACTGGGGCAGCATGGCGCTGTACTACGAAGAAAAGCTCGCCCGCGCCATTGCGGAGACCGACGGCCAGGCAATTCTTTACAACGGTGAGCCGATTCTGGCGGTGTTCTTTTCCTCCTCCGGCGGACACACACAGAACGCGGGCGCGGTCTGGCAGACAGACCTCCCTTACCTGCAAAGTGTTTCCAGTCCGGAGGACGAAACGCTGGTGCCGAATTACTACTCCGTTTCCCGCTTCTCCGCGAGTGAGTTCCGGTCGCTTTTCCTGCGCGCTCATCCGGAGGCGGATCTTTCCGGCACAATTGACGGCTGGATTAGCGACGTGATCCGCAGCGACGCCGACTATGTCACATCGCTGCGCGTCGGCGGCGTCATCGTCAAAGGCAACGAGCTGCGCTCGATCCTGTCGCTGCGCTCGCCGTCGTTCACCATCAAAACCGAGGGCGACACGCTCGTGTTTCATGTGACTGGTTACGGCCACGGCGTCGGCATGAGCCAATACGGCGCCAACGCCCTCGCCTTGCAGGGCATGGACGCCGCCGCGATCCTGGAGCACTACTTCCCCGGCGCGAAGGTGCGCGGATACGCATCGTAGCCTTGCATTATGCCGAAAACTTGCTATAATATAACGAAGTATGCAGAGATGTCGGGAAGGGGTGATCGCCATGGGCAAACGTGTCGCATGTCTGCTGTTCGCGCTGCTGCTGCTCGTCAGTCTGACGCCAGCACCCGCCGAAGCCGCTCCCAGTGTCTGCTTCACCGCCGTCAACGATCAGATTCTGCCGCTCAATGACGAGACGATGCCGTTCTGGTCCGGCGGAACGTTTTACGTTCCGAACACCGCCATTGACGACAATGACCTTGGCATACACTACAGCCGCAACAGCGAGCGTACAACGATCGTACTTTATAAGATGCGCGACGCCATCACCTTCAACTACGCCACCGGCGCTGTCGAAACCAACAGTGGGCAGCGCTACACCGGCTCGGTCATCGTCCGCGGCGATGTGGTCTTTTTGCCGCTGGATGTGCTATGCAGATTTTTCAGCCTGGAATACAGCTATACCCGAATCAACTACGGTTATCTGCTGCGGATCAAAAGCGACTCTGTGGTTTTATCCGACGCCACGTTCATTGATGCCGCCAGCTCCAGTTTTTCCCAGCGGTACACGCAATACGAACGCGCGCATGCAGAGCCCGCGGCAGAAGCCGAGACGCCCGCCGACAGCACGCAGCCGCAGGAGCAGGCACAGCGGACAGTTTACCCTGTGGTCGAGTCCACCGATGTCAGCCGCACCGAGCAGGTGCTGTCCTACCTTTCCTCAGGGCGGGTCACTCTTCTTTTCACGCCGCAAAGCCTGATCGGCACGGACGACCTGCTCCGCCGCTTGAGCGCAGGCGGCGGCACCATCGCGCTGCGGATTGACGGCTCCGCCGGTGCAGAAACAGCGCTGGTGCAGATTGCCGAAGCAAACGAACTGCTCTGGCGCGCTGCCTGCGTCAAAACGCGGCTGGTGCGTCTGGACAACGCCGGCGACGATACCGTTCGTTCGGTTGCCGCGGCGGGATACTGCCCCATTCGTTACTCGTTGGATTTCAGCGCAGGCGGCGTTTCCGCGTCCCGCATGGTCACGCGCATCACCCGCTCCGCAGATGTGAGCGGTGGCAGCTGCTGTGTGCTTCTCGGCACGGACGAGAGCGTGGTTGGCATTCTGGGTGCACTGCTCCCCAATCTGCGCACCGGAAACTGCATTCCGGCGCGGCTCAACGAAGTGATCCTATCCTAACGATAAAGGAGTTTTACTATGGCTCGTAACATTCTGGTCGTAGAAGACGACAACAACATCTCCAACCTCATCAAAATGTACCTCGACAAGGAGGGCTTTGACGTGCGCCTTGCCCCCGACGGCGGCAAGGCCGTCGAGGAGTTCCACGCGCAGGAGCCCGATCTCGTCCTGCTGGACGTCATGCTGCCGGTGCTCGACGGCTGGGGCGTGCTGGCGCGGATTCGTGAGCACTCCAAATGCCCTGTCATTATGTTAACCGCAAAAGGCGAGGTGGACGACCGCATCCACGGCCTGGAGATGGGCGCGGACGACTATGTGGTCAAGCCCTTTGAGATGAAGGAGCTGCTCGCGCGCATCAACGCGGTGCTGCGCCGCACGGAGATTCCCGACGACACGCAGAAAAAGCTCAGTTTCGACAAGCTGACCATCAACCTCGACTCCTACGAGCTGATCGTGGACGGCAAGAAAATCGACACGCCGCCGAAGGAGCTGGAGCTGCTCTACCACCTCGCCTCCACGCCCAACCGCGTCTACACGCGCAATCAGCTGCTGGACGAGGTCTGGGGCTTCGACTATTTCGGTGACTCCCGCACAGTGGACGTTCACGTCAAGCGCCTGCGTGAAAAGGTCGAGGGCGTCAGCGACCAATGGGAGCTCAAGACCGTCTGGGGCGTGGGCTACAAATTTGAGCTGAAGCAATGAGCGACTCTCCGAAAAAAACGCAGCTGCCGCGGCGCTTTCGAACGATCTACTGGCAAAACTTCATGCTGACCGCCTCTGTGGTGGTGCTGACGCTGGCGCTGCTGGGCATGTCGTTCTTCGCGCTCAGCTACACCTATTCGCGCAATCAGCGGGAATCGGACATGCGCACCAAGGCGGAGGTCGTCTCGCGCATGGTGTCGTCCTATGTCACGGGCGGGTCGCTCGCCGGCATGCGGGAGCTCGCCTCCTTTGCCGCGTCCGTCACCGATGAAAACTTCCTGATCTGCAATTTGCAGGGGAACGTACTGCTGACCTCCGACGCCACGTTGGAGGGGCGCGTGCTGACGCTGCCGGAGGGCATGACCGACAGCATTCTCCGCGGCGAGGGCAACTTTGACCGCACCACGCTGGGCGACATCTACACCGGCAAGCACTTTGCCGTGGGCGTCCCCATCGAATCCATGGGGCAGACCGTCGGCGTCGTGGTCGCCGTGACCGAGGCGCGGGAGCTGACCGCCATGTGGCGTGGATTCATCGGCATGTTCTTTATGACGGCTGTGACGGTGCTGCTGCTTTCCTTCATCGTCAGCGCGTGGCTCAGCATGCGCCAGTCCCGGCCCATCAGTGAGATGGCGGAGGCGACGCGGCGCTTTGCCGACGGCAACTTTGACATTCGTATGCGCGGCTACGACGATCCCGTGGAGATCGCGGAGCTGGCAAACTCCTTTAATAATATGGCGGACTCGCTGCAGGAGACGGAGCGCCAGCGCCGCGAGTTCATTGCCAACGTCTCCCACGAGCTAAAAACTCCGATGACCACCATCGCGGGCTATACCGACGGCATTCTGGACGGCACCATCCCGCCGGAGGAGGAAAAGCAGTACCTGCGTATCATCTCCGACGAGAGCCGCCGACTCTCCCGTCTTGTGCGGCGAATGCTGGATATCTCCCGGCTCCAATCCCACGAGCTGCGTAAGACGCCCTTTGACATCTGCGAGAGCATGCGCCGCGTGCTGATCTCCATGGAAAAGAAGATCACCGACCGCGGGCTGGACGTGGACGCCAACATTCCCGACAACAGCGTCACCGTGCTGGGCGACAACGACCTCATCACGCAGGTGATCTACAACCTGCTGGAAAACGCGACAAAGTTCGCCCGCGCGGGCTCAACGCTCCACCTCGGCCTCGCGGTGGTCAACGGCAAGGCGCTGGTGAGCATCCGCAACGAGGGCGATACCATCCCCGCCGACGAGATTCCTCTGCTTTTTGAGCGCTTCCACAAGAGCGACAAATCCCGCAGCGAGGACAAGGACGGCGTGGGCCTTGGGCTCTACGTCGTGCGCACCATTCTGGACCAGCACAAGGAGCAGATCGCCGTCACCAGCGAGGACGGCGTGACAACGTTCACCTTCACCGTCTCTCTGGCAGGCGGTTGAGCGAGGCTTTCATGGACAAATTTGAGGAAATCCTGCAATCACTTGACACACCCGGAGCGGAAACGCCCCGGGAGGTCGTGCTGCGCTATGAAGCGCCGGAGCCGCCGCCCATCGTGCTGCGCTACGTTGCCCCCAAGCCGCTGCCCGGACGCCGCAGGCCGCCACCGCAGCAATGGATCGCGCCGGAGATCGGGAGCAGGGAGCCGAATCCTTCCGATGATGAGGTGCCGCCGCACTCCAGCCGAGGGCTGCGCATCTTTTTGATTTGCATTGCCGCCCTGTTGATCGCGCTGTGTGCGCTCGGCGCGCGCTCCGCGCAGCGGGCGGCGCAAAATCGTGCACAGCAGCAGGAGGCCTTCCGCTTTGAGACGGAACGGCGGAATACGGTCTCCGACTACACCCCTGCCGAGACGACCATTGAGCGCTATCCCAACAGCAGCGACATCCGACTGCGCTATGCCGAGGGCCATGGCGACGAGCTGACCATTCAGGAGGTCTACGAGCGAGTAAACCCCTGCACCGTCACGGTCGCCACCGCCCTGCCCGACGGCAGCGCCATCATTGGCACCGGCGTCATCTTCACCCCCGACGGCTACATCGTCACCAACGCGCACGTCATCACCGGCGGCACACAGTGTTACGCTGTGCTGGACAACGGCTACAGCTTCGCCGCCAAGCTGGTGGGCTATGACGCGCAGCAGGATCTCGCGGTCATCAAGATCGACGCGCACAACCTCCCCACCGCCGAATTTGGCAACAGCGACGAGCTGACGGTCGGCGATACGGTGTACGCCATCGGCAACCCGTTGGGCGTGCAGCTGCGTGGAACGCTGACCGACGGCATCGTCTCCGCCATCAACCGCGACGTGCTGGTGGACGGCATCAACCTGACGCTGATCCAGACCAACGCCGCCCTCAACAACGGCAACTCCGGCGGGCCGCTCATCAACGTCTACGGGCAGGTCGTGGGCATCAATACGATGAAGATGGGCGCCGGCAGCAGAATGAACGTCGAGGGCCTCGGCTTCGCCATTCCCGTCAGCTTCGCCGCGTGGATGGTGGACGACCTGATCGAATACGGCGAGATCCACGGCGAGCCGGTGCTGGGCGCCACCGTCCTGCGCGACGCCGTCACACTCCCCAATGGCGAAACCGCCCTGCAGGTCTACGAGGTCACGCCGCACAGCGCGGCAGACGACGCCGGTCTTGTGCCGGGCGATCTGCTCGTCACCGCCGACGGCGAACCGCTCACCGGCATCAACGATCTACTGCGCATCCGCCGCCGCCACCGCGCCGGCGAAATGCTGACATTGGAAGTGGAGCACAACGGCGAACGCTTCGCCGCGGATATCATACTCAAGGAGAACACATCGAAATGACAAAAAAATGGATCGCTTTGCTGTTGGCCGCTCTGACCGTCTTTGCCCTCGGCGGCTGTTCGGAGAAAAAGGATACCGCCACGCCGCCCGACCTGATCGGCGGCTGGATCCAGCCCACGGAGAACGACTGGTTCCACATCGCCACCATCACCGACGACACCATCGAAATTTGGTGGTATCTGCCCTCGGAGGACAAGCGCGACCTCTACTGGTCGGGCACCTTCACCGCCCCCACGGACGGCAAGGAGCCCTACGTCTGGACCTCGGAAAACAAGTACACCAAGGAGGAGCTGGACAAGTCCTTTTACTACAACCGCACCTCCCGTGAGGAGACCAAGGAGTTTACCTACGAGGACGGCAAGATCAGCTACAACGTGACGTCCGGACATCTGCGGCTCGGCTTTTCGCTGGAAAAGGTGGAGACGAAAGCAGAAAACTGAAAAAACTGAAAAATATTTCTTGACAAGGCAGGCGGGACGTGCTATAGTTTGTTTCGTTCCGCGGGCATAGCTCATCTGGTAGAGCGCCACCTTGCCAAGGTGGAGGTAGCGAGTTCGAGCCTCGTTGCCCGCTCCAAAATAAAAGGGTCAGCCAACGGCTGACCCTTTTATTTTGCAAACCTGTTCTTTCAGGAGCGTGTATTATGTCAACTCTACAGGAAGAAATTTCCCGTCGTCGGACCTTTGCGATCATCTCGCACCCGGACGCCGGTAAAACGACGCTGACCGAAAAGTTTCTGCTCTACGGCGGCGCCATCGCGCAGGCGGGCGAGGTCAAGGGCAAGCGCGCCCGCGCGGCGACCTCCGACTGGATGGAGATCGAAAAGCAGCGCGGCATCTCCGTCACGTCGTCCGTCATGCAGTTCCAGCACGACGGCTACTGCATCAACATCCTTGACACACCGGGCCACCAGGACTTCTCCGAGGACACCTACCGCACGCTGATGGCAGCGGACAGCGCGGTCATGGTCATCGACGGCGCGAAGGGCGTGGAGCCCCAGACACGCAAGCTGTTCAAGGTCTGCGCCCTGCGGCACATTCCCATCTTCACCTTCATCAACAAGATGGACCGCGAGGCCCGCGACCCGCTGGAGCTGTGCGAGGAAGTCGAGCGGGAGCTTGGCATCGACACCTATGCCGTCAACTGGCCGATTGGCAGCGGCAAGGCGTTTCAGGGTGTGTACGACCGCGAGAAGCACTGCATCCTGCACTTCACCGACGCCGGTCACGCGAAGAAGGCGGGCGTCACGGAGATCGAGCTGGACGACCCCATGCTCGCCGACATGCTGGGCAAGGATCGCCGCGACGCGCTCGCCGACGAGATCGAGCTGCTGGGCGCGGGCCGCGAGTTCGACCTCAAAGCTGTGCGGAGCGGCACGCTTTCTCCGGTGTTTTTCGGTTCGGCGCTGACCAACTTCGGCGTGGAGCCGTTCCTTGAGCACTTCCTCGCCATGACCAGTGCCCCGCTCTCTCGTGAGAGCGACGAGGGCGAGGTGGACGTGTTCTCTCCCGATTTCTCGGCGTTTGTGTTCAAGATTCAGGCGAACATGAACAAGGCGCACCGCGACCGCCTGGCGTTCATGCGCATCTGCTCCGGCAAATTCGAGCGCGACGCGGAGTATTACCACGTCCAGAGCGGCAAGAAGATGCGCCTTTCCCAACCCCAGACCATGATGGCGGCGGAGCGCGAGATCGTGGACACCGCCTATGCGGGCGACATCATCGGCGTATTTGACCCGGGTTTGTTCTCCATCGGCGACACCATCACCATTCCGGGCAAGAAATTCCGTTACTCCGGCATCCCCACCTTTGAGCCGGAGCACTTTATGTCCGTGTCCCCCATGGACACCATGAAGCGCAAGCAGTTCGTCAAGGGCATCACCCAGATCGCCCAGGAGGGCGCGATCCAGATCTTCAAGATCCCCGACAGCGGCTTTGAGGATGTGGTGGTCGGCGTGGTCGGCACGCTGCAATTCGACGTGTTCGAGTACCGCATGAAGGGCGAGTACGGCGTGGACCTGCGTATGAGCGGCCTGCCCTACGAGCATCTTCGGCTCATCGGCGAATGCCCATGTGACCCCAAGGATCTGGTGCTTTGCACCGGCTCCCGCGTGCTGGAGGACTTCAAGGGCCGCAAGCTCATCGCCTTTGGCGGCGAGTGGTCGGTCGGCTTCCTCACCAAACACAACCCCGGTCTGGAGCTCATCGACTGGCTCAGTGTATAACAACTGGAAAACCCCGACGCTTACGCGTCGGGGTTTTCCAGTAATAAGACCTCTACGATCCCCGGTTTTTCATCGTTGGGATAGAACAGCACCTGCCACGGCGCGAGGTCGTAGGGCGTTTCCTCCTCCGCAGGTTCGGGCGGAACGGCTTCGTCTTCCACCGGCTCCTCCGTCGGTTCGGCAAATGCTTCCTCCGCCGGCTCCGGCGGGTATACCTCCCGGTGGACGATCTCCACCTGCTCCGTCACGCTCTCGCGCCCGCCGCCGAGGTAGCCGAAGCGGATCGCGACGGCGTCGCGACCCTCGTCGATGGCGGCACGCAGCAGATCGGGCAGCGCCTCGGCGCTGGTCGCGTTGACGATGGCGGACAGCTCCTCCGCCGTGCGGCGGTAGCCGAAGCGCACCGTCAGCTCATAGTAGCCGCTTTCCGCCTTGCCCTCGTAGGTGATGTAATCCAACAGGTACGCGCCCAGCGCGGTCTCCTTCTGCACCTCGACGCAGGCGTCCTCCGCCAGCTGTGCCTTGTCCGGTGCGTCGCCGTAGATGCGCACGGCGCCCGTCTCACTGTGGTCACCAAGCAGCATCAGCAGCGCGTTGACGAGATCGGGATAGTTCTCGGCGCGCAGTGTATTGGCGCTCTCCGTCTCCCGATAGGCCGCGCTGTGCGGCAGCACCGAGGAATAGGAGCGCTCCAGCAGCCGCTCTCCGCAGCCGGTGAGCAGCAGGCAAAGTGCGAGCAGATATGCGATTGTCCATCTGCGGCTCAATAGCCCAAGTCCTCGTCGACGAGGACGACTTCCATCTCACAGCTCTTCACCGCTTCCCACAGCACCACCAGCGCGCGGCAGATGCGCTCTGGACTCTTGCAGTCGTAGCACTTGTCGCCTTTCGCGGCGCAGGGGGTCTTAACACCCAGACGGCGGGCGTTCTTGGGGCTCGCGATGTTACGCGCGCGCCACAGCGCGTCGTCATAGGTCGCCGCGATCTTGTTGCGGCCCACCACAAAGTACACCTTCTTGTGACCGTAGAGCGTCGATGCGACGCGGTTGCCCGTACCGTCGATGTTGATGATCTCGCCGGTCTCCGCAAGGCCATTGACGGAAGATAGGAACACCTCCGCGTGCGCCGCGTCCGCAAGCACCTCCGCGCCCGTGCGCCACTCCGGCGTATTCCAATGGCTGTATACCTTGTTGTGACGGCTCAGGGATGAGAACAGTCCCATCTCCTTGAGCGTCATCGAGCCGCCGAAGCCGACGCTTGTGCCGTCGATCATCTCATTGAGATAGGCCGAGGCAATGTCTTTTGACGGGCAGACCGTCACCGCGAAGCCGCGCGCTTCCAGCGCTTCCTTGACCTTGGTATAGTCCATGTCCGTTCCTCCTTATTTGATCGCTTTCGGGTCGTATTCTCCGAAGCCTTCGCCCAGCACCTCACCGGCGTCACACATGATGAAAAACGCGTCGGGGTCGATCTCCTTGACCAGCCGCTTGACCACGACGATCTCGCGGCGGCGCACCGCGCAGAGCAGGATCTGCCGCTCGGTGCGCGTGTAGGCGCCCATGGCGTTGAGCTTGGTCGCGCCCACATTGAGGGCGAGCAGCTCCTTTGTGATCTCGTCCTCTTTTTCGCTGATGATATAGGCAAGCTTGCCGGTGTTGCCGCCGTAGACGATGCGGTCCACCACCTTGGTGGCGATGAACAGCGCCAGGCCGCCGTAGAGCGCGTTGTTGAAGTCATGGAACACCGCGGCAAAGATCAGGATGACCGTGAGGTCAAGCCCCAGCAGGATATTGCCGAGCGACAGGTTGGGAAAATGCCGCCGAATGAGCCAGGTCGCCAGCTCCGTGCCGCCGGTGGTCGCCTCCTCCGCCATCATGATGCCGCTGCCGATGCCCATGATGACGCCGCCGTAGAGTCCGGCGAGCATCTTGTCCATGGGCTGGAACACATGGATCCAGGTGATGACGTCCACCATGATGCTGCTGCACAGCATACCGTAGAGCGTCTTAACCAAAAAGCCGAAACCGAACCGGCGGAAGCCCAGCACAAACAGCGGCACGTTCATCGCAATCACCATCATGCCCACCGGCAGAACAGGGACAAAGAAGTGGATGATCTGCGCGACGCCGGTCAGGCCGCCGCAGGTCAGGTCGTTCGGGATATAAAACCAGTCCAGCGACAGGCCGTAGAGAATACAGCCGAAGGTGATGATCGCATAGCTTTTCAGGGTTTCATTGCGTTTCATAAGTTACTCCAGAATTGACATTTGCTTTTCTTCCGAATCGTCCGCCTTCAGCAGCGCGCCGGTCGCAGGGATCGAGCGTCCGCGGTAGCGGGCGAGGTTGGTGATACCGGACGCCTCCAAGGTGCAGGCGTAGTCCAGCGTCTTGTTCTTTTTGAGCGTCAGCAGGCCCACGCCCTGCGTTGAGCGGGTGGACTTGACCGCGAGCAGCGCCGTGTTGACCACAAGGCAGCGCGGCTCGCTCGAATAGACCGCGATCTCCGTGTCCTCGGCGAGGAACATGGCGGTGCGCAGCGGGCTCTTGTCGCTGTACGCGCCGGTGAGTCGGCGGCGGTTGGAGGTCGTCTGGTACGCGGACAGCTCCACTTTGGCGCACTTGCCGTTTTCAAAGAAGAACAGCATATAGCCGTGGTAATCTCCGGGCAGCACCATATAGACAACGTTCTCGCCCTCGTCCATGCCGAGCTTGCTCGGCAGGTAATCGCCGAGCACCGACGCCTTGGTGTCGCCGAACTCGCCGAGGCGGGTCTTGTAGACCTGCGCGCGGTCGGTGAAGAACATGACCTCGGCGTTGCTGGTGGTCTCGAAGGACTGGCTCAAGGCGTCGTCCTCCTTGAACTTCTGCTCGCCGCTCATGCGCAGCGACTGCGGCGTAATCTTCTTGAAATAGCCATGGCGGGAGAGGAACACAGTGACGGGATACTCCTCCACCGTCTCCTCCTCCACATCAGCCGTCTCCTCGAAATCATAGACGACGCCGGTCTTGCGCGGCTCGGCGTACTTCTTCTTGACCTCCTCCAGCTCGCCGACGATGATCTTCCTCACACGGGACGGGCGGGCGAGGATGTCCTCCAGGTCCTCGATCTCTTCTGAAAGCGCGTCGGTCTCCTGCGTGCGCTTCAAGATGTACTCGCGGTTGATGTTGCGCAGCTTGATCTCCGCGACGTACTCCGCCTGCACCTCGTCAATGCCGAAACCGATCATCAGGTTCGGCACCACGTCGGCCTCGGCCTCGGTCTCGCGGATGATCTTGATCGCCTTGTCGATATCGAGCAGGATGCGCTTTAAGCCTTTGAGCAGGTGCAGCTTCTCCTTGCGCTTGTTCAGCACAAAGAACACGCGGCGCTTGACGCTCTCGGTGCGCCACGCGCACCACTCGTCGAGCAGTTCGCGCACGCCCATGACCTTCGGCATGCCCGCGATGAGCACGTTGAAGTTGCAGGACATGGTGTCCAGCAGCGTCGTGGATTTGAAGAGCTTCTGCATCAGCTTGTCCGGATCGACGCCGCGCTTTAGGTCGATGGTGAGCTTGAGGCCGGAAAGGTCGGTCTCGTCGCGCATGTCGGCGATCTCCTTGATCTTGCCCGCCTTAATGAGCTCCGCCACCTTGTCCATGATCGCCTCGGTGGTGGTCGTGTAGGGGATCTCGTAAATCTCGATCAAGTTCTCCGCCTTGACGTAGCGCCAGCGCGCGCGGACGCGGATGCCGCCGCGGCCGGTGTTGTAAACCTCCTCGATGGTCGCGCCGTCATAGAGCACCTCGCCGCCGGTGGGGAAGTCCGGCGCGAGCAGCGTCTCGCTGATGGTGCAGTTGGGATTTTTTAAGTACGCGATGGTGGTATCGCAGACCTCGCCGAGGTTAAACCCGCACAGCTGCGACGCCATGCCGACGGCGATGCCCTGATTGGCGGAGACAAGGATGTTCGGGAAGGTCGTCGGCAGCAGCGCCGGCTCCTTCATCGTGTTGTCGTAGTTGTCGACAAAGTCCACGGTGTCGCTGTCGATGTCGCGGAACAGCTCCGCGCAGATGGGCGCGAGCTTTGCCTCCGTATAGCGGCTCGCCGCCCACGCCAT
>Ga0256405_10003724_pt1 | contig 30717 bp, 17 predicted proteins | sample RumenRJG_02DNA_FD_189096 | JGI IMG/M metagenome (GOLD analysis project Ga0256405, IMG submission 189096) | Bovine rumen microbial communities from Lethbridge, Alberta, Canada - RJG_02 | ecosystem: Host-associated > Mammals > Digestive system > Stomach > Rumen | place: Canada: Alberta...
TACGGCTACAACAGCAGACAGAAAGAAACGTAAGATTTTCATTGTCTTAAATGCGGTTAATACAAATATCCGTCTAAGTTAAGAAAAAATCCGCAAAAAAAATCCTATCTTTGGGAATATGAAAACCAAGACACTAATTCTTTCCGGGCTTATCTGCCTGACATTCAATCTCTCAGCACAGCACACACAATATGTCGATCCTTTCATCGGCACCGCCGGAATGGGGCACACTTTCCCCGGGGCCTGCGTTCCGTTCGGAGGGGTGCAGCTGTCCCCGGACACAGATATGATCCCCCATAACATCAAGGGGAAATACCAGCCGCGCACCTATGAATACTGCGCGGGCTACCAGTACGACGACAAGACCATAGTCGGCTTCAGTCACACCCATTTCAGCGGCACCGGCCATTCCGATCTCGGCGACATCCTGATCATGCCCGGGACCGGAGAGATTCAGCTTGTTCCCGGAACTGCGGAAGATCCCGATTCCGGATATCGCCAGCGATTCAGCCACGACTCGGAGTCGGCCGGAGCCGGACACTACGAGGTAACTCTGGAAGACTCCGGAATCAAGGCGGAACTCACCGCCACGAGCAGGGTCGGAGTGCACAGATACACCTTCCCCGGAAATGACGGCCACATAGTGCTCGACCTCGACCACGGCATATACAACTACGACGGCAAGACGCTTTGGGCGGAAGTGCGAGTAGTCAGCCCCACGCTCATAACCGGTTACAGAATCACCAACGGATGGGCGCGCACCAACTACACATACTTCGCCATAAGTTTCTCCCAACCAATTATGGAGTACGGATACAAGGACAAAGCACCCATTTATTATAAAGGTGGATATAGCAAGTTCCCCCAGTACCACAACTTCCCGGAGATGGCCGGACGAAAGCTTGCCGCCTGGTTCAAGTTCGACACCGCCTCCAATCCGGAACTGACAATCAAGGTGGGCATTTCGGCGACCGGCACTACGGGTGCGCTTAAGAATCTCAAGGCTGAAGCCGAAGGAAAGAGCTTCGACCGCATCCGCCAAGAAGCTGAAGCGGCATGGGATAAAGAACTCTCCTGCATCGAAGTGGAAGGCAGCGAGGCGGAGAAGAAGATGTTCTACACTTCTCTCTACCACACCATGATCAATCCTTCGGTGTATATGGACGTGGACGGCCAGTACCGCGGGCTCGACCATGAGCTGCACCAGGCGGAAGGATTCACCAACTACACCGTATTCTCTCTTTGGGATACATACCGCGCAGAGCATCCTTTCCTTGCCCTGATGAAACCCCGTCAGGCAGAGGACATGATCGCCTCCATGCTCAGGCATTACGAGCAGAGCGCCCACGGGATGCTTCCAATCTGGAGCCACATGGCGAACGAGAACTGGTGCATGACCGGATACCACAGCGTGAGCGTCCTCAGCGACGCCATCGCCAAAGGGTTGAAGATAGATGCGGAAGAAGCTCTCAAGGCGATGGTATCGACCTCCACGGTGCCTTGGTACAGCGGACTTGGAGAGTACATGAAACTCGGATATGTTCCCCTCGACAAGACTTCGACAGCGGCCAGCAACACCCTCGAATACGCCTATGACGACTGGACCATAGCCGCAGCGGCGCAGCGCATCGGCAATACCGAAGTAGCGGACCGCTATTTGAAGCGCGCCGGCAACTACAGGAACATTTTCGACAGTTCCCTCGGTCTGGCCAGGCCCAGGTATTCCGACGGCTCCTTCAAACCGGAATTCGACATCAAACAGACCATGGGCCAGGGATTCATCGAGGGCAATTCCCTGAACTACTCCTTCCATGTCCCTCAGGATGTGAACGGCCTCAAGGCGCTCATGGGTGGCGACAGGAAATTCATCGCCAACCTCGACGACCTCTTCGGAAGCGACCTGCCGGAATACTGCTACGCCGACAACGAGGACATTACGTCCGACTGCCTTCTTGGAGGATATGTCCATGGCAACGAGCCCAGCCACCATATCCCCTACCTGTATGCATGGACATCACAGCCATGGAAAACCCAATACTGGTTGCGCGAGATAATCGACCGATTCTACAGGCCTGAGATCCGCGGCCTGGGCGGCAACGACGACTGCGGACAGATGAGCGCATGGTACATTTTCTCCGTACTTGGATTCTATCCTGTATGCCCGGGAACCGACCAATATGTCCTGGGCGCTCCCTACCTCCCCTATGCCAAGCTGCAGCTCGACAATGGGAAGACGCTTGAAATAAAAGCCCCCGGAGTAAGCGACAGCAAACGTTACGTAAAGGCGGTCAAACTGAACGGAAAAGTTCTCGACCGGCTCTATCTGACCCACTCCGACCTCCTTGAAGGAGGAACCCTGGAGTTCACCATGAGCAAGACACCCAACAAACGCCGCGGTATTTCCGCCGACACAAAACCTTACTCGCTATGAGAAATGCATTTTCGATCCTGCTTCTGTGCCTGGCCATGAACGCTGCGGCACAGGAGCGTCTGGTTGATTACGTCAATCCTTTCATCGGCACAGACGGTTTCGGCAACGTGTATCCAGGGGCACAGGTGCCGTTCGGAGGCATACAGATCAGCCCCGATACCGACGATTACGACTATGATGTGGCGGCAGGATACAAATACAACAAGCCGACCATCATGGGCTTCAGCCTTACCCATCTCAGCGGTACGGGCATCCCGGACCTGGGTGACTTCCTCTTTGTTCCGGGTACCGGAACTTTGAAATCTGCCACAGGAACGGACACTGATCCAGACTCCGGTTACAGATCCCGTTTCAGCCACGGACGCGAAGCGGCGTCGCCGGGGTATTACACCGTAGACCTGCTCGACTATGGAGTGAAGGCTGAGATGACTGCGGCCGAGCGGAGCGGCATACTCCGGTTCACTTATCCGGCCAGCGATTCTTCCTTCGTGATGATCGACCTCGACCACACTCTCCGCTGGAAATGCGAATGGGCATCCGTGCGCCTTCTGGACGAGTACACCATCATCGGAAGCAAGATTGTGGCAGGATGGAATCCGGACCGTTACGTATACTTTGCAGCCCGTTTTTCGCAGCCGATAAAAGACTTTACCATCCTTCAGGAAGGCAAGCCGGTCATATACAATACCAAACGCTTCCGCAGTTCCCTCGAAGCCTGGGGAAGAGGCCTGCAGGCCTATGTCAAATTCCCCACTTCGGCGGGAGAACAAGTATGTGTAAAAGTGGCCGTCTCGGCAGTAGGAACCGACGGCGCACTCAAAAATTTGACCGAAGTCGCGAATCTCGATTTCGAGCAGTGCCGCAGCCGTGCGGAAGGTCTGTGGGAAAAAGAACTCGGGAAATACGAGCTGGATCCGTCCGCCGATATCCGCACGAAAGAGACCTTCTATACAAGTGTTTACAGGACGGCGCAGCACCCCTTCCTTTTCCAGGATGTTGACGGCCGATTCCGCGCCCACGACAAGACCATCGGCAAGGCGGAAGGCTTCACGAATTATACGACCTTCTCGCTCTGGGACACCTACCGGGCGTTCCATCCCCTGCTGAACCTGGTCAACAAGCCGCTGCAGGCCGACATCGCAAACTCTATGCTCGAACACTTCGACAAGAGCACCGAGCACATGCTGCCCATCTGGTCGTTCTACGGCGGAGAAACCTGGTGCATGATCGGATACCACGCCTGCTCCGTCCTTGCGGACATGATCATGAAAGACGTGCCGGGATTCGATTACGAACGCGCATTCCAGGCGATGAAAACAACTGCCACCAATCCCCATTACGACTGCATCCCGGAATATACGGAACTGGGATATGTTCCCTTCGATCTGGAGAAAGAGTCGGTATCAAAGACTCTGGAATATGCCTACGACGACTGGTGCATCGCCCAGGTAGCGAAAAAACTCGGGCACGAAGCCGATTACCAGTTCTTCATCGAGCGCAGCAAGAACTACCGGAATCTGATAGATCCGGAGACGAAGTACATGCGCGGGCGTGACTCCAAAGGCAACTGGCGTACTCCCTTCGCCCCTATCGCATATCAGGGGCCGAACAGCGTCCATGGCTGGGGCGACATAACCGAAGGCTTCACCATGCAGTACACATGGACTGTGCCGCATGCTTTCGAAGACTATATGGCAATCGCCGGGAAGAAGTTCCTCTGCGACCGCCTGGACAGCATTTTCAAACTTGAAATGGACGACGACATCCCCGGCGCCCACGACATCTGGGGGCGCATAGGCGGATACTGGCACGGAAACGAGCCCTGCCACCACGTGCTTTATCTCTACAATAAACTCGGCAAACCGCGCGAGTGCCAGAAATGGGTACGCTACGTCGCCGACCATTTCTACGGAAACACTCCCGATGCCCTCAGCGGTAACGACGACTGCGGACAGATGAGCGCCTGGTACCTCTTCAACTGCATGGGTTTCTATCCGGTCTGCCCGGGAAGCGACGAATACGAACTCGGATCCCCCTGCGTGAGCGGAGTGAAAGTCCATCTTTCCGACGGCGGCATCCTAAACGTACGCACAAAGAACTGGAGTCCTTCCAATGTGTATGTGAAGGCCGTTTACCTCAACGGAGTGAAACTGAAAAGCACCACCCTCAAGTACGATGACATCAAGGGTGGTGCAGATCTGTTGTTTGTGATGAAGTAAAGCCTACTTCTTTGTCAGCATAAAGCCTCCTACATCATTCTTCTTGCCAGGGTTGGCTTGGTAGATAACATTATAGGTGCCATAGATATCATCTGCGGTAGGAGTTGCATTCTTTGCAACTGCGCAGGTTATACCTATGATGGTAGTGCCGTTGGAGCCATCCTTGCCTATCAGATTCTGCTTGTAAGGATGATCGTACTGCAGAGTCTTTAGATCTTCCTTGACATCAAACCATAGCCACTGGTAATTCTGCGTGGCACTGATGGGCTTGGGAACAAAGTTCCAAGGAGAAGACATTGCGCCGGCATTCCAAGTCGTGCCGCATTCAGGAATGAAGCAGACATAAGGATAAGTGGTATTCCCATTTACGACAGCCTGAGCCTTACGTTCATCGAGGAAGAGGCCGAACTTGACTCCGGCTTCTCCTACTGCTCCAGGAGCCACGACAGCGTCTACGATGGCATCAAGGTAAAGGCCCTTGAGGCCGATAGAGTTAGTGTAGGTGGTTCCATCGAAATCAGGAAGAGTCTCACCGAACTTGGCATCCTGGATAGTTACATCAAATGTTACATCTGCGGCTGCTGCACACACAGTTGTGTTATTTGAGAACCTCTGAGTGCGGAAGGCCCAAGTACCTTTGAAAGTAGAAGCCTTGACAGCGGCCTGTGTAACTTCGATTTTGCTGCCGGAAGAGAGCTCAAGAGAAGCCTTACGGTTCTTTCCGGTAGTATTTTCAGCCCAGGACACAGTCTGTGTGGCCTTATCGTAAGAAAGGAAGTTGTCGTCAGATGCGGCGATGTTGTCCTGATCACCGCCAACGATCTTCGTGGAACCGGCACTCGCATCGGTTGCAATCTTGAAGTCGTCAGCATCAATAACGGTAATGTTGCAAGTTGCCTTGACGTCACCGTCACCTTTTGCGGTGATTACGCAGTTGCCAGCCTTCTTAGCAGTAACGGTACCATCCTTGACGGTAGCCACCGATTCATCGGAAGAGCTCCATGTGATTGAGAGGAACGATGCATCAGCAGGTGAGGCCTTTGCGGTAAGGGCAAGGGTTTTGCCATTGATTATGGTTGCCTCGGTCTCACTTATTGTGACACTGGTAACAGCCTTCTTGGTAACATTGACGGTTATGGAAGCAAGTGGCGTGGTGGATGCTGCTTTTGCCTCATGGTCGTAGAGAGCTACGACGACCTTTGTAGAGCCATCCCGGACACCGGTAACCATGCCTTCAACAACTGTGGCGATTGTCTCGTCTTCAGAAGTCCAAACCAACTCTGAAGTATTGGCATTTGACGGAGTAGTGGTGAAATCGATGGCCTTGGTCTCATGGACAACGAGGTTCAACACAGACTCTGCGATATTGACACCCGTAGGAATCGTACCATTCTCTGCAGGGCCATCTTTCTGGCAGGAACTGAATGCAAATATTGCAAGCAGACCAATGAGAGAAATTATAACTTTTTTCATAAAATGACCTTTAAAACTAGTATACGGTGCTCCAATTTGTATTTGCAGTCTGCTCATCCTTGGGGACCTCGATGATCATGTCTTTTACAGCAAGTTTCTTGGTGCCGGAATAGTGAGTGGCAGAACTCGAACGATCTACCTCTACACCCCAACGTCTGTTGTTGAAGAACTCAAGACCTTTCTCCATCCACATCTCAATACGCCACTGCAGTTTAACCATGTCAAGAGCACTCATGCCGGACATGGAGTTGGCACATGTAAGAGTGCCGGATGTAGCACGGGCGGCAAGGATCTTGTCGAGGATTGCGGTCGCTTTGGAATCCTGACCGGAATTGGCATAAGCCTCAGCCAGCATCAAGTAAGCCTCGGAGGAGCGCATCAGGATATTATCAGCATAGCTCTTTTCACTGCGGGCCGTCTCGGTGAGAGCCTGGGTGGCACCCCACTTCAACGTTGCCTGCTTGGGAAGTTTCACATTGTTGATAGTTCCTTCTGAGTCGGTGATATAAGGGTACACCACGTCGTGGTCTGTGAAAATATCCTTACGGACATCGTTTGCAGCAATCTTGGCAAGCAGACGGTCGTCAATACGGGGAGCAGACTTGCCTTCACCAGCCTCACCACCTGCGAGGGTGTTGCAGAGAGACCAGGTCAGAGCCTTATTGTAGAGCCCGCCATATTTTGCCGCCAGGATGGTCTCAGGATTGGCTGCAGCACAAAGGAATGCATTATCCTTGGCGTTGAAATCCTTAGTCTTGTTGACATAGGCGTCGAGGTCAGCATTCTTGGCACCGTAATTTGCGACAGGGATCAGATTGGGATAGGCGCTTGTGAGCTCCTCTCCGACTGAAATGACGGTCGCCCAATCGCAATACTCGGTTGCCGCCTTCATGAGAAGGAACTGAGCGACACCAAGGTCGATATCCTCGACATCGGCAGTATATCCGACCTTCACACCATCAGACTTATAGAGTTCAATAGCCTCTTTGAGCCAGGAGATGATGTTGGCGTAGACATCCTTCGCCGGGGATATCTTTGCGACAGGATTGATACGGTACTCGGTGTAGATGGGAAGACCGAAAGCATTGTTGTCCTGGGCATATGCGGGGCAGAAACGCTCAACTAGATTGAGATAGCCCCACGAACGAACCACCAAACCGTCTGCGCGGCCTTTGCCAAGGGAAGGATTTTCGGTAACGACAGCCGGTGTGATGAAGTTCAGGGACTTGTTAGCTGCAATGTAGAAATCGACAGGCATATCCCAGAAAGGACCGGACTGGTCTTTCATCCTCCATACGCTGCTCGTCATGTCGTAGTAAGTCATATGTCCGCCTTTGAGAGCCGCCTCTTGGGTACCTAGGACTGCGTCATTGCCGAGCATATTGAAGATGAACTCTTGGTCCACCTGATAGTTGAGGGGATATGATGAGTATCCCGTGTAGGTCCCATACACATTAAAGTATGAGGGAGTGACGGCGATTGCAGTGAGAATGTCATTTACTTTCTGGGCATCACCGCTTGCCAGCAGCTTACGAATCTGAACGTCGGAAATAGAGTTCGGGGGAGCAACCTCAAGGGAATTGCAGGAAGATACAGCAAGTGCGCCGAAAATGGTCAAGCCTATAATAAACTTTTTCATATCCGTCTGAAATTAGAAGTCAACATTAACGCCGAGAGTGAAGCTCTGGATGTTGGGATACACGTAAGGGCCGATTTCATGACCGCCGGTAGCGGAGAGAGCCGGGTCGATACCCTTATGTGCAGCAAGAAGGAACACATTGTCTCCGGAAGCGAACAGACGGAGTCCGGAAATGATGCCGAGACCTGCCTTCTGGAGAGCCTTTGCAGGAACATTGTAGCCGACAGTCACATTCTTAAGCCTCAGATAAGATGCTGTAAACAGAGCGACATCGGTAAACTTCCAGTTCGTTCCGTTTGCAGAAGTACCTGTAAAGAATTCAGTTCCGGACACACTGTACCACTGCATAGGGAATTTGGCATTCTTGTTCTCAGGCGTCCAGGTATTGCCTACGACTTCCTTGGACACAAGACGCCCGCTTTTACCCTGGTTCATAGGATTATAAAGGTTCTGGACATATTCGTGCGAATAGAACTTTCCGCCAAGTTGGAAGGCGAAGTTCGCACTTACGGTCCAGTTCTTCCAGGTAAGGGAAGTATTGAAACCGCCGATCACATCAGGAATAGCGCTGCCAACCTCCCAGAAATCAGAAAGGGCATAATCGTTTACGATAACACCGTCGCCCTTATTCTTGCCAGGATATGTACCTTTTTCGACATCGGCCTCGGTAACCCTGTGGAGATAGGTAGGAAGGCCATACTCGTCCGGGCCCATATAGCGGTGCATGTAAATGTTATACCAGTCTTTGCCTACACCACGGAGATAGAAGTAATCCGATGAAGAACCTGCTCCGTATGTTCCGACAGAGCCATTCCATACATCACCATTTGCAACCCAAGTCCCGTTGGGGTAGAACTCCTTGTTGTAAGATCCTATTGCTTCAACGACGTTGTCAGGGAGAGCCTTGAGGATTGTAGTATAGTGAGTTGCATTGATGCCCACATTCCACCTCCAATCTTTATTGCGGATAATATCGGCACTGAGTTCAACTTCGATACCCCTGTTCTGGATCTGCGCGCAGTTCATCATAAGGGTTGTCTGCCCAGTGGCAGCACGAGAAACAGGCTGATTATAGAACGAGTTCTTGGTCAGACGGTTATAGAAGTCGAATGTAAAATCGATCCGGTCGAAGAAAGTAAGGTCGATACCAGCATCAAAAGTATTGGTATTTTCCCAGGTTAATTGATCATTGACAAGATTACCAAGCGAAAGAGTATAACCGACAGGCGTACCATTACCATTCGTCGCCTCACTGTAAACTCCACCATAAGACCATGTAGTATAACCGGAATAGTTGCCAAGATAGTTCACATTACCGATTACGCCATAACTGGCACGGAGCTTTCCGTTAGTAACGACATCGCGAATCCCTTCCATAAATTCTTCGTTCGAGAATCGCCAACCGGCACCAAGGCTCCAGAAGGTTCCCCAGCGGTTGTCCTCGTAGCGAATCTTGGAAGTTCCGTCACGACGGATGGAAGCACTTGCAAAATAACGGTCATCATAGATGTAATTCGCCTTTGCAAGATATGAGCGGGCTCTGACTATGTCGTGTCCATATCCGTTTCCGGACATTCCGGAGACAGCAATGCTCTTACCTACGAAGTTTGCGGAACTGATGAAACCAGGAATGAGTTCGTATGTCGATGCATAACGGACCATCTGCATTTCATAATCGTTCGACTCCATAAGCGCGAGAGCATCCACATGGTGCTTGTCGAAATCCTGATTGTACTGAATCTGGCTCTGCAGGTTCAAGATATTGTAAGTAGTATTGGCTTTCATGAAACCACCTTTGCTGCCACTTACACGGCTGCTGGATGTACCATTCAGATAGCGTGTTTCAAGATTGTTGACAGTATCGTAAGAAAGATCCGTACGGAACTTGAAGTGCTGCAAGAAAGGAATTTCGGCATACAGACGGCTGTTCATCGTATTGGTCTCGTGCTGACGGACATCGACATCCCTCATATAGAACACATCAAATGAACCATATCCGGGAGAAGCAGCACCGCCACCACCGGCAACAGGACCAAGAGGAGAATATGTATTGTATGTTGCATTCCTGTTGACCTGATATTCTCCGTTATAATACTTGAGGTTACCCTGTGCGTCACGGGCATAAACGCCTACGATGGGAGAAACTGCCATATAACGGAGGTAGTTTGCCTGGGATGAACCTGCGTTACGGGCCTGCCAGGTGTTGGAAGGCTGGAAGTTGGTCTTTGTCTTGGAATAACTGATATTAGCACCGACCTTCATCCAATCTGTAATCCAGGTATCGAGTTTAACGCGCCCGGTAATACGTTCAAACGCAGAAGAAGGGATAGGGGCTTTATCCTTGAAGTAGTTCAAAGACATATAATAAGTAGTCTTCTCGTTACCTCCGTTAGCAGACACGCTGTATTCCTGGCGGAGTTTCGGAGAGAGCAGATAATCGGAATAGGTTTCATCGTACAGAAGCACCGCGTTCTTATTGATCTTGCCGGTTGCAGGATCGATAAGATAAGCGTCCTCCATGGTGGAAGAAGTTCCGGTTTTTACATAACGGGCCCCGGGAACATAATAAGCCATATTGTTTCCGAGAGTGTTCTGTGCATAAGATTCGTCCCACTTCCAGGATTCATCAGTACCGATGTAGTTGAACAGGTGCTTACTAGCAAAAAGAGCAGCCTCCTCGTGGGTGTGATTAGGATTGAGGGCGTTGGTGACGTATTTGTCGCCAGCCTTGATAGGCTTGCCAGTGATGTTGCCTTTCTCATCCTTTGCGCCGTAACGCACGGAATTGTAGATACTCTTCCAAACATACTCATAGTGGTCTTTTGCAGTGTCGATAGCACCCACATCGAAGCCTGCAGTAGTGATAAGGCCAACCTTGCTGCTGAAGCTGATCTTGGTCTTTCCGCTGTGGCCGCTCTTGGTCGTGATGAGTACGACTCCGTTAGCACCCTTGGAACCATAGATAGCCGTGGAAGCAGCATCCTTCAGAACCGTCACGGATGCGATATCCTGGGTATTCAACTGGGAAAGAGTGTTGCTGAGGGCCTGGTCGACGGCAACACCATCGATAACAAGCAATGCGCTGGAAGCATTGACGTCGGCAGAACCGACACCACGCACGCGGATACCGGCATCGACGCCGGGCTGGCCGTCAATGGATGCGATATTCAAACCCGCAACGGCACCTTCGAGAAGCCTGGAAACAGTGGAGCTGTTCTGGTTCTCAATGAGTTTGTTGCTAATCTGTGTGATTGATCCGGTGAGATCCTTCTTCCTCGTCTGGGTGTTGTAACCAGTTACGATTACATCGTCGAGGAACAGGGAGTCATCTTCCAGAACAATGTTGAAATTGTTGCGGTTACCTACTGCAACGTTAGCAGTCTTGTAACCGATGGACGAGATGACCAGTGTGGCATTCGCTCCGGTTTTTACACTGAAGTTACCATCCAGGTCTGTAACAACGCCGGTAGTGGTGCCCTTAATCTGGGCACCTGCACCGACTACGGGTTCGCCTTTACTGTCGACGACCTTGCCGGTGACGACATTCTGGGCGAATGCCTGCACTCCTATTGTAAGAAGCGCAAGCGCAACCATAATGAAACGTTTTACCATAAACAGTAGTTAATAATAAGGTATAGTTAGTGTTTTCCTTAAAGTAGAAGTTTAAGGATATGAATCTATAATTTATGGCCAGCTAACGTATTTATATGCAGGCGCTTACAAAACATGACGAAATGAAGGATTCTTGCCGGACGACAAGAAAGGCCCCCTCCTCTTTGCAGGGAATTCATCAGTTTCCTGAAATCCCCATGCAACCTTGAAACCCTGTCCGGCATCTTCCCAATGTGTTTTTTTGCTCAATTTTTTTTATAAAATCCTTTGGGTTTAGAAAAAAAATGTGGATATTTGGTGATAATTGTTAAACTGCTACATTGAAGATACGCTACAACTATACCTTATTATTTTTGTTTAATTATTTATGGTAAAACGTTTCATTATGGTAATGCTTGCAATGCTGACAATCGGCATTCAAGCATTCGCCCAGAATCCGGTATCCGGTAGGGTAACGGACAAATCTGGCGAGCCCGTAGTCGGAGCTGGTGTCCTTATCAAGGGAACCACTACCGGCACTACTACTGACCTGGACGGCAACTGGAAACTTGCCAACGTCAAGCCCGGCGCCGTTCTGGAAATCTCAAGCATCGGCTACGCTACCCAGCAGGTGGCAGTAGGCAATGCTAAACAGTACAACGTAGCCCTCGAAGAGGATGCCCTTTTCCTTGACGATGTGGTTGTTGTAGGTTATGGTTCAGCTAAGCGCAAGGACCTCACCGGATCCCTTACCCAGATCGACAACAGACTTATCGCAGCCCAGAACACATCATCCGCTTCGAAAGTTCTCGAAGGTGCCATCCCTGGTATCGTTTACTCAATCGTAGATGCCCAGCCTGGTGTAGACGCCGGTATCCGTGTCCGTGGTCTTGGTTCCACCGAGGCAGGCAACTCAAATGCTCTTGTCGTTATTGATGGAGTTCCTGCTCAGAACGACAATCCTCTTTCTCAGCTCAATCAGGAAGACATCGCTTCCGTAACAGTCCTCAAGGATGCTGCATCTACCGCAATCTACGGTTCCCGCGGTGCTAACGGTGTCATCCTCGTCACCACCAAGAGCGGACAATCCGGAAAAACCAAGGTCAACTTCCAGGCAAGATGGGGTATGAATACTCCCGGCACATATGCCAACGGTCAGATTACAAGTGCAAAAGACCTTTATGAATATGTTTGGCAGGGTATCTACAACTCCTATCGCTATAGCGCCAACGGAAGCGTAGGTCCTAAACTCAACGCTGAAACCGGTCAGTATGAGACCAACCTTGCAGGTAATGTAAGTCACGACGCAGCAGCCAAGTTTGCCAGCCAGCACCTTTTCGACTACATTGGCAGCAACACCAATTTCGGCCGCAACGTCCTCGGCAACTATATGGCATACAGCGTTCCTGGTCTTGATTTCGACTCCATCATCCATACAGGATCCAATGCAACGGTTTCCGGCACAATGCCTGACGGAGCATATCTCGTAGGACTTGACGGCAAACTCAACCCTGCAGCAACCCTCCTTTATGATGATACCTATGCAAACGCAATCCTTACCACCGGATTCCGCCAGCAGTATGATGTAACCGCAAGCGGTGGAAATGAGAAAGAGAATCACTATTTCTCATTCGGCTATCTCTCCGATCCTTCATACGTACCCAGTTCCAAATTTGACCGTATCACAGGCCGCGCAAACGTAAATGCACAACTCTTCAAGTGGCTCAAGGTTGGCGCAAATGTCGGTTTCACCCGTTCCAAGACCGATTATATGGGTGGTGCATGGGGTGCCCGTAATGCCGGTTCCAACCAGGGTAACATCCCTCGTTTCGTTAACGGTGCAAACGACATGTTCCCCTTCTATGCTCACGACAAAGACGGTAACTTCATCTATGATGCAAAGGGCGAAAAGATCCGCAACGTTTATGCTGGCGACTCCTACTCCCCCTTCGGTCCTACCGGAGCAAACTATGGTTCAACCGATATCTGGTATGTTCTCCAGCACGATATCCGTCAGGATCTTACCAAGACCCTCAACACCCGTACCTACGCCGAGATTCCTTTCCTCGAGCACTTCACGTACAGGTTCGACTTCTCATACGACCTCATCAGCAATATGATGACCCGCTACCACAATGGCACCGCCGGACGTTCCCAATACGTAAGCGAAGGCGGTTACTGGGGCAAACGTCTGTATGAAACTCAGATTTACAACATCCAGAACAGGGTTACCTACGTTCAGGATTTCGGAAAACACCATATCGATGCCATCGGCCTGACTGAATATAATGACTACTATCAGCAGTATGTCGGATGGGGCACCTATAAGGAACTCTATCCCGGCCTTCTGAAACCCGGCAACTTTGTAGGACGTTTCAGCGCCTGGACAGGCTCTGCTCCTAGTTATGGCTATGATCAAGGAATCGAGAGAATGCTCTCATATCTTGGCCGCGTCAACTATATCTACGATGAGAAGTACTATGCTTCAGCATCTTTCCGTCGTGACGGTTCCTCCAAGTTCCGTGCAGCAAACCGCTGGGGTAACTTCTGGAGCGTTGGTGCCGGCTGGCGTATTTCCCGTGAGGCTTTCATGGAAGGAACACAGGATTGGCTTACCAATGCCAAACTCCGCGCAAGCTATGGTGTTATCGGTAACCAGAACGGCGTAGGCCGCTACGACACCTACAACACCTGGTCATACGGTGCAACATATGCACAGACCACTGGCGCCGGTGGTGCTCCTACCAGCACAAAGATGAGCATGGATGCCCTCAAGAACACCCAGCTTACCTGGGAGAACACACACACTCTTGACCTCGGTCTTGACATGACTCTCTTCAACAGAGTTGACATCACGCTAGACTACTTCAACCGTGTAACGGTGAACTCCTTCTTCAACAAGCCTCTCTCATACCTCGCAACAGGCCAGATGAACATCAAACAGAATTGCGCAGAACTGACCAACCGTGGTATTGAACTCGACATCAACGCCGACATTATCCGCACCAAGGATCTGAGATGGAATATCGGCTTCAATGCTACACATTACAACACCATCCTTACCGGCCTTCCCGAAGATGCAATTCCTGCACACGTAGAAGGACTGCCAGAAGGCACATTCAAAGCTGGTAGACTTGAGTCCTGGTCTCTTGCAGCCGGCGGCGTCGGCGGACAGGATCAAAACTCATTCCTCCGTGGTGTAGGACGCGACTGGTACAACCTCTACTTGTACAGCTATGCAGGAATCGACGAATTCGGTCTGCCTTTGTACTGGAAGACTATCCAGAAGAAAGATATTGATGCAGACAATGCAAGGGTCGCTGCAGGTGGCAAGGCCTGGTATGCCGGACACGAAATCGGCGACAAGGTAAAGACCAACAACTTCGCAGAGGCTACCGAGCAGGAAGTTGGCGATGCCCTTCCCGAAATTATCGGCGGTTTCAACACTACTCTCACCTGGAAGAACTGGAGCTTCAGCGCGCAGTTTGCATATCAGCTCGGTGGAAAATTCTTCCTCCGCGACTATGCACAGTATCTTTACAACCCCACCAAGAACTCCTCTGTATGGTACAGCTCGATGAATGTTTCCAAGAAAGTAAAGGGTAACACCTGGACTCCTGAAAACACCAATGCTGAGTTCCCTATGCAGTGGTATCCCGCTGGTGAAGGTACCAAATTCTCCGGAACATCTACCAACAACCAGAGCTGGTGCTTCACAGACCGCTCGCTGTTCACTGCCTCCTATCTCCGTTTGAAGAATGTCACTGTCAGCTACACTGCTCCCAAAGCATTCTTCCAGAAGATGGGTGTAAACTTCGTAAGCGGACTGCGCATCTTTGCTTCTGCAGACAATCTCTTCCTGCTTTCCGCAGCTCCGTCGATTGATCCTGCAATGTCGATCCAGGGTGGTTACGTAGATGTGGACGAATACATCTTCCCCGCAATGCGTTCCTACACAATCGGTATCAACCTTGACTTCTAATGTAAACTAATAGATGTCATACATTATGAAAAAATATACATTAAATATTCTGGCACTTGCAGCAATAGTATTCTCTTCCTGCAATTCTCTGGATGTCACTAACCCCAGCAAGCTTACTGACGAAGAGGTTATCGAGATCCTCGAAGGAGATGATGAAGCTGCAAAGACCATTATCATCAACGGTATTGGCAACACTCTCAATACCAGTTTCAACATCGCAGGCCAGAGCTGGAGCGGTTATTCCGATGCGAATATGAACTCCCAGGTGGATCAGGACTTCCTGATGTCTATGCGCGGCAACGATGTTTACATTGGAAGTGAAGCGACAGCGACTTCCCATCACGCAACAGCTTACAAGCTTGATGCTGATGCCACCTATAGAATGACCCGCAGTACATGGCCTTATTTTGCCATGGGTGCTGCCCAGCTTACCGCAGCCAACAAAGTCTTGAAGTTCATGACTGCCGATGCCGCAAAGAAGACTGTAAAAATCGCAGAATTCCGTGGCCAGGGTCTGACTCTGCGGGCCTATGCTTACATTCAGCTGATGGAGCGTTTCCAGCCTGCCTATCTTCAGGGCGGCAAGGACGGAAAAGGTATGCCAATCTACAAGACCAGCGGGTTGAACGAGCCTGCGCCTATCGCTTCTGCGGCTGATACATACGATTTCATCCTCAATGACCTGAAAGAAGCTGTAACACTTCTCAAGGATTATGGATACACCTCTACACCTAATGATATCGACCTTGGAGTCGCTCAGTTCCTTCTCGCACGTGCAGCTCTGCAGGCAGGTGAATGGAAAACTGCTCAGGATGCCGCCAAAGACATCGTAAGTCACTTCCCTACCCTCATCGCAGAAGCAAACTACGGTGCAAAGGCTGAGGACCTCGCAGCATATTGCGCAGGTACCAAAGATATCAAGGCTGAAACCAATGCATTCCAGACTCTTGATAACAACCCTGAGGTAATCATGGGCTTCGAACAGGGTTCAAATGCCAACACGTACATGAACAGCTATGCAAATGTATTTGCTCCCGGTTATGCAGGTTACAGCCAGGAAGCACCTTGCATCGACAACCGTCTTTATGACAAGATTGATGCTAATGACTTCCGCAAAGACCTCTTCACAACAGCCGAAGGTTCTTATACCTATATTACTGACGACAACGCAACGAAGATCTACACCCGTACCATTCCCAAGTATGCAACCCTCAAGTGGGCGGCATCCATTGCAAAGGGACGCACTGAGCGTACCAACCATATGGAATGCGACAATATCATCTTCCGTGCATCCGAGGCATATCTGATGCTCGCAGAAGCTTACGCACAGGATGGAAAGGACTCTCAGGCAAAGGATGTTCTTAACACCCTCCTCAAGGCCCGTACCAAGGCCGGAAAGGCTGCTCTGACTTGCAACACCTACACTGGAATGAGTGGAATGACAGCACTCCAGATGGTCCAGTTCCAGACCCGCGTAGAACTCTGGCTGGAAGGTGGCCGCGAATTCTATAACAACAAACGTTGGGGAATTACTGTTGACCGTTCAAGTTCAGCAAATCATTTCTGGAAGAGCAACACACTCTCTCTTGCTCAGATGGTTCTCGAAATTCCTGTAGCTGAACAGCAGACCAACACCAATTGGGCCAACTAAACAAATAGAATGATGAAAAAGATTTTAGTATTAGCAATAGCAGCTGCTGCGACCCTGTTTGCCGTTAGCTCCTGCACAAAGGAAGAGAAAATCAACGTCATCGACGCTGAAGGTCTCACTATCAATCCTTCAAAGCTGACACTCAAACAGTATGATTTTGCCGAACTTAAGGCCGTCATTACTCCTGAAAATGCAACCAGCAAGGCTGTCAAATGGGAAACCAAAGACAAGTCGATCGCCATTGTCAGCAATCAGGGTTTGGTTGAAGCTATGAAACCCGGTACAGTAACCATCACAGCCACTACAAATGATGGAAACTATACTGCCGAATGCGTTGTTACTGTAAATGCTATCGCTGTCACTGGAATAACCCTTGATAAAGAAAGCGTTGAAGTAGTCGAAGACGAATCCATTACTCTGACGGCAACCGTAGCCCCCGAAAAAGCCACAGATAAAACCGTCACCTGGAAATCCAGCAACGAAACTGTAGCGATTGTCGATGCAAGCGGCAAGGTTACCGGTAAGTCTATGGGCACAGCTAACATCACAGCTACCACCAAGGACGGCGGAAAGACCGCAACCTGCAAAGTAACAGTCAAAGTTCGCGAACCTAAGGAAGTTGAACAAGTTGAAATCTGGAAGACAGACGTGGCCGGCTACCGTGCCATCCTTGGAGATGCAACAGACAAGACTGCTGGTTTCCTGAAATACAATGCTAAAGACAAAGTGGTCACCTGGGATGCAAATACAACCGGCAAACCTCGTACCGGAACTATCGAGTTTACCAACGGAAGCAAGCTTACCGTAACGCAGATTGAGCCCAAGGATTTTGCAGGTGCATGGACTTTCACAGGAAAGACTTTCGCTCCCAACACCAAGCTTGGAGTTGCTGCAGGCAACACCACAAAGAAGGACGTCACCATTGCTGTAAAGGATGGTCAGACCGCAAAAGACGGAAGCAAGGATATTAAAAACAACCTTACTATCGCAGGTCTTATCAATACCTATGTAGCTGAGGCTGCGGCCGACATCGACTACGACGCAAAGAAACTCCGCATCGGTATCTTCTTCGACGGCGAAAAAGCTCAGGCAGTCAATACCGGCAAAGATGGATTCGGATACATCGCCCTCCTTCCCGAACTTGGAAATGGCTGGGGTTCCTACAACTTCTGCCCTATTCCGTTCAACAACGAAACCAATAAGGGTTGGCTGTGGCTCGTCACCGATGACTTCGGCTCCATGCATTACGGAAAGTCAGATTGGATCAAGTGCGACGGAAAGGATATCCTCGGTCTCGCTTTCTGCGCTTGCAAGAGTGCCACTCCTAAAGCTGCCGACTTTGCTTCGGTCAACGTTGCAGGTGGTTACGATGTAATCTGGCAGTGCAACACCGGTGGAGCCAACGATCCCGGTTTTGCTCTCGCAAGAAAATAATTGCTCCATAACGAATCGAAGCCGTCCCTTACCGGACGGCTTCTTTTTTTATTCAATTCAATTAATTATCTTTGACGCGAAGATTAAAGATACAAACTAAACTATGACCGTGAAGGAAATCGCCACTTTGTGGAAGGAGGACCGGAAAAGATACATTAAAACTTCAAGCTATGCCATGTACCTGAATCACATCAGGTTGCACATCATTCCGGCATTTGGAAAAAAGACAGCGCTTAGTGAGAAAGATGTGCAGGGCTATGTTCTGGACAAACTTGAACACGGCGCTGCCCCATGCACTGTGCGCGACATCGTCACCGTGCTGAAAATGATAGCGAGATATGGTGCGCAAAGATCATCAGAAAATCCTCGCCCACATCAAGGCGAATCCTGATTACAGAAACGCGGGTATTTATATCTGTCTCTCGGCCGGTCTCAGAATCGGGGAGATATGCGCCCTGCAGTGGAAAGACATAGATATGGATAAGATGATTCTGCATGTAAGGGACACCTTGGAGAGAGTATACACTCCGGAAGATGACACGCATACAAGATTGATGATGGGAAGTGCAAAAACCAGAAACTCAGTCCGCGACATCCCGCTCACCAAGGACGTCCGCAAACTGCTGGAAGCACTGATGAAGGGACAGGATCCGGAGAACTTCCTGCTGAGCGCTTCGCCACGACCTCTGGAACCGAGGACATACAGGTATTATTATCATAGATACATGAAATCCGCAGGCCTCCCCTACGTGCGCTTTCACGGACTGAGGCACAGCTTTGCCACACGATGCATAGAATCCGGGTGCGACATAAAAACGGTGAGCGTCCTGCTGGGCCATTCAAACATCAGCACGACGCTCAACCTGTATGTTCATCCGAACAATGAGCAGAAGCTCAAATGCATGGAAACTGTCAGCAGATACCTGTCTAAATGACCTTCAGGGAAACGCTCTTCAGGTCCTCGTCGGCAGAGGAAGAACCCGCCATGATGGTAAACTCTCCGGGCTCTACAGTCCACTGTTCGTCCGCACCCCAGCAAGAGAGCATGTCGGGAGTAATATCGAAAACGACATCGGTGCTCTCCCCCGCCTCCAGCCAGACCTTCTTCACGCCCTTGAGTTCCTTGACAGGGCGCGTGACGGAACCGTATTCGTCGCGGATGTAAAGCTGTACAGCCTCGGCACCGCCGACTTGCCCGACATTCTTCACGTTCACGGTGAGTTTCAGGCTCTCGTCCGCCTTGATTTCCTGTTTTGACAAGACAGGTTCACCATATTCGAAACCGGTATAGCTCAAGCCGTAGCCGAAAGGATACAACGGAGCGGATACCGAAAAAGCGAACTTGCGCGAATACTGTGAGTGCTTGTGATTGTAGACGCACTGAATCTGTCCCGCATTGCGTGGGATGGTGACAGGGAGTTTGCCTGAAGGATTTACCAGGCCGAGAAGAATCTCCGCTATTGCCTGTCCTCCCATCTGCCCGGGTTCCCAAGCATTCAGAATCGCATTCACCGAAGGATTCTCCGCAGCCCAGGAGACGCCCAGGGCCCGGCCGCTCATGAGAATGAGCACGGTGGGCTTGCCAGAGGCAGCCACCGCTTCCAGCAGTTCCTGCTGGCGGCCGGGCAGGTCGATGTTGTCGCGGTCGCAGTTCTCTCCGCACGTGCGCCCGAAAGCGGAATAACGCTGGGAATTCTCACCGAGTACCAGGATGTTAACGTCCGCCTGGCGGGCCTTGGCCGCGGCCCTTCTGATTCCATCCTCACGGACCGCCATCACCTTGCCTGCGAAGGTCATCGTATCTATGCCTACTCCGGGGCAAAGTTCCTTCAGCCCTTCGTATACCGTTATCACGTCATCGTCAGCCTGCGGCACCACCCAATCGCCCAGAATGGTCTGGCTGTCGATATTCGGTCCGCACAGAAAAATACGGCGCGCTGCGAGAGCCTTCGGACGGGCAATGCCCGTACTGGCGTCCCCTTGCGGGACACAGACGGGCCCTTTGCCCGTCGCGGAGGGAAGATTGAGCGGCAGCAGCCCGTCATTTTTCAGGAGGACTATCCCTTCGCGCGCAGCCTCCAGTGAAGTCTGCCTGTGCTCCGGAATGGCAGCGAATCCGCGCTCGGAAGGAAGCTCGGGAACAGGATTCTCGAAGAGCCCCAGTTCGAACTTCGCCTTGAGAATCTTTCCGGCCGCCTCATCGATACGGCTTTCCGGTATGCGCCCGCTCCGGACACCGTCCAGCACAGACTCGAAGTAATTCGGCCCCTGCATGTGCATGTCGATTCCCGCCTCCACCGAAACCTTGAAGGCTTCATCTTCGCTGGGAACCCAGTGATGCATGCTGTGAAGGCGCTCGATATCCATCCAGTCGCTCACGATGAATCCGTCGAATCCGAGTTCATCGCGGAGAACGTCGTTTATCAGCCAGCTGTTCCCATGGCAGGGAATGCCGTTGAGCTCATTGTGTGCGGTCATCACGGTGGCCACGTGCGCTTCTTCTACGGCCACCTTGAACGGAGGAAGATGAATCTCGCGCATCTTGCGCTCGCTCATGTCCATGGGAGAAGCGTTCAAGCCGCCGAAAGGCTCTCCCCCGCCTATCAGATGCTTGGCACAAGCCATGACTTTTCCTTCCGAATAGTTGCGGTCGCGGCCCTGAAGCCCCCAGATACTGTATTTACCCATCTGGGAAACCAGCCAGGGATCTTCGCCGAAGGTCTCCCCCATCCTGCCCCAGCGGGCATCGCGTGCGACATCGAGATTAGGCGCGAAAGTCCACGCCATCCCGGTCATGCGCATTTCCTCAGCCGTCTGCGCACCTATCTCTTCCATTATCTCGGGATGGAAGGTGGAGGCCAGGTTGATATTGCTCGGATACACGGTGCAGCCGGCGCGGAGGCCGTTCCCGTGGATGGCATCGATGCCGAAAAGAAGAGGGATTCCCAACCTGGACTCGCTTGCGAGTACCTGCAGCTGATGCGCCTCCTCTCCGGTCAGCACGTGCATGAACGAACCTACCTTGCCGTCGCGGATGCGGTCCGCAAGGTCGGGATTGCCGAGATTCCCGTCGGAAGCATCGATGTTCTTATACGGCGAACCCTGATCAGGCGGCACATAGCAAGGGCCTACATATTGGCACATCTGGCCTATCTTCTCCTCAAGAGTCATTTCCTTGAGGAGCAGTCCGGCACGTTTTTCCGGACTCTGGGACGCATCGTGCCAGTCGCTCGAAGAACAGGCGCCCGCAAACACGATACCGGCTATCAAGAGATATCTTTTCATTATAACTGGATTTTCAGATTTGCACTTTCGCGTATTCCGGTCTTGACGGCAGGGACCTTGAGGGTATTGTCCTCCCAGGTCCAGTCCTTGGTCTTGGCGCCGTTCACGAGCACCTTCCTCGGCCTGGACGTGCAGCGCACCTCGAAACTGTAGTTGCGCGCATCGGGGATGCCTTCGTAAGTCCCTTCCACAGGATTCACTTTGATATCCACCGCCTTTCCGTCCTGCCTGCACTCGAAGAGCGTCGAGCAAATCGCCCCGTTCTCATATGCGTAGCTCTCGCCGTCATCCTCATACATCGTGAAACTGCTTTCTCCGTGGGGATAGACCTTGATGATGAAATCGGTCTGGGGCTTGCTGCCTATGAATTCCACTTCCGGCTGGGTGGGCACTATGGCGCCGTTGCGCACAAAGAACTGTCCGGCACGATTGTAGGGAATCTCGCAGGTAATCTTCTCCCCCTTGCTGTCCACGAGCTCTCCGGTCCATACGTTGATCCACTCCCCTGCCGGGAGATAGATATCGTTGCTGAACGCGCTCACGCAGTACTGGCGGCCGAACATATACTGGAACACCATGTCGTCGCAGTTGCGGTCGTCGGGGAACTCGAGAGGCATGGAGCGCACCATGGGCATGCCGGTGAGCGCACCCTCCAGGGCATTCGAATAGATATAGGGGATGAACCGGTAGCGGAGATTGATGTAGAACTTGTACATCTCCTTCTCGACTCCGCTGTAATAGAAAGGCTGCATCATGCTGAACCAGCTGTTGACCTGAAGCCAGGGGAGGAAGACTCCAAAGTGAAGGCCCTGCATCTCCTGCTCGCGGGGAACGCTCATCACGTCGCAGCTGAGATTCATGAAACCGGAATTGCCGAGGTTATGCTGGTCGAAGAGGGCGATGATGCCGCCGCCGTTGTCACCGCTGTTCGCGGCTGTCCAATGCTGGCTGCCGGCCCATCCGCCGCAGTAGTGATGCCAGCTGCGCTTGCCCGTATGCTCCCGGGTCATGGATGCCACCTGCTTCACGAGGAGAACCTGGTTCAGATTATGCATCTCCTTGTCGGAAAGGCCGTTATGATATTTCCAGGACGGGTGTTCGTCGATGGTGCGGGCCGGATCCAGCTTGAATCCGTCCACTCCCATGTCCATGAAATTTGCCAGATGGTCGGGCCAGTGCTCAAGCCCGGACTGGGGGCGTCCCTCGCGCGCGGCTATGAGGTCCTCTTCGATGATGCTGTGGTCGTATTCCTCACAGAGCCAGAGCCCGAGATGGATACCCATGCTGCGGAGTTTGCCGACAAATAGACGGGGGTAGAACTTCTTGGGCATCTTGTCTTGCAGCCAGTAAGGCTCCGGGGAGAACTTGTCGTAGTTCCAGCGTTTCTGCGTAGAGAAATCGTAGCGTTTTTCCATCCACTGAGGCTCGAGCCAGAAGAGGTCCACGGGCACTCCCATCTGACGGAAGTTCGCGGCGTCGCTGAGGATGGCCCACTGGTCCTCACGCATGTTGGGGCCGAAGGCGAATCCGTAGGCCCACTTGGGAAGAACGTAGGTACGTCCGGTGATCTGCGTATAAAGATCCAGCACGGAAGGCATGTCGGTACCCGCCATCAGATAGAAATCGGCGGTGCCGGCCGTATTGTAAATGTTGAGCCTGTCGGGATCGGTGAAACCCACATCGAAATGGCACTTTCTGGTGGTGTTGTCGAACACTCCCCATCCGCGCGAGCTCATCATGAAAGGCATGGGGATTTCCGTATGCTGATAGGCAGTCCACATGCGCAGCATCTCGCCCCTGTGCTGTATGTGCTCGCGGGAGGTGCTTCCGCCGCCATAGAAGCGCTCGCCCTCCTCCATGCTGAGGCTGATGATGCTTGCGGTGGCGGGATCTCCTGCCTCGGCCACGTCGCGCTTGTTCTTCGCGTTGTTGTCATCACCGATTATACCATCGTTTTTTGCCACCACGAGGCCGCCGAACTTGTCAATCACGGCTTCGGCAAGCGCCTTGACTTCCGCGCTGCCACCCTTGTGGAATACTATCTCGCGGACGATGGAATCACCCTTGGAGTCCTTCAGGCAGATGACGCCCGTCGCCTTATCGATGACGATGCCGGCAGATGCCGTGCTCACCGTAAAGCGGCCGCCTTCGTCTTTAACCTGCTCCCCGACAGCCGCCCAGTCGGTCCTGACTATGCCATACCGGTTCAGCAATGCCTCGGGGAACTGCCCGTCTGGGCTGATGCAAACACGGAAAATGTCACCTTTGCAGACTTCGACACCTATGGTCAAGCCATTCTCGAGACTCACTTTGTGAACAGGGTTCGCCATTACGGGCAAAACTGCAAAAAGGCTGATGATAAATGCAAACGTTTTCTTCATATCTGATATGTTATTCTGCGAAACTTACGTTGATGCCCGGATCTTTCCTGGCGACTTCGGCCATTTCATCCATATTGAAGCCCACTTTGCCGGTAATGAACTCGGGCACATTGTACGATTCAAGCTGCCGGGCATAGTGCCGGGAGTTTTTCTGTGGAAGCAGAAAAGCCTTTGAAGCAAAACCTTCCTCGTCTATATGTGATATGTAAAGCCTCGAATAAAGGCCGTCCAGCCTGCGGCTGGCATAGATGATCCAGCGGCCGTTGCTGCTCCAGCAGTGATAGCTTTCCGTATCGTCGCTGTTTGCGCCATCCAGGGAGATGTCGGCTCCGGTGCGAAGATCGATCACGTGAAGATCCGAATCATGATGCCAAATTCCGAAACAGCCGTAATCCGTTTCGGTGAAGAGCAGGAACCTGCCATCGGGTGATACGCGCGGGAGAGTGGCTCCCCTGCCGCTTTTCCATGCGCTGTAGACAGTGTCCACCTTTGTGCCGAAAGACTTGCTTTCGGCATCGAAATCGATGGAGCAGATGCTGTAGCGGATATCCTTGTAGCCTCCCGGCACTTTCTGCGCAGGAGACGAGCAGAAGAAAAGCTTCCGTCCGTCAGCCGAAAAGGCGGGGAAAGTCTCGAAACGGGTGGAATCCGTGATAAGACCGGTAGTGAACACCTCGTGATTGCGGGTATCATACATCACCACATCTGAAGCGGAATCATAAACCTCTATCCTGTTCCTGTTCGTAGTGTGGAAAAACTGGGCGATGTCATTGACGGAGAAGGCGATGAAACGCCCTCCGGGATGCCATCTCGGATATACCAGAGCGGAAATCGTCTTGGGAGTTTTCGTGTTCAGCTTCTCTATCTTCCCGTCCATCCATGTGTATGTCCCGCCATTCACCGCACGCATGTGGAACATCATCCTGTCCGGATCGCGGTTGCAGAAAGAATGGCAGTTCATGCAGTTGTCGCCCGTCTTGTCGTTCGTTATGATCGGGGTCTGTTCGAAAGTCTCCAGATTGCGCTGGTAGAGCCCCATCCTGTACCATGTCTCGTATCCCGGAGGTATCAGGCGGTAGGCTACGAATGGATCGATCTTGTCGGCGCTGACGTGAATGACGAAGGGCTTGAGCCCCTTCCATCCGTCGTCTTCCCGAACGCACACCTGTGCCCGTATGTCCTCACCGGTAGCGGTAAGGGTGCACCATTTCCTGATGGGGATATCGAATTCGGGGCCTTTTATAAAGACGGTCACCTCGCCCGAAGACAGGATCAGGGCGGTTTTTCCCGAAGGAGCGTCACAGCGGAAATTAAGAGGTGCTATATTGCAAGGGACGGTCACATCGGAATAATCGGGAAAAACGGCGGGTCTGGAGTCGATTTCGCCGGAAAGCTCTATTCCACCACCGCAGGACCACAGGAAAACGGGCAGGACGGCTGCCAGGATAATCAACGGACGTTTCATAGGCTTGTGTTGACTCTCATGATATAATACCAGAAGGTGTCCTTGTACTTGTCTTCGGACAGACCTGTTTCGAGACGCGACTTGAAATCACGATACCGTTCATATGTCTTCTTGCTGACTCCCATCTTTTTCCAGTAATTCCGCTCAAGTTCCGACAACATGCATGCGGCTTCCGCAAAAGACCTCGGCAGGGCGGGAAGGGAGACAGTACCGTAGAATTCGTCGAGGAAAGCCTTGAAGGCTTCCATGTTGCAGTCGAGGAGATACATCACTCCAAGGTACTCGGCAGTGACCGTGTGGGCTGGATTCTGCCGCAGAATGTATTTAAGGTCCTCTTCTATGCCATCCGAAAGGGCTATCCTGTCTTCTTCGAGCACGCACCGGCGTTTGGGGCCAAGCACGGGATCGGCCTCCACGGCGGCATCGTTCCCGAGCATGTTCCTGTACAGCGAGCAGTCATAGCCGTCGTCCTCAAGGATGTCAATGTATTTTTCCGCGACTTTCCAGGCGCCGTAGATCAAGTTCGTCTGTACAAGGCGGACGAGCATGTCGGGAACGTATTCCTCATCCGCCACGACATTGGCTTCGAATGCCATACGCTGCGAATATGCGACATTTCCCATCGCAAAAAAAATGTCGCTCGAAATCCTTCCGACCTCTTCGGTCCTGTTCCATTCCGGAATCAGTCCGAGGGAACTTGCCTGGGTGTACTTGAAAAGGTCCTCCGCCAGGCGTCCTGTCTGAGCAAGGGCGAGATTGAGCTTTGCAAGTTCCAGATAGTTAACCTTGAACTCGTCATTTTCGTAGGTCGCGATCACCTTCTCCCAGTCGGTCGAAGGCAACTGACTGGTCGAGCACGAACAGGCGAACAGGAACAATATAGATATACAGAGCCTGAAAAAATGCATTGTGGCAATTTTCTCGTAAATCTACGAATAATTTTGCATTTCTCATGGCTTGCGATTAAATTTGTAGGACATGAAAACACTAACCAGGATTTTTCTGCTCTTGCTTGCCGCATGTGCGTCCGTGTCTCTGCACGCCAAAGACTGGCACGCCACCGACTTCGGGGCAAAGGCAGACGGACACACCCTGAACACCTGCGCTTTGCAGGCCGCAATTGATCATATTAGCGAAAATGGCGGAGGAAGGCTCATTCTCTCTGGAGGCGACTTCGTCTCGGGGTCCCTCTATCTCAAAAGCGGCGTAGAACTTCATATCAGCGCGGGATCCCGCCTTCTCGGATCCCTCAGTCCCTGGGATTATATCAAGGATCCCGTTGCCGGATGGACCGCGCTGCTGCTCGCCGTAGGCCAGAAAGACATCTCCATCAGCGGCAGCGGAGAAATCGACGGGCGGGGGTTTGAAGTCGCGAACAATTACGTGCAGTCCGTACATCTTGGGCTGATCGAGGACGCCCTTGGGCTGGACAGGCTGGATGCTCCCAAACGCCCGGAAAACATACACTTCTACCGCTGCGAAAACGTCAGTGTCACGGATGTCGCCATCAACCACCCAGCATGCTGGAACCAGCAGTATGACCAGTGCCGCAATCTCCTGATAGAAAGGGTTAAGGTGGATGCCAAATGCTACTGGAACAACGACGGTCTCGACGTGGTTGACTGCTCCGACGTAATCATCCGCGACTGCGACTTCGACGCTTCCGACGACGTGTTCTGTTTCAAGAGCCACGTTCCGTACGGGGTGAGCGAGAATGTGCTGGTTGAGAACTGCCGCGGGCGCTCGAGTGCGAACGGCATCAAGTTCGGCACCGTCACCAGGGGCACATTCCGCAATTTCGTTTTCCGGAACATCGAGATTTACGACACCTTCCGCTCTGCGGTCACCATCGCGAGCGTAGACGGGGCCACCATAGAAAACATAAAGATCGACGGGCTTCGCAGCACCAATACCGGCAACCCCATATTTCTACGCACCGGCTCCCGTAATGGCGGCGCGGCGCCATGCCTGCGGAACATCGTCATCCGCAACATGTATGCTGAAGTGCCATTCGAAAAACCGGATGCAGGTTACATGTACGAAGGACCGGTGGAGGATCTTCCGCGCAATGTATGCCCGAGCGGGATACAGGGCATACCGGGGCTCCGGATACAGAATGTCCTGCTCGAGAATGTCGAAATACATTATCCGGGAAAGGCCGACGCCTCGTATGCCTTCCGAGGCGCTTCGAAAGCGGAACTCGAGGCCATCCCCGAACTTGAAAAAAGTTATCCCGAATACTCCAACTGGAAGGAACTCCCCGCATGGGGATTCTATATCCGACACGCCGACGACATCACGTTCAAGAATGTCAAGATTGTCGTAGAAGACGAGGATTACCGCCCCGCGGTAGTCGCAGACGACGTCAACGGCCTCGACCTCAAGGGCCTTACAATAATCCAGAAAAGCGCTCCGAAGGGGAAGAAACAGACGGTGTTCAACAAGGTAAGAATATTCAATTTATCCAAATAATCAAAATGAAGAAATTGCTTAAAATTGCTTCGGTTCTGGCTCTCGCCCTGATTTCGGTCAGCGCAGGCGCCAAGGACTATCTGGCAACCGATTTCGGAGCCAAGGCAGACGGAAAGACTCTCAACACGGCATCGCTGCAGGCGGCCATCGACTACATCTCGGACAACGGAGGCGGAAGGCTCGTACTGAATGGCGGTGATTTCGTGTCCGGCACAATCTATCTCAAATCGGACGTCACCCTGCACATCGAAGAAGGATCCCGCCTTCTGGGTTCCCTCAACCCCTGGGACTATGTCCGTGATCCGGACGCTCAGTGGACCGCTTTCGTCTTCTCCATCAAGCAGAAGAACATCGGAATCTCCGGCAAGGGTGAAATCAACTGCCGCGGCTTCCTGGTAGCCACCAAAGGCGTGGATTACTGCCATCTGGGCCTGATTGACGACCCTCTCAAACTCGACCGTCTTCAGGAAGGCAAGCGCCCCGAGAACCTTCATTTCTTCAAATGCGACGGCATCACCGTAAAGGACATCACCCTGCGCGATCCCGCCAGCTGGAACCAGCAGTACGACAAATGCCGCAACATCCTCGTGGACGGGGTGAAGGTGGATGCAAAATCCTACTGGAACAATGACGGCATCGACATCGTCGACTGCTCGGACGTCGTCATCCGCAACTGCGACTTCGATGCGGCGGACGATGTCTACTGCTTCAAGAGCCACAGCAAGGACGGTGTTTCCGAAAACATACTCGTAGAGAACTGCCGCGGCCGGTCGAGTGCCAACGGAATCAAGTTCGGGACCTACACCCTCGGCAAGTTCAAGCATTTCCGCTTCAAGAACATCTACATCTACGACACATACCGTTCCGCCATCACGATCGCTACCGTGGACGGAGCATCCATTGAAGACGTGGAAATCGACGGACTCCAGAGCATACATACCGGCAACCCCATTTTCATCCGCACCGGTTCCCGCCGTCCCGGCGAGAATCCCTACATGAAGGACATCGTCATCAAGAACGTTTATGCCGAGGTTCCTTTCGAAAAGCCCGATGCAGGTTACATGTATGAAGGTCCCGTGGAGGATCTTCCCCGCAACGTATGCCCCAGCGGCATCCAGGGCATTCCCGGCATGCCCATCCAGAACATCACCCTCGAGAACGTCAAGATAGTTTATCCCGGCAAGGCCGACGCCAACTACGCATTCCGCGGTTCGTCCAAGGCCGAGCTCGAAGCCATCCCCGAACTTGAAAAGAGTTATCCCGAGTTCTCCAACTGGAAGGAACTCCCTGCATGGGGATTCTACATCCGCCACGCCGAAGGAGTGAACTTCAAGAACGTCGTGATTACGGTGAATGGCGAGGATTATCGCCCGGCCATCGTTGCCGATGACGTAAACGGCCTCAACTTCAAGGGCGTGCAGATTATCCAGGAGAATACTCCCAAGGGAAAGAAGCAGATCATAACCAACAACGTCAAGAAATTCAAAAACAAGAAATAATGAAAAAGATAATTGCTATAGCAGCGGCTGCTCTTTTGTGTATCGGCAGCTTTGCACAGGAAAAGGAATATCTGGCATCATACTTCGGCATCAAGAGCAACGGAGAAATCGACAATACGACCAGCATCCAGAAGGCAATTGATTTTATTGCCCAGAAGGGAGGAGGCACCCTGACGTTCTCCGTAGGACGCTATCTCACAGGCGCTGTGTACCTCAAGAGCGGAGTCAACATCAGGCTCGACGCCGCTTCCGACATCATCGGTACCGACAACATTCACGGCTATAAGGGCCAGAAGGCCATCTTCAACGCCATCGGCGTGGAGAACGTAAAGATATATGCAACCCGTGGCAACGGCGTCATCGACGGTCGCGCGGACCTCGTCCTCAAGAGCTACAACGACCAGAAGGCAAAAGGGTATATCAGCGCCTCGACTCCCGTTCCCACCCTTCTCTATTTTGAGAACTGCAAGAACATCAAACTGCAGAAGTTCCTGTATCGCAATCCTGCGACTCCCGGGAAGTTCTATGAAGCAGTCAACAGCGATGTGACCGTGGAGGGTTGCTTCACCGATACAAGAGACTGATGAAGAGAGTGATACTGGCAGCGGCGCTGCTGGTGCTTGCAGCGCTGCAGGTTTCCGGTGAGGAATGGAAGGCGCATTGGATCTCCAGGGCCTACAGCGCCGGGACCGGCAACACATGGATAGCGTTCCAGAAAAAGGTTGATATCCAGGATGTTCCGTCAACTCTGCCTGCAAGGATAGCGGCGGATTCCAAATACTGGATGTGGATCAACGGAGAGATGGCCGTGTATGAGGGCGGGCTCAAGCGAGGCCCGGCTCCCGGCGACGGTTATTACGATACGGTGGACATAGCTCCGTATCTCAAATCCGGCCAGAACGTCATTTCGGTTCTGGTATGGTATTTCGGACGCAACGGGTTCAGCCACATGGGCAGCGGGATGCCCGGCCTGCTTTTCGAGGCTGAAGGCGACGGTGTGCGGATACTCTCCGACGACACCTGGGATGCCTGCGAGCATTTTGCCTACGGAACGGCGTCCGGGAAGGCTACCAATTACCGCCTGAGCGAAAGCAACGTGCGCTACGACGCCCGCAAGTTCAATCCCGACTGGTATAAGGGAGGGAAAAAGATGGGCAGCGCCTATGAAATCGGAATAAAGCCCGGAAATCCTCCC
>Ga0256405_10003725_pt1 | contig 30717 bp, 20 predicted proteins | sample RumenRJG_02DNA_FD_189096 | JGI IMG/M metagenome (GOLD analysis project Ga0256405, IMG submission 189096) | Bovine rumen microbial communities from Lethbridge, Alberta, Canada - RJG_02 | ecosystem: Host-associated > Mammals > Digestive system > Stomach > Rumen | place: Canada: Alberta...
GGCTGCTCGTAATTTCATTTCCCTATAAACGAAAAATGAGAGCGAGCGATTAGCCAGCTAATCGTTCCACTCTCATTTGAGCCCGTCCGCGAGGTGACTCGAACACCCGACCTACCGCTTAGGAGCGACGGTCGGGTGAAAAAATGCACGCCCGACAGCAAAAAAATTGCATATTTGTTAACAAAAGTTGGAGTTTCACGCTAAAAACAAACGAAAACCCATCTCAAATCCGTCTCAAACAGGCTGAAAGAAAATACTGAAATTAGCTTGAAATTAGCTGTGCTAATATTGGGAATCAGTCCTTCGCAACCTGTCGATCATAAACATTGACTACCGGCTTCCGGAGCAAACATATAGCATGTTGCTTTCCATGTGGAACGATAGACAATATTCAATTGATCAGATTTGAATCTATCATACACGATTTACATTGAAAAATCCACTGTCTTATGACTACTGCGATTTTTTCACTCCAGCTTATTTCAATAACATTTTCCTCCAGTATAAAACAGCTAAAGCTACCTTGCACTTATAAAATTGCTCACTCTATCTACCGCTTTGCAGGCAGAAAAATCACAAATAATCTATACTTTAAGACACCATCCAGAATTATTTTTAACTAAACGAACTGCGTCCATATTGTAGTTATCACCGAAAAAATATTCTGTATCATCTATTTTATGAATCGTCCCAAATGTTTTTTGAGCACACTCTTTTATGAGTTCAAAGTTCATCCTGTCACTTTCACTTTTATACGGTGAAACTTCAGTCAAGATAAAATTATATTCCTCGAAATAGAAACCAACTCTCCAAAAATGATTCCATATTCGTACCGGTTTATTAATTACTAATTCAAACCAGTCTTCATAATCTTCATCCTTTTTATTGGTCGCTATATCTTTCTCATCTATTAGTCCGGCATCCTTTAGTTTTGCCTCATTAAGTGAATGGTCTATAATAAAATTTCCAATTTTTAGAATTAAAGGGGCTTTCAAAAAAACACCTTGGTAATAATCATAAGGCAATATGTCACTATCTGCCTGTCCCTCTGATATCTTTTTTGCTCTCTCCATCATTCTAATATGATCAATTGGATCATATATTTCTGTCTTTTTATCATATACCTCTTCATTAAAGTGGTCCGAATCTAATCTAAGCTCCCTACATTGCGTTTGCAGTTGCAAGTATTCCTTTTCTGTAATATTGGTGTTCTCAAAATAATTGCAGAATTGTTCATAAGTATCAAATAAGAATTTGGATCTACATGCAGCTCCCTCTATAAAAAATTCATAATCTGCTTTATCAAAACCTTCTGTGATTTTAAGAAAATGTATGAAGGATGTATATGGCATTATAGATTCTACATGTTCTTCATAATATTCAGTATCCTCATAGTTTCTATATCCTGTCGTGATTAACATCTTCTGATTTTTCAACTCACAGTCCATAAATTGATCGTCGTATGTGCATCCCCCTTCAATATGACATTTAAAAGAAGAAAAAGGTATCGAATCTGCAAGTTCTTTAAGAAAATCTATTTCATATAGCTTTGTAAAGGATCCCCATGGACCATCAGCTTCAATTATTAATGGAGATATAATATCTTTAATAATGGCTTCAATCTCTTCCTTGGTTTGTAGGCTGTCAACACTTACCTTTTCCGCCCCTCTATACATATATAGAGAACCTAGTGTTACATCTCCCTCTGTAAACCCCCTTAGCTTTAACAAAGCTTTGACCATTTCTTCTTTTGTTCCGGAAATGCTTAGTTTAGTAGTATAATAACATTCCATTTATAGTTCCTTTTCATCTTAGCAAAGCATAATCAAACTGATGCTATAGTCACATTCCCAAGTTTTCTATCCTGCGTATAATATCCTGCTGCCTTTCATAAAACAGTAATTCTTTGTTATGCTGAAAATATTCTTCACAGCCAAATTCGCTAATAAATTTAGCACTATTATTGTTTGCTGTAAGTTCTGTAACAATAATCAACATTTCCTGCCCTTCTCCAAACACGTTCTCACTGAACAGGAACATTTTCGAAAGCTTTTCCTTTACTGCTTCTGCTGTTTTCGATAGTTTTTTGACTTTTGCATTGTAATTTCTTTTAATTACTTTAAAGGCTTTTTCAGCATCTTCTTCACCAGCGATTTTTTCTGCCTGCTCCCTTAAGAAAAGAATTGTTTTTTGTCGGCAAATTCTTTCAGACTGCGACAATGCGCCAGAGTTTCTTGATGTTTCCAGAGCATTTTCTTCACGGATAATTACTTTATCCATTTCTTCTTTTGGTTTATTCTTTTTGATTGAGGAGACCTGTCTAAATTGTTTGATGCCCCTCATACAAGAAAGAAGAAGTTCCTCTTCATCAATAACCGCACGAATCTCTTCATTTACCGCATCAAGCATCAGCCCAATGAGAGAGAGACGTTCATCAAATTTTGCTTTCTGTGCCCTTTCTTGAATCTTTTTATCTGCCTTTCCGGAAAGAATCTTCCCCACCTGATAATCTTCCTTGTACTTTTTGAACAGATCAAAATAAACCGCAAACTCTTTGGCAATCTTACGGTTCTGAAGGTACTGGATAATAAGATCCTCATCAACATTCATATCATGCATCTCATAGAGATGCAGCATTCTGCTTAAATCTTCCCAGCCTCGCGGTGTAACAAAACTCTTCCCATCGATTGTTGTCTCTACAGAATAAAAATATGATTTCTTGATATCAAGAAATGTCATCACGGCAGGATGTATTCTGGCTTGATAAGCATATTCTTTCCAAACCTCCAGATTCGGTTCTACCTGTATTTTCTTTAAGCGGTCTAATGTGGCAACATCAAAATCACGGACAGAATCATTGTATTCCGGCGGATTGCCAGCTGTTATTACGATCCATCCTTCAGGAATACGATGCCTTCCAAATACCTTGTACTGCAGAAACTGCAGCATGAGCGGAGAAAGTGTCTCTGACACACAGTTAACCTCATCCAGAAAAAGAATTCCTTCCTGTACACCACTGCTTTCCATCAGTTCATAAATGGAAGCAATAATCTCACTCATTGTGTATTCAGTGATACTATATTCCTTGCCTGCATATTCTTTATGAGAAATATATGGCAGGCCAATTGCGCTCTGACGGGTGTGATGGGTCATAGAATAGGAGAGTAATCCAACTCCAAGTTCTGAGGCGATTTGTTCCATAATGGCAGTCTTTCCTATTCCGGGAGGTCCGACCAGGAAAACAGGCCGCTGCTTTTCAATCGGAATCACATAGTTACCCATTGAATCCTTAGTGAAATAAGCCTTAATAGCGCCTTTGATTTGTTCTTTTGCTTTCTTAATATTCATGCTTATTGTCTTTTAATGATTGCCAAATATCAGGAATCATTCTACAGTATATTTTATTCTTTCATTAACCGCATATTGCTCTGCGTATGATTCACTAGGCACATGCAATGTAAGCTTTTTACAGTTTTTAAAAGCACCCTCACCTGTTTCAGATATGGAAATGACAGTTTGAGGAATAGTCAAAGATTTCAGTCTTTTACAACCACAAAATGCTTCCTTACCTATTTTTTCAAGATGAGAAGGTATATTAATATCCGATAGGTTTATGCATCCGTAAAACGTTTGTCCAGGTATCTCTTTGATCGATTCGGGAAGTATGACTTTTTTCAGGTTCACGCAATTCATAAAAGTTCCAATATAGTTACTTTCCCAGTCATATGCATCTTTTTTGAGAATTGAGAAATTCTTTACTCCTTCAGGAATGAAAATCTGCTCGAGAGATTCGCATCCATAAAATGCGCGACAGCCTATTACGATAATCCCTTTTGGTAACTCAACTGTATTTAATTTCTTACATTCAGCAAAAGCATAATCAGGGATTACAGTTAAAGAGTCAGAAAACCGCACCTTTTCCAGATTCTCGCACGCCATAAATGCCTTTTCACCAATTGCCATGATGTTATCATTCATCCGGATTTCTTTGATTTTGGCACGACTTTCCTTTATTTCTTTTTTAATACGGTGTTGAGTGACAGAAAAGACGTAATCGCCTAACTCAGAGACCATCGCCTTCCCTATTTTTTCAGGAACATTTACAATTGTATCCTTTCCTTTATAAGATAAAAGCCGCAACGTACCATCAGGAAGTTTTTCTGTTTTCCACTCGGCTTTTATCTCTTCAGCCGTCTTCTCTTGAAGTAACATAGAATCCGGCGTCGCCGTTTTATATGCCAGAAGCTTTCTAATCAGTTCCGGTTCTTCAAGCCACGATGTTTCCAACAATAAATCATCCACTTCTTTCAGGGAAAGTGTCCTTTCCCCAATTTTTCTTTCCACATCCGCAATCATCAGATAATCCTTCCCCTTAATCAAGCGTAAACTTTGCCATCGGATCAATATTCTGGTATTTTTTGTCTTTAAAATCCATTAATACGGCTAAACTGTCTGTGCTATTTTTATCAGATGCCATCTTTATGAACTCTAACAGCTGTGCTACTGTAAATCCATCAAGGACATCACCGATTGTAGAATCGTTTTTGAGGATACGCTCTTCAATCGTCCATTTATCGAGTAAATAAATAATATGATTAGCATAACGTGAAAACTTAGTCACCTTGAAGCTTCCAAGCTCATAGAAAGACTCCTGGGCATCTTGATGCGTAAATCGCCACATGTCTGTAGTTGTTTCAAGTTCGCAGTCTTTTAAGCTGAAGCCAAAGTCTTCGGAATAATCTCCATACCCCAATACATCAATTCCATGTGCTTGCTTTCCAGCAAAACGATATACCGGAAGTACACATCCCTTATACCGGTCTTCTTTAATATCGTCTGCTTTGTAAACGGGTTCCCAGATCTGTTCAAACGGCTGTTTAAGATCGCGATTATTGAAATACCTTTGCCAACTATCGATTTCTTTAAGAGACATGTTCATGGGATGAGCCACAGTGATTATTGCCCCATCATCCAATAAATATTGTTCTCCGTCACTTAAAATCAGCTTACCAGCCCGGTCGCATGTGAAAAATGCATCTTTTTGCTGCCAAATGATCAACGATGCCAATGCCTTCAATACAGGATTATCTAAATATGCTCTTTTCCAGCTTGCTGGCTGAAACCCATTTTCGGAAAGAAAAGCTTCAAATAAGAGTTTTCTGCGATTAGTAACTACGCGTTTAATATTCTTTTTTAGATCGGAGAAGTCTTTCTTTGCAAAGTCATACAGTTCTTCATTTGATCCCTTTTTGGGGATTGATTTGACAACCTTTCCTGCATTTTCATCGTAAATGCTTAGAGAAAGATCTTCCTTGAGTGATATTACTGCCGTATTACCACCGAGATCGTATTTTTTCGTCCCTACTGAATCAAACCCAAACTCTGAAAGAACTGTATCTCTTAAGGTATCTGCATCCGTTTTCCTGATCCGTGCATAATAATCTAACGCTTTCGCTTTATCGACCGCCATGATTGCCTCTCTGGTATCACTGAGCATCAGTGCCCCCCTTCCGACAATAATGTTTTTGCGGCCTGTTGCGCTATACTTACCCCAGTTTGCCCATGCCCGCATTTGCACATTAAGTTTTGTGATTTGTGCAGGGCTGGCATATCTTCCAAATGGCAACAGGTACCAGTCTTTTTCATAGCGTTTATTAAACGCCAAATCTTCCAATAGTTCCTGCAATTTCTCCTTGTCCAGACTGGCTGCAATATGGTCTGCAATTTCATCTGGATATGTATGGACAAAACTGGTCTCATATAAACTATAGTATTGTATGGATTCATCAATCTGATCCGCATAGGATGAAATGACCATTATTACAGCCTCCGGAGATGACAATTCCTCAGAATCCGCGTAGGGCACTCCTTTTGTAATAATCTTCTTTAGTTTTCTTGTAGTCTCGGAAGCTATCCAATGCTCATTAACGTACTCTTCAATCGGATGTTTCTTTTTATTGTCTTTAGTTATACCTTCTGGATCCAGTTTACCATCTAGCAGAATCAATTGTGCACCGGGGTCTTCGATCAGCATTTTAAGGCATTTGAACTTCATCTTAAATAGTATGGAATATAGTTGTTTAAACAGGTCTGTATCTGCCATATCTATATAGTGAAGGGCAGCTTCAATAGCCTTTTTTGCAACTGTTTCTTTTGGATTATCCCTGATGATTCCAATGACATCCGTAAGAATAGCGTTATATTTATCGTTATTCACCTGAATATATTTTTCGATAGCTGTGTCCCAGATTTTGCCGTTTTGGTAAATCATTGCATATGCACATGATTTTGGATTGATGATTTCTGATACGCTTAGAGCAGGCAATTTAATAGGTCTGCATAAATAGCCGTTTTCAAAAGAAATGTTCAATTTTCGGCAGTTGTTAAATATATTATTCCCAATATTTGTTGCACTTTTAGGAATCACTATTTTGGTAAGACTATAGCAACTGTCGAAGGCACTATGTTTAATGCTCGTTACAGTATTTGGAATAGTTAAATATTTTAGATTTTTACATGAGTGGAACCCATATACGCCTATACTCTTCACACCTTCGGGAATTATAATCTCTGTAAGATTTGTGCAGTAAGAAAATGCATAATCGCCAATATCAGTTATGCTTTCTGGTATATTCACCATAGTTAGATTTCTGCACTCTGAAAATGCCCCTTGCCCAATAGTTTTTACTCCTTCTTGAATCGTCACACTTGTCAACGTACTACAACAAGAAAAAGCATACTTACCTATATCTGTTACGTTGGCTGGGACAATAACCTTGCCACCAGGTCCCTTATATTCATTTAACACTCCATTTGTAATGTAGAAATTAGAAGTTGCATTTGATGATTTCTCGGGAACATCAAACTCAATCTTCTGGTCATCAAAAGAACCAGTATAAAAAGCATCCTTTTCAATATATGTAATACTCTCAGATATTTTCACATTTTGAAGGTTTTTACATTTATAAAAAGCATATTTTTCTATGCGTTTAACACCTTCCGGAATAACTACACGCTTGATGGTATTACTATAATTAAATGCTTTTTCCATTATAGCAATAGTACCTTCTGGAATTATAACTTCTTCGGCTACGCCTCTGTATTTCTGTAATACACCATCCCTAATTTCGAAATCGCTCGTATTCAATTCATTCATTTTAAATAATTCTCCCTCTGTCTATGTCCCAAAAATCTATATTCTCAAGGGCATTAGCATGTTTGCCAGGAAATAACGACAATTAGCCTTATCTGTGTTAGCGCATGCGTTTCTTCGTCATCTACGTAGATTTTATGGTTTATAAGGATGCCGTTACCGTTTCTGCGCACACAGCACAATCTATTTCATCACCTTCTGCTTTCTTCTCTCTACAGCACGTTTGTAGGTATTTGCTTTATTACTCAATTGCCTGGCTAAATATCTCCCCTGTAAAGCCAATTCGACCAGCTCTTCTGTTGAAAGATTTTGCTTTAGTAAAGCATGGATCATTCTATTCCTTTCTTCTTTCCACTCAACTATCAGATCAACGAAATCCTCCTGAAAATAACGATAAGGGAGGCTTTCCTTTTCTCTTGAGATAGTTTTAACCTTCCTGAGTTTTGCGTCTATACTTACTCTGTGCCCCTTCTTTGGCTTTATACTATTATTCTCGTATCGAAGAATTGACTCTGTTCGATCTTCCATAATTGCATACGCTATAAATACCGCCTCAAGATTGAAGCCCTCTTTGATAGCTCTATCCAACCGTTTGAATTGCTCCTTGTAATTCTCATATTTCTGCATATTCTCCGGCAGTGTCACATCTGCGGTTTTGGAATAATCCTCTTTGTTCATAGCTCAATCCCCTCTGTCTGAAAGCGATGATTTAATCCACCACATAACGTATTCCAGCTTTGACAGCATATTGTTCTGCATATGCCCCGATTGTCACATGTAATGTAATCTTTTTACAGTCTCCAAAGGGTACATCAAATCCACTTGAACTTTTTATAAAGATGACGGTTCTATAGCTTTTCTGATTTCACAATTGTAATCTGCAAAAAGGTATATCATTATCTTTTGCATATACCTCAGCATATGATCCTTCTCCTGCAACTATAGTTAAATTAAAGCAGTTTTTAAAAGCATCTCTAACAATTACTTACTTCCATTCAAGTGCTCGTTTTTGAATTCAAGAAGCCATGCAGTTAATTCAATGTTATTCTTTTCCGTTACAAGTGCAGACACTTTATCAATATTTCTCTTTGTCAGTGCTCCCAGCTCGGCATAAATCCGGATTTCTTCCTCGTTATTCTTGTCAATTAGTTTAGTCATGATTTTCAGCCCATTCCGCGCAAGAAAATCTGTGTACATTTTTTTGCTTTCTTCTGATAAATCCTCTGGATATTCAAGCCTAAACCGTGCAGTCTGGGCACGATGCCATAGGTCTTTATAGTCTTTAAAAAATGTATCGATTTGCTTATAGTCAAATCCTACAGGTTCTTTCCATGAAGAGGAGAGCATGCTTGTAATCTTCTCCGACTCACCGTCACCGCACATAAACACTTTATTTATCACCGTATCTGTAGTAGCATCTTTGATAACTATCACATAATCATTCTTGAATCCCCATGGAGAAACAGCCTCACCGATTCCAGAGCATACTGCACTGTTGTATACAGTCATTTTCTGAAGAGGAGAACCTTTATAATTTGCTCCAAATGCACTCCATCCTATTTTATCCAGATATCGAGGCAGCGTAACTTCTTCAATGTTTGTGTTATAGAATGCAGAATTTCCTATACTTTTTACATCATCAGAAAAAACAACACTCTTTAGCTGTTTGCAGTTTTGGAATTCTTCACTCAAAACCTCTTCTGAAGAAATGCAGAGCTTTTTCAAACTTTTGCATCCCTCGAAAGTCCCATGTTGTCCCTTCGCAAATTTTACAATGGAGTGCGGTAATTCCAATTCCTTCAGAAACTGATTTCCGTAAAAAGCTTTTTCCCCAACTGTTTCAGTACCATCCGGAATAGTATATTTCACATCCTTTTTAGCTATAGGATATAGGATCAGATATTTGCCATCTTTAGAAAATAGAACTCCGTCCTCATCTTTATAGCATGCATTGTCTGGATGCACCGACACTCTCTCCAAAGCTGAAGGATCCAAATATTCTTCTTGCGAATGAAATCTATGCCACCTAACATCATTACAAATAGCATCATCTTCGATATTCGAAACATTCTGCGGAATAAAGAGTTCTTTTATCTTCCGGCATGGATAAAAAGCTTTTTCAAATATTGTGATAAGGCTTTTGGGTAAGATTATCTCTTCTATAGAATCGCTTGCATATAAGAAAGCTTCTGCTCCTATTTCAGTTACCCCTTCTACCACCTCATAAGACTTAATATTTGTAACACAGACTTTTAGCAGCTTGCTGTGATCTTTATTATATAATCCGATTCCATCAGACCAATAACACTGGTTCTTTTGATCAATTGATATTTTTTCTGTTACCTTAGGAATAGTATCTATACATTCAACGCTTGCCGGGATATTTACTTCCCTGATGTCACCTTTATAATATTTGATTTCCCCAGTAAAACCGGTATTAACACTTTCAAGATTTATTCGCTTAACAGGAAGATCATTAACAGTTTCCGGAATATTAATGATGCCTGATTCATCAACACTATTTATGCCGGTAATAGTAATTGAGTCATTATATGTCTCAAATCGTAATCCTTGTGTCACTTCATGAACACTTATCGTATTATCCTTCCTCCTAATACTGCACTCTCTGAACGCGCCGTCTCCAATCTTCTTTACGGAATCCGGAATATTTAATTCTTCAATGTTGGGGCAACTTCTAAAAGCGCCTGTGCCAATTGATTCCACACCTTCTTTTATAGTCAGTTTTCTTAGAGCATATTCATTATCTGCATAGAAATAATCCGGAATCTCTTTTATACATCCAGGTATCTCAAGGGAAATGATACCCTTTCTTGTTTTTCTTAGTTCGTCAGAGATGCTTCCATAAATAGGCCATTGGCTGAAAACCGAGTCTCCTAAAGCACTCACTGTATCATCTCCGATTTTTTCAGGAACAACAACTTCAAGTGAAGTTCCTATATATGACGTGATTTTCAAGGTTTCATCATCCAGTTTTTTAAATTTCCAAAGCTTCTTCAATGCCGCGACAGCAGGGTCCCGCTTAACCGGCTTTTTTACTTTTCCTTCTTCTGCCTGTTTGACAGGTTTCGCCTTTCCAATTTCTTTTTCGATGCAGGTAATTACAGCCTTTGAAGCCTTATTCTTTTTTGCATATGTCAAAAGACTCTTCAGCTCTTTTTCTGCTTCAACCCAATTGTTGTTAAATGCATATTCCAGACCGGCTTTGTTACCGCTTAGCGCCGCAGCCCGCATTAAATCTGATTTCTTAAATCTGTCCAGAACATTGGTTTTTTGAACAAAAAATCCAAACAGCTCTTTTGAGCAATATTTTTTCAGGAGCGTTCCCTCCTCCCAGTTATTCTTCTTAAAATCTCCCTGGAAGAACTGGATTTTATCAATCGGCATGTGGTCGATAAAATTGTTTAGAACACTGTAGAGTTTATCGTTCTTTTCATTACGGAGTGTATTTTGAAATTCTGAACGCAGTGACGTCCAAATGAAATCCCTTAAGTATCCCATGTTGCCGGAAACCATGCTGGTTCTGAATTCAGAAAGTTCCTTTATACCGACCTCTTCTAAGGCTGCTATTGATGCTGTGTCATCAAACAGAATGGCATAATATAGCATTTCTTCCAGATCACCAAGATTATCACTTTTTAACGTAGCAATAACAACTGCTCTCTGATCATCCGAGATAATGGCTTTACTATAACCGTCAACACTATAGTCGGGAAGTGTCCAAAGATAATACGGGCGATTAATACCGTTTTGCCCAGACAGATTAAATCTGCAATCATATTTTTTCACAAGTTGTCCGGAGGCTTCAAAACTAAAAGTAGCGTTATTCTTTGCTAATAAACTCACCATTTCTGCCCCGCAAAAACGACAGGCGAGGCCTAATGCCCTGGCAGTAAACTCAAATTCCTGATACTCATCAAACAATGCCTGCACCAATTCCAGATTATTTTCTAAAATGGCTTCTTCTAACAACTGCACCTTTCTTAATTCGCTGACCTTTGCCATTTTGTTAGCTTCCCTCCTCTGGCTTATATTTCTACTCCGCCTTCTATAATATCTTCATGCTGCAAAACCAGCTTGATCGCCCAGGGTGGAACCTCTGGTATTTCATATCCTTCTTCCACAAATACAAATGCCGTTGTAAATGGTGGCTTGTGCTTAGGGAAGGTTCCATATCCATCAGTAAAATAGATCATGCCTTTCAGGTTACGAAATGTCTTCTCTCTGATCAATTGATCAACATATCTAAATACTGGCCGGAAATCCGTTCCTCCCAGGCCACGTATCTTCATTGATTTCAGATATGCTTTAAAATCATCTCTGTTCGTGATGACTATGTCTTCCTGTATTTCGGCATCACACTGGATAATATGGATATTCACTCTTGCAAAATACGAGTCCTCCTGCATGAGGATGTTGAAGGTCTTCTGGAGGAACATCTGCACTTCCTCCCCCACTACAGAGCCGGAAGTATCGATCGCGATCACAAATTCTTTGATCCTCTTGACTTCCTTATACTCCAGCGGCTCGATCAGAGGCATATTGTCATAGTGTTCCAACCCATAGGTGTAATAGATATAGTCAAACTCATCTTCATTCACCTTCATTGCCTCACCTAATACGGCAAACTTTTTCAGGAAAGAAGTGTAATCATATCTCTCACGGTTTACGGACCGAAGGTTCTGCATCATATTTCCGGCTTTATATCCTTGCTCTTTGGAGAATGTCTCCAGGTTCATCTGGATCTGATTAGATGCTTGTTCCCAGAAAGCTTTGTCCTCTGCAAATATTCCGGCAGTGCTATCCCTATTATTCCCCTTTGCTTTTTTAATTCCTAAGCCACCGTTTCCTTCAACTGCTCCATCCACATTATGAAGGGTCAATTCAGCCACCCAAATGTACCATGGAGTATGGTCATCTGATCTGAACGCAACTTCCCACTGACTCAGAGCCCAGTCTGGATAATCAGCTCGTTTTAAAAGCGAATATATCTTCTCCGCAGTCAATATTTTCAGGTCTTTCTTAATTTCTGATACAATCAGCTTTTGCTTTTTCTCTCTAGAAGAGGCAACTCCACTCAGCCCTAAGTCATTTATTGTACACTCTACAGCCATATCACATGCAAGGCTCCATAGACGCTCATCAACAGAAATACCAACAAATGGGTGCTGAAACACACAGTGGAGGATCATATGCAGATACATACGGACCATTTCCTCCTGAGAGGATTTATAAGAGCGCAGAATGAACCGTGGATCATAAAACAGGTTTTTACCATCCGTGGCAAATGACCCCTCATATGAAATTCTCTTGTGATAACTGAGGGCAACATCCATAAACCGAAGGTTTACAAGAAGCTTGTTGCGGGAGAGGTCCAGTATGCGGTTTGCTAATGATTCTATTTCGTTGTGGTTTGTCATTAATTTTTGTATCTTTATGTCACAATTTTACTTTTAATGATTGATTATTATCAAAGTCGCAATTCCAGTAGTATTAGGAGAGGTTCTATGGATTTGGCCAAACAGCATAAAATGTACTTCACCAATTATCGAATTCCGAGAGCAAGTCATCAAGTCCCAATTCTTCATTAGAACTATCCATTTCTTTCAGTTTTAGATAGATCCTTGCCGTCGTTATTGCATCTGACAGTGCTCGATGCGCTTCAGGGTTTTCGATTCCAAGTTTTCTGCCCAACGTTTCGAGCGAAATTTTTTTCTCCTCAATACCGAGTTTTTCACGGAAGTTCTCAGCATATTTCATCACATCAAACTGAGGATTATTCATAATAATGTTGCTGTATCTTCCCGCCCGAACCAGAAAACGGCTGTCAAACTTAACATTATTAAAGCCGACCAAAACACTGTTGCCTGCAAACTTCATAAAATCAGGAAAAACTTCCCACATTTGACGGGCATCTTTAACATCTTCTTTGGATATTCCTGTTAGTTTTGTGATTTCTTCGCGAATTCCCTTTTTAAAAGGATGGACGAACTCCTGGAAAGTGAACTCTTTTGATTCAACTATCCTGTCACCAGACACTTTTACTGCTCCTATTTCTATGATTGAGTCTGTTTTGGGGCTGAAACCGGTAGTCTCCAGATCAAAGGCAACGAATGTATTGAAATCGGTATCCCGTATTTCCTTTGGATCCGGATACTGATCACGCGGTATTGCAGTTGGCCCATTTCTGCGTGTTGCAGAAGCAGATTTTATTTTGATTTCAATCCCAATGGAAGCAAGATAGTTCTCATAAGCTTTACGCGCTTCATCTCTATTTTCCGGGGGATTAGGCATATACTGCTGTTTTCCCTGTGCTTCCTTTTCCCGGTATTTCCGGTTTTTCTCGGGAAGGTCTCCAAACAGTTTCTGTACCTTTTCTTTTCCATATAGAGTTTCTGCCATACTTATAGTTTCGTCAGCCTCGTCATACCTCCTGGTCTTAGACCAAAAATCTGCGAGATTATAATAAGCCTGTACAGGAAGTTTTTCTTCCTCCAGTAGTTCGCCCGCCAGGAGATCAGCTTCTTCATATCGATAATCCATAAACAAAGCACCCAGTACAATACCTTTGATGCGGTTCATTTCCAAGAGGCTCAGACCACCGATTTTGCTAATCTTTTTATATGACTCGTATAGCCAAGGGCGATTATATTTCTGTACATTGACATGAGTTCCCGAAAATGACAGGATTTGCCAATATTCTTTCCTGGGGGACGGTAAAGCCTCCGCAAGTGAAAAGACAACATTCCTAAGATTGTTGGGATTACTTAATTCAGCTGCAGTCTGATCCCACAATGGGTTTTCACCGCAACCAGGCTGGTATTCAACCAATCTCCGACAAAGGTCTTCCAGATTCACTGTAATGCGGCATTCATCGCATAGACACCCATTTGCTTCTTTTCCACAGTTCAAACACACTGCCATGAATCTCTCTCCTCAATTCTCTTCGCATCCACAAAAATGACGCATATCGCAAAATGTACATGCATATTTATTCTGTACTTGTGAACAAAAATCTTTTGTTTCTATTTTTTCGACAGTCCTGGTGATTTCATTAATTGTTTGATCAATATCTGATTCTTTACATTCAAAAGTAATGAGAGGATTTCCCTCCAGTACACTTGTATAGTAAAGGTGCATCCGGCTCACCTTTTTCCCGTATTTCTTTTCAACCAGGTAAGCGTATATTTCCAATTGTTTTCGATAGTGCTCTACAATCACCGGATACTTTGTGACATCTGGTTTTGTTCCTGTCTTGAAGTCGATTATTTCTACCGTCTCGCCGTGACATTCGATAAGATCAACCACGCCCTGTAAGATATATCCGGGGAGCACCAGGTTGATTTCCTCTTCGGCTTTCCATGCCTTCCCGAGTTCTTCTTTACGATGATGGAAATAACTTATCACCTGCTGCAAAGCCTGTTCCTGCTGTGTGCTTGTCAGCGAGTATCCTGTCTGCTCCTGCATCTGAGAGCTGTTCAGAAGAAACCATTCCCGGATTGCGTCCTCATTGACCTGATCTGGGCGGCCAGCGATAACGCATCTGTTCATATCCTCCAGAGTGGCATGGACCAGAGATCCAATGGAAGTATGGAGCATCCTGTTTTGTGCAAACCCATATTCTTTATAAAACTTATACTGCCTCGGACATCCATCATATACCGCAATATGTGATGTAAATGAATATCTGCGTTTATAGCTTATTTTTTTAATCTCCTTAAACATAGAATCACCATGATAATCACGGATATGGGGTAACTGATTGTAATAGGGTATAAATGCCTTACCTGTCTTTTCCCGTGAGGCTAAAATAAGGAGATTCTGTGCTCTGGAGAAAGCTGTATAATAAAGTCTCCAGAAATCAAAGTACTTTATGTCTGCAGATGGCTCAAAAGGGGGTCTATGGAAAAACCGGTTTTCCAGTGATGTCATAAGGTAATCATGATTTTTTCTCGGTGTATTCCCCAGAGAGCCGACTATGACAACAGGGAACTCCAGTCCTTTGGACTGATGGATCGTCATGAAAGAGACGCATCCCTGAGGGGCATATTCTGAGTCATCCTCATATTCCCCAATTCCATCGACATATAAATAACGGAAATAGACATTGAACATCTCTTCCGGCAGTGAGATCCGGTTTATAGCCGTAATGCAGTACATATCGTGCAGATGGCTAAATCTGGAAAGAAGCCTGGATATTTCAGCTAAGTTGCGGGCTGCCCTACATTTAAGGACATTATCCCGTAAATCTGCTTTCAGGTATGTACTGAACGGATCATAAGAGATTAGTTTATAAAAGATGGCAAGAAGGCTTTCTTCCTGATCAGCATTCAGGCTTCGGATACTGCCTTCCTGTTTTTGGATGAAAGAGAACAGATCACTGTTTCCTTTACAAATCCTGCTTGCTTCTTTCAGACATGATTTATAGTAATCCCTGAGGCTGTCAGGAATACTATGTGTAAATGAATTTGTTTTCAGATCCATCAGATAGGACCGAAAACACAGCATTAAACAGCCAAGAACCTGTTTAACTTCCTGCCTTTCAAAAAACATATCTGATCTTGGTGAATAAACGGGTATGCCGTTATCTTCGAAAAATTTCCCGAGTTCTGCAGCTTCTTTACTTTTTACAGAACGGAACAGGCATGCAATCTGGTTTAAGTCCGTGATAGTTCCCTTTTCAAGCAGCATGCGGATTGCTTGAAGGAGATCAGTCTTTTCCGCAGTTTCTGTTCCCCCACAGGAAAAAACAGCTGGGTCGGAAGACGCATACGGATCTGCAGCCTCAATCTGTTTGGGATATCGGTATTTATCCCAATTGAACAAATTGGCTCCGCCGGCATTGTCCATCCATTGATTATAAAATTTGATGATATCGGCTTCAGAACGATAATTTTTATTCAAATGAATAATGTTGCATTCCCCGGGAGAGAACTTTGTCGGAAATTCAAGGATGTTACGGATGGTCGCTCCCCTGAATCGATACATACCTTGATCATCATCTCCTACAACACAAATATTCCGCTTGTTTCCTGCAATTAGCAGGATCAGTTGCTCCTGAATGTAGTTTGTATCCTGGTATTCATCAACCATGAGATATCGGATACTGTCCCGGAGTTTTTCAAGGACATCCGGATGCTCTTTGAGCATTCTGTACGCTCTACTCTGGATGGAAGAAAAATCCATAACTCCGTTACGTTCAAGAAGCGCTCGATACCGGGAAGTGATCTTTCCCAAAAACTGCATATCCTTGTCGTTATCGGACAGAAGAGCATCCACGTCTGCCAGTTCCTCCATAATCTGGTTTACATACCGGCAGATTTCCTGTGCCTGCTTCCATTTTGTTGTACCATGGATCAGCATCTGGAAATTTGGAAGGCTGTTGAAAGACTCGATATTCCTGCATATCAGATAAGTCTGCTCAAAAGAGTCCATGGTGCGAAGCGGTTTGTTATTATCGGAGTAGTTGGAGTATTCTTTTAGAAGGCGCAGGCAGACGGAATGAAATGTACCGATATACATATCATTAAGATTGATCTGCGTGCCGAGATAAAGAAACTCATTGGATATTCTTGTCTGTAGTTCTTTCGCTGCTTTTTCAGTGAAAGTAACAGCCATGATCTCACCAGGGGCCACTTGCTTCTCAAGTACCAGATAAGAGATTCTCTTTACAAGGGTAAAGGTTTTCCCAGTTCCGGGACCGGCAATGATCAGTTCCGGTCCATTTATAGATGCGATTGCATTTCGCTGTTCATTGTTCGCACAGTTCAGATCAAGCATAGAATACTACCTATATAATTTCGTAAAAAACTCCGATTGCCTTCATAAAATCCAAAATCTGATCCAATCTTGCCTGAGAAGCATGGAGCCTGACAAGCGTTCCTTCTGTTTCATCTGTTGCAGCTTTTTCAGAAGATACTATCACTTGCGCAGTCAGGGATTCCGAACTGCCCTCTACCCCACCTATAAATCCTGCTTTACTAGACGCTGTTTCCAGCTCTTCCTTTTTCTGCAGGACTGCGTCCATCGAAAGCGTATCAAGATATGCTTCCTTTAATGTCTCTTCGAAGGGTGAGGTCAATTCTTTGATTTTTGCCATATCTCTGGCTGCGGATGCAACCACATTTTGAATAGCCTCCCGATACTTTCCAGTACTGGTCGTTGCATTCGTCCATTTTGGGTCAAAGACCTTTTCATAAATTCTTTCTGCATACGGGCCAAGACTTCCGGAAATGCGGTCATAATACTCCCTTACATCCTTTTCCTTAGCTTCCCTCTTCATGTTCTCATATGCTTTTACTGTTTCATCAATTTGCTTGCGTCTGCCTTCAATCAGGTCTACAAGTTCCGTGATTTGAGGCAAAATTCTGTCATATGGTTCAAGGCAACGATTCCTATATGCTTTTTTTGCATCTTCAATAGCATCTTTTGCCTTCTTAAGTGTCGTGCGGTCTTTTTTTGCATCTTTTATTGTTTCATCTGTATAGACAAGGCCTTCATATTCTGACAAATATGCCTGAAGTTCTGTTTTAAGAGATGGAAAATCCCAGGTAGAGATATCGGTGTTATCCAGATTCATGACTTTAAGTTCATTCATATGACTTCCTCCTAAGAACCAGTAGCTTTGGTCTTTCTGCATTTGTTATACCAGGTACTATATGATAGATTTGTTGTTTCTCATAATAAACTTACTGCCATCCACTTTCTTCACCAGAAATGCATTCATTAAATGTCTACAGCTATATTTATAAAGAATTGTATCAGAATATCTATATAGGACGGTGGGCTGACAGCCCACACAGCAGGTTTAACACCCATTATCAACATTATAGCATTAATGTATCTCAAGATTAGTCAAAGATGAAGTAACGCCCTTTTCTATTTTTTAACCATTCAATCGTAATTCAATCATCTAATAAAAAAGAGTACCCATGTTGATTAGTATGGGCACTCTTTTCAAGGGATATTCCCCAGTTTATTCACTATTTAGGGCATATACCCCCGGTTTATTCACTATTTACATAGGCCACTTCCGTTCTTTGTCCTGTTGGATTTACGATTATCAACAGCATATTTCTTTCTCATTTTTGTAAGCGGAAAGCCGCAATTATTACATATTCCGCCAGTCATTGGCTCTCCACAACGGGGGCAGCATGTCATAATCAATTTCCTTTCAATAATATAAGATTAACACGGCATTCTCCCTTTTATATCAAGGAGAATTGCTATTACTCACATATAGAATGGTTAAACACTGTTTATGCAACTCAACTGAAAAAGCCATCTACGCTAAGTGCTTTTTTTGCAGCATCTAACGGGGTCTTGTAAAAAATAACTTCAATCTCTTTCTTTAAATCTTTTGCGATTAATTCATATTTCCTTTTGCAGTCGAAGGGAAGCATTATCTTTTTTGCACCGGCATTAGATGCAGCTACGAAAATATCTTCTAGTTCTGCTGTAATTGGCAGCATGCTCCCGGACATAACAACTCGTCCACATATAACGAGAGAGGGCATGACGGGCCGATTTGCCAATGCGGAAAACAAGCCGATAACTTCAGCAACAGAAACCTCCTCACTGACATTACGGTTTTGCAGATCATTATAATACAAGCTGTAATCGTAAGATTCACAATCCATTGAAATCAGGCGGTAAGCGTTCCCCATGAAATAATTGTAAGCAGCAGTGATGCTGTCACGGACTCTAGTCTGAGATGAAGCAACTCCTTCAATATTCTTGAAACTGAATTTTCCGGTTCCGGTAAGCAATTTATTTTCCAGCCTGTAGACACCTATCTTGTCATCAACTGAACGACCGACCGCATAAACATATCCGGGAGTCTCAAGCCCCTCATATACAAGCGTGCTTGTCGCGACCTCAGGGAGATCTACAATGAATTCCTCCTCTGTATCCAGATCAATATAACCTAATGCCACATCACTAAATTCCGCAGGATTCATTTTACGCAGTTGCTCTTTTACACGGCGGCGGCCTTCAATACAATATTCCAGCAGTTCCTGTACATCTTCTTTTGACATAACGCCATCCGGATAAATCAGCTTGGCCATGCCTGAAAAGGTTCTTCTCACTGCGGTATCGTCCCGTGTGTTGTAATTATTGTTCAACTCGAAATATTCACCGAAGGAATTGGTGAAATCGTACTTCCTCATTTCATGACAAAATTCAGAGAAGCAGTCAGTGATCAATCCGTAGCCCTGAGTAAACAGACTTGCCCTCAGCTTAGGTGTTTCCCATCCTGGGAGATAAGCATGAATACGATCAAAAAAGGCGGAGTCGTTATTAAAGCCTTCAGGAAATGGCTCAAAAAGATTTGTGGTGCGCATCATATCAGCAACACTTCTGAAAGTATTGCCTTCAAAAGCGATAGAAGCATCAGAACTGACAGATGCTGAACCTCTGGCAAAGGAACCGTTCGCCATATAGTTTTTCATAATCTGTATCATGTCCCCTGTTGACTGAGTGATTCCACTCACTTCGTCAAATGCGACACAGTCCCAATTTCCAACCAGTCCAACTTTACGGGAACTCATGTTGTAAAACATGTTTGAAACCGTAGTATGACCGCTGCTCATCAGAATAGAATAGGGGGATAATTCACTGTAAACATGTGATTTTCCGGTTCCTCTGGGGCCCAATTCTACAAGGTTATAGTTTTTCTGGATAAAAGGGACAAATCGAAGCAGATAATGAAATTTTTGCTTCTCTGTGAGCATATCCGGTTCATACCCGGCAGAGCGCAAGAGAAGAGAAATCCATTCATCCTTTGTAAAATGGCCCCGGGCATCCATTATTTCGTCCAAATCCAGATTCGGCATTTGGATCGGTTTCATTGATTCTATCTCAAAAGGAGAATCGTATCGAGACCTTCTTTTCCTTTGCTTCTTTTTACCATATTTGTTTCCGAAGATATCTTCATCTAGTTCCCCGTTATCACCATTATCCATGCCTGTATATTCAATATTAATGATACACCAGATACCGCCAACCAGAAGCTTTTCATTGTTGACAACCAACTCGGGCTGGATCTCAAAAGGATCCAACCTCAAATTTGTAAATCTAACAACATAAATATCTTCTCGCTCATCCAGTTCAACATGGATCTTGTCAATGACAGTATAACGTCCATTCTCCCGGATTTTTGATTTGATGTATTCGCTCTGATCCGGACGCACGTAATTTTCACTCAGAATGTGCTTGATCTTTTCAATACCAACTGAGATGGCTTCTTCGTCATCTGTAGCGCAATACATTCCCAGCAAATATTCCAACACATAAGTCGGAGCCGTTGCTCCGTTTTTCATCAAAGCTGTCAGGTCTTTTCTGACAACTTTCCCGGGGAAGAATTCCAAGGCTTTTTCTTCTAATGGTGTCATATATTAACTCCGCATATTATATTTCTTTGCTATTAATTCATCAGAACTGGATTCAAATATCAAGTGTTCAGATAATCCTTGCACAAGGATCAAAATCCAAAGCCAAATGTTCCTGCAAATGCCAGATTTGCCTTGAACGGGATTCTGGCATCTACTTCATAATCCTCTTGCCCACTTTCCCGTACCATGAGCTCATACGTTGTTCCACTATCTTCGCGTGTGTTCAGGCAAAACTGAACACGTTCCGTAGATAGTTTGCCATTCTTTATTTCGAGAATCTGCCTCTCATTAAGGACTCGTCCTTTTTCATCAATAAAGAACAGCTCATATGTTGTATCCCTGTTTATTCCCGCATCGCTCATAACAAAGTTCAGGCTAAAGATGCTGTTAGTAATCTTATAGTTTGGCTTTTTAAGACTAAATGGTAACTCAAACGACGTTTTCCTAACTTTATATAATTCTTTAGGAGATTTAATTGTAGTTGTTTTTGTCGAAGTTCCTTCTGATCTCCTCCTTTTCAGGGAATCTCTGGTTTCATTGGAAATCCTTACCAGGTCTTCTCTCGAAAGCGTACTTTCGGTTGCCTCGGCGGCTCGGATAGGATGACAGACAAAGTAGATAATCTGCTTGTTTGCAGACATGACATCTACCAGCTCGAGTGCTTTTTCAAGATGATCTGAATCAAGGCTGACAAACGGATCATCAAGAATAAGGAACGGCTGTTCTTCCTCAAACAAAGTGTCGACCAGAGCCAGCCTCATGCAAAAATCTATCATATCACAGTACGCTGTGCTGTAGCCTTCCGCCGTATGGACTTTATTATTTTCCTCAATGCTGACTTTGAAATCAATATCCAGGATTCCTCTTATTGCGTCATTGTCCATCCAGATTTGCATGTAGTCATTAAAAAGGGTCTCGACTCTGCTTAAATATCTGTTTGCCAGGTTCTCTTTTGCCTTTGTAATCAGACTTATTGCTCTTTTAAGAATGGATAGTTTATTCAGAGCTTTCTGTTTCTGGTCATATAACTGCCGGATAATCTGAGACACTTCAGGATAACGTTCCAGAGCCTCGTCAGCATGACGGATCATATCGCTTTTCTGAGTATATTCGTCTCTCAACTCATCTCTCGTGTTATTTAGCTCATCAACTTCTTTTTTCAGGGTTTCCACTAAAACAGCATCCTCAGTAGATGCTTGTGCCTGAACATCTCCGGTTTTTTGTTCAATTGCAGCACACTGCTCCAACAGCTGTCCTTTGGCAGTCTCCATTTTCTTGACTTCTTCTGTTTTAAAACAGATTTCGGAAAAGGGATCTTCGGACGCAGGATTAAACTTACAGTAAGCTTCATTGAACAGGCTTATCGCCTGGTCTACGGATTCTTTTCTGGCTTTCTCTGCATTACGGGTTGCTTCATTTTGGGATCGTTTGTCGCTGAGTTTTTTTGCGCTTTCAATATCCTCGCGGATCTTTGGGAGGATATTATTTATTTCGGATACATCGCATCCATAAGGACTATGAAGCTGCCTGATCAAGGAAGAAATATCTCTTAAAAGACTTTCCTCTTTCAGCTGTTTTTGTTTTTGACGAGACTCATAACCATTTGCTTTTTCAGCGTTTAGAGTATACTCGTTCAAAAGCTGTTCTGCTTTTCTTATAACTTCTGCGACATTTTTTCTATCGGCCTTTAGTCCAATCAAAGCCAAAATATCATTGATTTTTTCGAGGCCTTCTCGTACCTCCAAAGTCTTTTTATTAAATGCCTTTGTTTTCTCATTAATAAGAACTGATTCTCCTGATTCAAATTCCTTTTCTGTGAAATTTGAATTAGACAAATATTTATTCAGTTCCTCTATCGCAGCATCCAGTCTCTCTTTATCTATCTTCGAATCTGTTTCTACGGATCTAAGGTGTTCCAGAGCCTCAAAAACATCCTTGTTTATAATGTCAGGATATTTTTTACATGCTTCTTCCCATAATGCATTTGACCGCATGGATTGGGAGCTTATTTGTTCCCGAATCACATCTGCTTCTGCTTTTTTTGCCAGTATAGCTTCAACTTGCTTATTGTGGTTGAGAATGTCAATTATGGCACTTTCTGAAATGGAAACATTTCTGTCGGGCTGTCCACATTTTTCAACCCAGCTGGTGACCGTCTCCATCTCTTTCTCTGCCTCTTGATTTAAAAGGGTAATTTGATCTTTCAGCTCTTGTATTATAGTCTGTGTAGAAAGAGCCTGCTTTTGCAGACTGTTCCGTCTTTCCTGTGCATCCTGATACTGCCTACTGAGTTCCTGAGATTTTTCATATTTCTGCAACTCATCATTATATCTTTTATTGCTATTAATGCCGATAAACATTATTGCGGCACCAGCAACAGCAAGAACCGCCATAACAGGGTTTACCATGATTGCCAGAATACAACCAAGTGCCAAGAGAACACCTCCGGCTGCCATAATTGTTCCGGATGGCTTTTCAGGTTTATTGACGATTCCTTCTGCGACATCTGCGATAGTATCAACCTGGGAAATGGAAACATTGATACTTTCCAGCTTTGTGGTTTCGCCTTCCAACCTGGATGTAAGCCTTTGTGCTTCTGCTTTTTTATTCTGTGCGCCTTGTAGAAGAGAAAGCATTTCATTGCCTTCTGTTTCATCCTGGAGATGTCCGGAATAATCCGCCAACAACTTCTCCTCTGCATCAGAAAGTTGTGTCTTATTTAGCGATTCTTTTCTGATTTCAGCATATTGCTGTATCTTTTGAATCTCTTCCAGTTGCTTAATAACGGGAGCGACCTCTTCAGTGCTGTATTTTCTGGAAGAACTATATTTTTCTTGTGCCTCCTTCGCTGTTCTTTTGAGTTCAAAGTATTGCTGCCTTGTTTGATCAAATGTCAGTTTATCTTTTTCAATTTCTCTCTTTTGATCATCAAGCTGCCGTATCAATTCCTGTAAGCAGACAGCATCATCGTTGATTATTACAGATAATTTGTCGACGTAATCCCGATCTGTGATAAGTGCATTATTTACTATTTGATATGCTTCGGAAGCAGATGCGATATTGTCCGGATGAGCTTCTTTTGTATTTACAAGGCCACTATATTCCCCATAAACGCTCTGTATCTTATCCAACTGTTCATAGGTGGGAATATTTCCTCCATATTCATCCAACAGCTTCCGATACTCCGCGGTAAGTGAATCATATTCTGCTGTCAGTCTCTCAAGCTGTCCCTCAATCTCTTTGATGCTCTGACGCTGTCTCTTTATATGATCAATTTCTTCATTAGAGGGGATACGTCCACCCAAATCTGTTTTTAACTCATCAATTTTTATCTGAAGATCATCGATTTTATGCTTAATATCCGAGATTACTTTTCTGTTAGCTTCTCGTTCTTTCTCTTCTCCGGATACCTTATCAAGTTCATTCTTTTTTGTCCGGAGATCACGATTTATGATTCCGAGTATTATATCAATTTCAGTAATCCGTTCTCTGTTTTTATCCTGCTCAGAAATAATAGAATCTAACTGATCCCTTTCACTTTCTCTGGCAGATATGCTTCGCATGATTTCGCCAAGCTGTCCTCTGCCTCCCATTTTTTCATACACTTTTATCTGCTGTGTAAGATCTGCAATAGCCCCATCATAAGCTGCCACATCATTTGCCTGGCTTACAAGAGCATTTAAACGTGCATGGATGCTGCTCGAAGCTCCATTCATTGAAAGACCGTTCTGATTGATAAAAACACTTCTTTGAAAAGCGTTTGCATCCAAATGAAACAATGTTTCGCCGATCTTTTCAGGATCAATTTTAGCAGTTGTACCTGTATCAAGATTACGGATTTTCACCTTATCATAGCGAGGGGTTCCGCCAAATTCTCTCGTAATACGATAGTTAGTTCCACCCGCTTCAAAATCAAGACTGCCGCCAAACGATCCGCCCTGCCAAGGGTAGTATCTTTTGCGTTCATTTTCTGTAATGTCACGGCTGCGTTTGGAACCAAAACCATAAAGCATTGCTTTCAAGAAAGCTGCCATTGTGGTCTTTCCCCACCCATTATCCTGAAGAATGATATTAAGTCCTTCTTGAAAATCATAATCATACTTATGGAGAGTGCCAAAGTTCTCAATGTGCATATGTGTCAATTTCATTTCGCAGTTCTCCCCGTCTCTGTTAATGCTTTCCATCCGTAGCTGATCAATCGATTTCGTTCACTCTCGCTTAAAGATTCGTCCTCCAGTGCAAGCCGGACAAATTCACTCCTCAGTGAAATGTCGTTCTCAAAGGCATCCTCTTGAATATCCATTACTGTATTGTCAAAAACTTCGACAAAGAAGAAGCGCTGTTCCAGTTGCTTTGCAAGAATGTCTCCATCAATTGTCAGGCCAAAGGCAGACCTGCCGGTAAGAGTAATTCGTAAAAAAGATTTACTGTCAATCTTTGCAACAGCGCCATTAATCTTCTGAATGATGTCTTTTTCTCCATCCTCAGGGCGCAGTATGACTTCGATTGATCGGAAAGAAAACATTTCTTCCTCAACAGAAGTATATTTTGGACTATCTGCATTATTCCAATCCAGGATGCCATAACCGCCTGATCCCTTTTCTGAATCCTCAAAACCGGTTGGCTCTAAAGACGGGATTCGCCAGTTATTGTCTTTTATGGCAACTTGATAAGAAGTATCCTCATTAAAAATAGATATCTTACTGTTATTGTAATAAAGAAGGATCTGGTTGTTTTCTATATTTATACGAAGAGAATCCTTTTTGAAAGAATCACTGATCTGATTGCAAAGAAGGAACAGATTTTCAGGTATGTCATTACGATAATTGATTCTTCCGTATTCATCTGCATTCAAAATAGTAATGACATTTAATCGAGAGTGATTCCGAACGATGTCAAAAAAACTATCTATTACAGATTCCGGTACTCTATCCCGGCCAAACATCTGTCCAACGAAGATTACATAAGAGGCATTCTTAGCTACAGACGCATCAAATACAGATGACAGCATATCGAATCTGGACTTTTGCCATTTACGGAAACAGCTAGTGCTAAGGTTCTCCGTACATACAGCGCCCAGGAGAAGATTGGCGCATAGTATCATTTTCACAAGGTCCTCCTTTCCGAGAGCCTTCAAAAGATGAAAGGCTCGGTTTAAGAATTTATGTCAGTCAGGTAATTCTATTTTGGTTAAATCTAATATTCTTTAGGATTTATCTCGCTACTACATAAAGTCTACAGATGTCCAAAAAACAATGTTTATTGGATATTATATCATTCATGATAATATTTCTTTCCCACCAAAACGGTGGTAATACGTGTTTTGCATTATTATGCACACATCTTATATGCATATTGAAGAAACACTAAAACTATCCTTTACTGTTTTTTGTGAAAGGTATGGAATAATAAAGAAAGGGCATTTAGGATGCTTTTCAAACTGTATTTTTATAACATATTACTGCTCAAAAACAGTCTATCATATTTATTTTTTTCACTCAATGTAGTGCATGTTTAGTGAAAAAAGCTTTTTGAACAGAAATAAGGAGGATCCGTGGATCCTCCCCTGTATTATCGCGCTTTATGCTCAAATTACTAAAACTTCCCATAGCTAAAATGGGCTGTACACCTTGAAAACTCAATAAATCATAGGCATCAAAGGTCAAAATTCGCATCCCGGATCTCTTTCGGAACCGGATACTAATCCCTCGGAATTGCCTTAAGGCGCCCTCCTTAAAAATATCTCTTTTGCAGAAATAACGCATGTCGCAGAACTTGCAGGTATATGCATTCTGCACGCGTTCATGCTAATCTTTCGTCTCGATCTTTCGCACTGTCTTTGTAATGTCAAGGATCGTGCGGTCCGCATCCGCCCGGTTCCACTCGAACTTGACCAGTGGTTCTCCCTCCAAGGTGCTCGTATAATACAGGTGCATTCGGCTGGCCTTTTCTTGTACCGTTTCTCGATCAGATAGGCATAGATTTCCATCCAAATATCAACACCTTCACCGTAAACTTTAGCCCTAATCAGCCAGCCTTCATCGTCATAGGAAAGTATCTCGAAAGTCGGAAAACAAAACAGCATAGATTCAATTTTACTTGCCTTCTGAGGAATACCACACTTCTATAACATTACTGATCATATTCATTTTTTGAGGGTATTGGCGACAATATTCTATCGGAGTTAATGGATCGTTTTCATTAACTTCTCTCCAGGCTACTGGCTTGCCAATATAATTAGTAAATGACTTGCCATTGAAATAGTTATAACTAAAATCATGAACATTTGCGCCAAATATATTCTTATTATACGTATATAAGTGTTTATTAGGTTCTGGTTTTTCAGCTGGTAAAAAATGCCATCTGTGCTGTGTTTTCATTGCTTCTTTATATTTCTTATCAAGTTTTCCATTTGTTCGCATTCCTTCTTCAGGAAACAGTGTTTTAAAAAATGAATTCCACTCGTTTTCTGCCTTCAAGACATTCTCTTCAAATAATAAGCATTGTTGTTCTGAGTCAAATGTAAAACTAAACCCATTAACGCTTGTTGTGAATAAATAAATCTCTCCCTGTTCTTTGAAATATAATACACCATTACTATTAATTCCAATACTTGTCCGGCACATGATAGAATCTGCATCCGCCTCCGCTATTCGGCAAGAACCTGGATAATAAATCCTGCTTTTATCAAAAAACTTAAGTATCGATGGCTTAATTTCCGGTGTCTCCTGTCGATATCTCCATGCAATCATGTCTTTCTTTTTTATATTACACAATGTCCCATCATGCCATATAGAGTCGTATTCCAACGTGAAATCCTTTTTAAGGACGACGACTTCATCATCGTCCATTTCTCCTTTTGTCTTCCATGCAAACCAGCCATGTTGCTTCAGTTTATTATCATAATAGTCCTTATAATCTTCTGCCGAATCCATTGGCGGAATCTTCTTTTCTTTAAATACTTGTAACTCTTTTTTTGAGTTCTTCATATACTCGCTAAATGAATTACAAATAAAACTATCATTGAAACCAATTTCAAATGCATAATACAATTTAGAATTCTCCATTTTTTTCTCCTCTCTATCTTTATATGCTCCATATGCATTTTCTCAATTAATCAAGAATATCAACAACATCTCCTTGTTCCCTTTTCAAAATATCAACACCGTCACCGTAAACTGCTGCCCGGATCAGCCTGCCTTTATTGTCGTGAGAGAGTCTTGCGGCGGTCAGGAAACGATCCAGTACGAATCCAATGCTGATACCTTTATATCTGTCAGTATTTCTTCCTAAGCGATGGCAGGACATCCGCAAGGGTAAATACAACATTCCCGAGGGTAAATACAACATTCCCGAATTCGCTCATTCAGGCCATCTCCGAGGCAATCTGATCCCATGGCGGGTTCTCACCACTGCTGGGTCGATATTCTTTATTCTTCTGACAGAACGTCTCAAGATCCACCGCCCTGCGGCAGTCTTCACAAAGACAATAATCTGTTTTTCCCGCAGTTGAGGCATAAAAGCCATAAAGCTCCCTCCTTAACAATTTTCGCTTTTGCAGAAATAACGCATGTCGCAGAACTTGCATGCATAGGCGTTCTGCACACGTTCATTATAGTCTTTTGTCTCGATCTTTCGCACCGTCTCTGTAATGTCAAGGATGGTGCGGTCCACATCCGCCCGGTTCCACTCGAACGAGACCAGCGAATCGCCCTCCAGGGTGCTCGTATAATACAGGTGCATCCGGCTGACCTTTGCATTATAAATAACTAAAACTTCCCACACCGAAAAGGTGTGTTTAACCTTGAAAACTCAATAATATAGGCAATAAAAAAGGCGTAGAACCCATGCCTTTGGTATAATTGAATTGTCCAGAAACAAAAACACCAGAAGGAGGTTTCTATGCCCAATTCAATTCTACCACAAGATCAGGACGGACAGGTTCTTTTTAATGCAATTTCCTCATTTTTTTGCAAATTTGAAATCGGAAATCTGCTTCGTAAATGTAATGCACAGAAGGAAAAAAGAGTTCCGGTACTGGATATCTTCAAGTACAAGCTGTGCAATGTCTTCTCAGACCGCAGCATGTATATGCAGCAGAAGACCGGTTCTTTCAGGGAATCTTTTTCAAAGAATACCTTTTACCGCTTTCTGAATAGCCCGAAGACTAACTGGCTACGCTTTACGACCCTCCTGTCCAGGAAGGTGGCGGATACCATAGAACCTCTCACAGACAGCGACCGCGTTAATGCTTTTATCGTTGATGACAGCCTTTTCGAACGCACCAGCTGCAAACAAACCGAACTTGGATCCCGGGTATTTGATCATACATCGATGAAATACCGAAAAGGATATCGGCTCATGACACTCGGGTGGACAGATGGGAACACATTCCTTCCTGTCAACAGCAGCCTTCTGGCATCTTCAAAGGAAAGCAACCTTATTGGACCTGTCCGCGATTATGATGGCCGGTCACTCGCCGCAAAGCGGAGAAAACTTGCACAGATGAAAGGCACTGATGTCATGATCGAGCTTTTAAAAAGAGCTCAGTCTGCCGGACACCACGCTGATTACGTTCTGTTTGACACATGGTTCTCCAGTCCTGCTCAGCTGATTGCAGTCAAAGATCTTGGGCTGGATTCCATTGCCATGATCAAGAAGAGTTCCCGTATCTACTACGAGTACGAAGGAGAACAGCTCTCCGTCAAGAAGATCTTTGGTATTTGTAAGAAGCGTCCCGGGCGCAGCAGATATCTGCTTTCTGTAAACGTTCTGGTTGGTAAAGACCGGAAGATACCGGCAAAGATCGTCTGTGTCCGCAACAAGAAAAACAGGAAGGACTGGGTCGCCTTTATCTGCACAAACCAGAACATCTCTGAAGAAGAGATTATCCGAATCTATGGAAAAAGATGGCAGATCGAGGTGTTCTTCAAAACCTGTAAGTCTTATCTTCAGCTCGTCACAGAATGCCACAGTCTGTCTTTCGATGCTCTGACTGCTCACGTTGCCATCGTATTTACGCGGTATCTCATGATCGCAATGGAACAGCGCAAATGCGAGGATGACCGTACGCTGGGTGAGATATTCTTCTTCCTTACAGACGAGCTGGCTGATATTACGTTTGGAGAATCTTTCCAGATCATCATTACAGCCATGTTAGAGACCGTTTGTGCCATCTTTCATCCTACAGAAGAGCAGATGGGAACGTTCATTGAGATGTTTGTTGGACGCCTTCCGGAATATATCCGTAATTCGCTGGCAAAAGCATCATTAGCAGCCTGAATCACCTATCCGATTGCCTGTATTATTGAGTTTTCAAGGTGTACAGCCCATTTTAGCTATGGGAAGTTTTAGTATATTATTTTGACTAGACATTTTATCCCCACCACCATTTACGTCGTATCGTCTTCCTCCTCGTATTATTAGTGTCCTTTTTTTTCTTTTGTTGTTCCTCCCAATAAGATTCCGCCTCCGCTTCACGCCGGAGACGTCGTTCCTTTCTAAGTTGGACAACGTCTTCCCTCACTGATGCCTTTACCACTTCATTTACATTGAGCTCGCTAATGATAGATTCATCCCACTCATTCCAGTCCCATCCCCTAAAAGCATATCCCCCGTAACCATTATCAGCTCCTTTTGAAATCATAAAGCGTTTACCCTTTTCAGTCGGGAAATAGTTACCAGGCTCCCCTTCCTGAAAACCCTGCAACTTTAAAAGATAGTTCATTTCTTCGGCTGTCAGACCGTATAAATTTCCCAATCTTCTTGCAGAAAATGTCATACAATCACCCCCTCTCCTGATTATACTGTATCGTTGAAAACCTGAACTTACTTCCATCCGGCATCTCCGCCGAAAGGTTTATTCCCTGGCCACCTTCGATTGCCGCCATGGCTATGGTTCCAAAGGCCATGATGCCAAGGCCAATCAGCCACTCCCCTGGGGAAAGCTGCGTTGGAAGCATTTTCTCAATACTTCTAGTTAAGGAACTCATTGTATTACTCATTACTACGTCCTTCATGAGAGACCCTCCTCGTATGATATGTATGGAACCTCCACCAGGGGGCGAAATACATATCTTTTTTATTGGTACTGACTTGCTTTCTGGGTGCCAGTCTATCTTTCCGATCCAACCCCTTGCCAGTACGTTAATG
>Ga0256405_10003727_pt1 | contig 30712 bp, 39 predicted proteins | sample RumenRJG_02DNA_FD_189096 | JGI IMG/M metagenome (GOLD analysis project Ga0256405, IMG submission 189096) | Bovine rumen microbial communities from Lethbridge, Alberta, Canada - RJG_02 | ecosystem: Host-associated > Mammals > Digestive system > Stomach > Rumen | place: Canada: Alberta...
TCCAATACCCACCCAAGAGAGCACGTTTACCTGCACCGAAGTAGTATTTACCCAGTACGTCACGCTTGTTGGCATTAAAGTTATCAGTCCAAGCAGTAGACCCAGAAGCATCGTAGCTACTTTCACTAGACCACTGCCATAAAACTCCTACAATGTCCTCTAAACCGCAATAAGAGATAATACGTTTACTGTTTGTAGCTACATGTCCACCTGTAGTTACAGGGTCTGCAGAACCGTTAATATTTACTCCCTGAGGAGCACCTCTAGCTAAGTCACCAAACTCGGCTATTGTAGGAAGTCTCATGCCTTGATAATGAAGCTGCTGTTCTCCATCAAGACAGTCTAAAGCTGGAGTAGAAGTTCCATCAAGAATAGTTCCCCCATTTTTAGAAACCATTTTAAAGCTGTCATTAGGGTACTTACTTCCAGAAGCAGTAGTTCCTGTTGTCCAAGTGTTTAAAGTTGCATCTTTAGACATTAAATAAATTGAAGCCCAAATTCCTAAAGTAGGAGCGTAAGCAAAGCCCTCTGGGCAGCAAACAGGTCTGTGCCATAAATCCCATACAGAGAATGGATGTATGTAACCAGCCACTGCTCCTGAGAATGGATGTACTTCTGTAGTAGAGTAAACCTGCTCAGAAGTAACAGAAACACAAAGTGTATCGAATCCACCTATAATTCTTGCAGCCAAAGCTCCTGTAAAGGTCTGGCTATCAGATGTAGAAATCTTAAACAGCCAATTACTTTGATCAGTGTAAACAAGGTAAACAAAGTAACTAGTACCTGCGGCAAAAGCGTCTCCACTAACTAAGTTAGCTGCAGAAATTGTAATTTCATCATCCGAATAGAAGATATGACAAGTTCCATTATTTTCAAATACAGGAATAGGAGTACCTGCTTTAAGTACAAGAGATTTCCAAGTAGAATCCCCTGCTGCAGCTAATTCCCAGTTCTCTTCTGAACCTCTGTAAGAGTAGTAGGTTCCATTAGGACGTGTCTGACAAGCAGGGTACAAGAACTTACCTGATGAAAGTCTGTCGTAAGCTGGATAAACGAGTCCTGCGAGTTTTTGAGATGACCAAGTAGACAACGGAGAAGTTTCTTCATCTTGAATAAGCTCTTCATCTACATCATCAATGATGTTGTACAAGGTGTTTGAGTCTTTTACAGGAATTGCGTCAAACTGTTCTTTAGTACCTGACCATAAAGTTGTGATACTTTCAGATTCTACTGAAACCTTTACTGAATACGTAGTAGTAGAGTCTGCTGTAAGAGTTACAGAGTTTTCTGTTAAGTTCATAGTAGAGTAAGAAACTTCACCTACTTCAAGATACTTAACAGTTAAAGCGTGACTGGTAGTGTTTACAATTTTGATTTCATTTCCCTTAAAGGTTGTTACATCGGACATGTCAAGTACAGCATCTGCATCACCTGTATAAACGAGAACCGCATTTCGTTCAATACGAGAAAGAGTTTCATCGTGAGAAAACTCTACTGCTCTCTGAGCTGTAAAAGGCTTGATTATGTTGTTATTTGTTTCTACTGTAGAAAGAGAAACTAAAGGATCCTTTTGAGTACCAAAAGGGGGAGTATAGTCTGGAATTCCTGGAACTGTTAAAGAGTCAAGAGTTAAGTCTATCATAAAATGGTCTCCTTGCTAATATTATAAAATAAATAGGCAAGGAGAGAATTTAAAAATGGACTTTATTCAAGGAACTGTAGATAAGGAGCAAGAAAATCTGCTACTTGAGTTTTTAGATTTTTAGTTAGGAGTAAGAATCTTAAGCCCTCTAAATACTCTTTAATCTCGGTTATTTTATCAGCAGGAAACTGAGGGTCATAAATAACTTTACCATTTCTTTTCCAGATAATTTCAAGCATGCTGCCTGTAGAAGTTACTTCAACTTCTTTATCCTCTAAAGAACGAGTAACAGAAACTTTTACGGGACGGTCTTCTTCATAACCAAATCTTCCAACTGTATAGCCGTTCTTTACACAGAGAGGATTTCTTAACTCTATGTGAATTTCTCCGTCCTCAGAAAGTTTTAATTGATTTACATGAGTTGCATTATATCTCTCAACTGCTCTTAATAAAACGTCTATAGGATAGATGGTATGTTGCTTACTTATATGAGGTTTGTGTAAAATCGGCATAAAAGCTCCTATAAGATACAATCTTTTATAATTCTTTCTTTTTGAAAAGAGTCGTATAAATGAAAAGACTCCCATTCAACTAAAAGTCCTGCAGGTTTGTATTGTCCAGACCAATCATAAAACACATTATTTATTCAAGTTACAAAATGTCCTGCAACGACGTCATAAAAGATATCTCCGTTAAAAACGCTGGATAAAATAAGAGCAAAGTGATAACAGTTCCCTGTAAGCCAGTTGCTATCCTGAGGGAATCTACGATGAATGAATTCAAGAACTGTGTTCATTACTTTGCTCCTTAATCTTAGAAACTAAGTCAATTACCTTACTTCTGAGTGAGACTGCTTCAGGAGATTCCGCTCCTGGGTCTAAATGATTGTGACACTCTCTGTGCGTTATATAATCGAGCAGTTCCAATTCTCCCTTAGTAAGAACCAAGACGATGTCATTTACATGTAAAGAAATCTGAGTCTTAAGCCGAGAAATTTCATTCCGACAAGCGTCTATAACTAAATCATTTACGTCTTCATTTTCAAGTACAGAATTAACTCCATCTTTAAAGCCTTGCTCGTACCTAGCTCTGTCATAAGGGTGACGAGGAAATCGATTAAGGGAATACTGAGCTGCAATCCGTTCTAGACTAGGCATTCTGTACCTCTACAATTGAGTAAGAACTATAATAGTTCTCTCCTACACCAAATTGCTTACCGTTTTCACTAGGCAAATCTCCATACCAGCCCCATGAACCACCTTGCCAGTATTCTTCCATTTTCTTTTTTACTATTTCTAAGTTTTCATCAGAATAAACAAAAACGCTTATATAGTCATTGGAGTGTATGTCATGATGAATTAAAACGATTATTTTCATTTTACTTCCTCCTTGGGAAACAAATCAGGTAAACAGTAGTCGGCTGTAGGCAAGTGCCATTCATCTGTATCCCATTTTCGTACAAGATAGTTATCTACAGGAATTCTTTCATTTCCAATATAGTAGCCTGAATAAAGATAAGTTCTTATCTGCATTCCGTTCTTTTCTTTGACTTCTCCGAATCCTTTAGCCAGCCACTGACTTAAAAGCCTATGAGAAATCACTTCATTTGTAGATTCAAGAGTTTCTCCAGAACAGTGAAAATAAGCATTCCCATCTTTCAGAGCTTCATCTGCAGCTTTATCACACTGCTCTTCAAACTTACAATAATGACACAACAAATTAGTATCAAAGTTAAGAATTTTTGTCCGCATTAATTCCTCCTTTTAAATATCTTAGCTGGAGATTTTATATTCCTGATCCTTTGTTAAGAAAGGCTTGAGCTTCTGTATAACGGATGTCATCTGTATGATGCTGAGCAAAACACCTACAAAATCTCATAAGACCTTCGATCACTTCGATAGCTTCATTTCTGCCCATGGCGTATCCTTTGTCGAGTCCATCACTATATGCTTCTTCAACAATTTCCTGACCGTCTTTTTTAATTCGAGTTCCCCCGTAAGTTTCTCCATAACGAAAAGATTTTTCGTATTCGTGAATAAGCTGCTGTTTGTTTTCCATAATTACACCTCGTATTTCAAAAAACTAGCTATGTCTTCTTGCAGGCAATAGCCGTCACAGTCTGCCTCATCATAGTGGACTGTCTTTTCAAGAAGATTCAGAACAAAATGGCTTTCCTGCTGTTTTTGTAAAAGGTCATAAGCTGCCTTTAAGAGTATTTGTGCTCTTGAGTTTTCTGCTTTCAAGTCATTAGAGCATTCTACTCCTCGATTAAACCAGTAGTTAGCAACTTCTTTTTCGTTCTTAACGTCTACTTTTACAGTGCCTGACATAAGCTCTGCGTCTACAGAAAACTTTATAGCAGGCTTGGGATTTTCTGAGTTCCACTCGTCTTCAAAACTGTTTGCCATATTGTCCCCCTAGCCTTTGTTCAGCTCGTTTCCAAAGCAGTCAACCATAATTTCTTCAAAGTTATTAGCGTCTAAACTTTCTACGAGCTTTAAAGCGTGTTCAACAGATGCCTTAAAGTCTTTCTTAAACTCATCTATGGCTTCCTGCTTAGTTTCTCCGTAGCCTGTTATGCTGAGAAGATTCATAGTAGGAGTATCGTAGTCATCTAATTCAACTTTGAGACTTACTTCCCAAGATTCGCTTTTCCCTTTTCCGTCATCATGAATTGCTAATTTCATTCAAGTCTCCTTAAAATTCTTTATTCTCATGCATTCTTAAAAGCTGATTCAAAAGCTGCTTTGTACGCATCCTTTGCCAAAATCTTAATTTCGGCTTGTCCAGCAATTCCCACAGCTCGCAATAAACATCATAAAACGTTTTCTTGTGCTTACTCATTCTTCTTTTCCTTATTCAGTTAAGTAGTCGATGAAGCATGTAAACCAAACAAAAACTCCCAGCACAAGAACGGCAATCGGAAAGGTTACAATCCAGACAAGTAGTTTTAAACCTTTTAAGATAAAGTCTTTCATTCGTTTACGCTCCTTATTTGTAAATCTGAGTTTGAGAAGTATCGATCAATTCACTACGTTCTGGCTGCGGAAAATTATAGTCGGTGGTATCATCTTTTTTATTTGCAGCTGAAGAGCTACAGTCAGGGCAACTGTACCCAAAGTACCATTTTCCGCATTTTCCACAGCAGCTAGTTCCTGCAGTTATTGCCATAAAATCCCCCTTAGTCCTTTATTTCCTGCACTAAGCAGCGTTTAATCAGACCTAACTTTAGCAAATGATGAAAGGCTTTTGTTCGAGTTTCAAACAGCTGTGCTCTATTTACGTCTTGAGTAGGCATGTTATAGTCATCCAAGTAGCGTTTACGGTCGTCGTGGGTTATGTACTGGATAACGAAAATTCCTTCTTTTTCAGGCATAAGCATTCTCCTTTGTTAGAAGCGTTAATTAGCTCCTGTCTTTAGAGACTCTACCAAGTCTTTAAAGTCTTCCGCCTGATCTTTAGTCAGCAACTGCCTGTGAGAAGCATAGCCTACTGTGTAATCTACGCTACCGTCTTTTTGAGGGAAAGAACAAATTTCAATCCCATCTAAGTCATACTGTACTCCGTTTATCCAAGTACCGGAATACTCATCTTTAGAAAAGAGTTCACAGACAACGAGAATAACCAAAATTACTAAAGTCCCAAGAAGCAAACTAAGCCAGAACGAAGAAACGGCTTTGTCAATCACAGAATTAATAATTTCTGCAGCCAATCCTCCGCCTATAAAGCCAGCTGTAAGTCTATTTGCTCCTTTCATTTAAACCTCCAATTCTTTTTAAAAAATTCTTAGTTACAGCTGCTCTAAATTTAGAACACGTTCGTTCATGAAATCCTGTACAGAGTCTTCCGCAAACGCATTTTATAGGATGCTTTTGGCTAACTTCATCCAAAGCTAAATCCCACTGCTTTTTGTGTTCAGAACTGAGAGAATTGTATTCTACGTAAATAGACTTTACACTTTTAGTTGTTTCATAAATCCCTGCTATCATAGATTACTCCTCTCTGTCAAAAATAGAAGGAAATATTTTAAGATTTAAACTCCAAATTCTATTCAGAATTACTTCTCCTCCGATCAGGAGTAGTAACCCAGTAAGTAGCCGAATTAAAAAAGGAAGCATCAACTTTTCTCCCAGAGCATTAAGGTCCACAGTTTTACATAAGCCCTCTAAAGTACAAGCGAAGAGTATGCCCACACAAAATAAGCAGCCGGATATAATCCCTAGAGTGTAAAATATCTTCTCAAACAAAGTAAACTTAGTTTTCCTAGTTTCCATACAATTTCCTCTAGAGAATTTAATTCCGGAAGAACTATAAAAGGTTTTTAGTCGTCTAAATGAAAATGATATAGTCCAAAGTAGTAAACCAAAGATTTTATGTCTTCTTTAGCAAATCTTTTGTGAGTAGTCTTCTTAATTTTATCTGCTCTTTTGTAAAGGTAGCGAAGCATCCACTTAATAAGCAATGGATTTTTGTCTTTGTATTTTCTGCTCATAGTATTATACCGTTTTCATATACGCTAGAAAATCCCCTTGTCCAAATTGAGGATCGTTCATGTATTTTAAAATAATTTCTCTATTTTTAGAAATAAAGTCTTGAACTGCTTGAAGTTCTTTAACTGTAATTTTCGGTTCAAACTTTTTTAATAAAATTCTAGGATTTTCATCTACAGAAATCGGAATTAAATCTTTTCTTCCTGTAAATCTATCAGAAGTATTATTTTGAAATTTTAGTCTAGACAAGTTATGTTTTGGATTTCTTTCTCCATCCTCATCTATCCAAAGGTTAACAGGTAATTTAGTATCTACTTTACGGAACATAGACATTTCTATTAAAGAGTACATGATTGAACCTCCTATGAATTATAATTCCTTCTTTTTATTAAAAGGCTTTTCAAACAGAAGAACTTTTTCACAGCTTTTAGAGTTTAGATGATTTCTATTAGATAAAATTTCTACGCAGTTTTCAGATTCAAAACTTCCAGGAACTACAAATAAGTATCGTTTACAATCATAATTCTCTAAACACTGCTTAACCCAGAACTGTACATCAAAGTTTTCTATTTCTTGATTCCAACTCTCTAAATCTCCATAAGGAGGACAAGTAAGTAAACACTGCCCTGAAGTTTTATATATTCTAGAATTTCGGACTTCTACTGAACAGTTTTCAAGCTGCATAAAGTTTATCATTTCGCAGGACTCTTTTACAGTAACAGGGTTTATATCCCAACCCTTATATCTTTTACCTAAAGAAGCAGCTCCTAAAAGTCTACCAGAGAATCCTGAAAAAGGATCAATTATTTCATCAAAATCATTTAAGTACTTTTGAACAAGATACCTAGCTAATGAAGGTGCAAAAGTAGAAACTCTAGGAGCTTTTCCGGAAGTTGAGAATCCTCTTAAGATAGTAAAGTCATCTAAATCACGAGAATAAATTATTCTGTTCTCAATTATAGTTCTAACTAAGTCCTCATTTTGCCAAGCAAGGAAAGGACTTAAACAGCCTTTTCTATTTGCTTTATAAAGGGAAGTATGAAAGCAGTTAATTATTTGACGACCGCTGTTAGCCTTATATGAGTTACTCTTTTTAATAGCTTCATAGTCATAAAACAAGTCCTCCTCCGTATAAGGAAAAAGAGGAAAAGGAGATTTTAGTACTTCTGAAACTCTTTTAAAAACAAATTCTTCATAAGATCCTAAAATTTGATTGAACAAAACTAGCCAGATAATTTTTATACATGAATTCCCTGTGCAATCTTCTGGAAGATTTAAGTCAGCTCCTTTGTAACCTATAGAAAGAAACGGCTTTTTATCTAAGTAGACTTGAACCAGATTATTTTTCTTTATAGAAGAGAAGAAATTAGACCCGAATCCTTCTGAGAAGAAAGTATTTATCATCTTAAGACTCTGCTCTTGCGTCATACAATTCCTCCAGTTCTTTTTCAAGAGATTCTTTCTTAGCTAAAAGTTCTTGCAGTTTTTCGTTATCAGGATTCTTAGCTAAGGCTTTTTCTACCCAGATCAGTTTAACTTTCAAGTATCCAATTTTCTTATTTCGTTGAACTACAGGGTCTTCAAGAGATTTAAGAGTCATTTCTCGCTGATGTTGTCTAACAGCTGGGTCACTTAATCTCTCTTTCTGACTTGCAGAAATCTTTTGTCTAAACTCTTCAGAAGTAGTTACTCCTTTCATTTTCTTTCGGAATTCGGGGTCTTCATATTTTCGTTTAACTCCTTCAGACACTTTCTTAGATGAGTATCCCTTAGCAACTTTTTCTTTGTAGTCTTCATCTTGCCAAAGAAGTTTACTTCGCTCAGATTGAGCTTGTCTAAACTCTTCTGACTGAGCAACTCTAGTAAAGGCTTTATGTTGCTTTTCAAGAGCTTCCGGAGTTCGAGCAGCGGATTGAAATTTCTTCATCTTTTCTTTATTAGACCAGACTTTTTCCTTCATATTTTTATGAAAAGTTTCTGTTTGCCTGTAAGCCATAAACTTTTCTCTTATTTCAGGATTTTCCCACATTTTCTTAACAGAAATAGAATGAGCTTCGGACATTTGTTTTCTAAAATCAGAGTCTTGCCAAAGAACGGATAGTATTTCTGACATTCGTGTAGAAACTCTATTTCGTAAATTTTCAAACTGTCGGGAATTCTGAATCTTAGCTCGACAAGTCATCATCCAGAATGCATGAGCCATAGATTCTGATTTAGGTAAGGCTTTACTTAAAAGTAGATGAGCTATATAGTGTTCTCTAAAGGTAAGATTTATAAGATTTTCTTTATCAGTTTTTAAGTATTTTAAATCTCCATTACAAAAGGCTACAGGTATTATGTGGTGTCTTTCTTCTTTTTTAGCCTGAGTTCTGGAAGAAACGAAACTAATGTACCTATCTAGCCAGAGGTCATTTACTTCTTCTAAGCCTACAAAAATCTGCTTAATATCCATATTTATTATAATTCCGTGAACAAATAAAAAGGGGAACTCCCTTTTTAAGGAAGTTCCCCTCTTATTCGGCTAGATTAAGTAGCTTAAGTCAATCCTAGAGATTTAAAATCTTAAGGGTCGATGCATATGCTTTCTGGCTAATCTGAATGTCTCCGTACGAGGCAACTCCGAATTGAGTCTGGCGGTTGGCCAACTGGATTTTGTCTGTTACGTGAAGTGGTATGAGAGTACCAATCATGATGAAGACATCTTCCGGAAGAGCTTCGTTCTTGTAAACACAAGTAAGTTCGTCGTTCGGACAAACGTCTGTAGGAGTACGGAATACATCGATATCTCCAAGTTTACCCAACTTGTAAATACCGTTAGCATTCTGAGCACCTTCATCAGACCACTTGCGGTGACCTGTAAGAACACCAGTAGCTCCAGGACCACCGAAGATCTTTGTTACTCCACCCCTCATAAGAGCGTTGTAAATCTGTGTTCCAACGGAATCAATCTTACGAGTGATAACCTGAATACGAGCGTCTTCAGATTCTCCAACTGCGCCCTGCATGTTGAATGTAATCTGGCTAGCTGCTGCGTTGCGGTGAGCCTGACGATAACCAAGTGTGAATGCCTGGAAGTCAAGAGTCTTACGAAGTTCGTCAGCCATAGCACGTAAATATGCTTCTTCTGCGTCTACTTTGTAAGAAGTTCCAAGAGTAAGTTCAAGTTTCTTTGAGAAAGAAGCTGTGATAGGATACTCACGGAGTGTGAATGGCTTAGCATTCAAAGAAAGCTCCATTTCCTGAGTTACGCTGAGGTCTTCGTCTTTTTCAAGAGCGATTCCTGCTTCTGCGTTTACAGCAGTTAATGAAGTAGGAGCTGTAGTTACTGTTACAGAGATTGCACCTGTAGAGTAGTTTACAGAACCTGTTACAGCAGTTCCATCTACATCCTGACCAGAGATGTTACCCTTACCATCATCGTTTGCAACAATGGCGTCATCTACATAGATACGTACTGTGTAAGGTGAAAGAGGAACTTCATCAGCAGCTGGAGTGAAAGTGAAAGTCTTCACTGTTCCATCAGGAGATTCGTTTGCAGCCCACTGACCAATGTCAGAAGCAGAACGATATGAAGGGCTTTCGTAAGTTACCTGTCCTGCAGTTGCGCCACGAAGTGACTTCTTGTACTTTGGTTCAAGGTAGAAGAAGATATCGTGAGCTGTTGAGAGACCCATTTCCCAGAATGCGTCCTGACGACATGTGTTAAGATAGCCTAAGCGGAGTACACGAAGTACATTTTCCGGAGTTGTTCCCAGAGTTGCAGAAATCTGAGCTTCAGAAAGTTCTCCAAGATGCTCTTCTGTGTGCTGAATGGCAAATGCTAAGTTCTGAACACGACGAGGGTCTTTTGCATTTGCTTCTGCAAGACCTTTTCCGATATTTGGACGACGGCAAAGAGCTTCAACAAGAACTTTTGCTTCCTGTTCACGCTTTGTTTTTGCTTCTTCTTTCATCTCCTGAAGCTGTGCTTCAGATAAATGTCTGATAGCTGTTCTCATAATTTGTTCTCCTATTGTTTTAATCTCTTTTCGAGATTTAGGTTTAAAAGTTAAATAAATCGTATAAAACGACCTAAGAGATTTCAACAAGAAAATCTTTTTAGCTGGACTCAGCTAACCCATATATTCGGATCCCGCTGTGCAATAGAAGACTTAACTTATTTCACTCAATATAAAAATAGGGTCACGAAAAAAGAATACTCCTATTTAGTTATGACACTATCTAAAGGCTCAAAAGTTGTTATTTCTCACTTACCAGGAGAAGACGACGAATCAAAAACAATTACAGCAGCTCTCGAAGAAGATTTAGTTCTGGGACTTTCATCGAACTTTTCTGAACTTATTGAAGACAATGAAAACAAAACTCTTACAGTACTGGGAGGAGCTTTAAAAACTGTCTCAGGTGGAGCACTAGGTGGTTCCGGACAAATTAAGCAGGCAGGCTTTCAAATTTGGACAAAAACTGCTCCTATTACTCTTAATCTTAATTTAGGATTCTATAGAAAAACAAACGCTGCAAATGACATAGCTGGTCAAGTAAGAACTCTTTTAAAACTTCCTCTTCCAGGAGAAAAGGCTGGTGGTGTTTTGGTTCCTCCAGGACCTTCTGTAATTGAAGCTCTTGGAATTGAACCTCAAGCAAAAGGTGTGGATTCTTATGTAGATATTGAAATCGGTGGAGTTTCTATTCCTCGCTGTATAATGACTCAGGCAGACCCAACTTATTCAAAATATCAAGATTCAAGCGGATACCCTATCTACGTTAGAGTTGCCTGTGTCTTTAGGACAATGTACTCTGGAACTAAAGCAATGATTGATACAGTTTAAATAGAAAAGACCCTCCTAAGAGGGTCTTCTTTTTATTTACTCAGTTTCTTGATTAACATAAATTCCTGTGGTTTCCAGAGCTTAACAAAATCCTTTATACAATTTTCCAGAACTTCATATTCATCTGTACTGATAAATACATTAGCCCCTCTAATACGAATATCCACTTCTGGATAAGTTCTTTTAACAGAAGTCCAGCAGCGAATAAAGGCTGACTCAATCAAAGAGTTTGCATGAAAGTTTTTATCTTTCTCAGAAACAGTAAAGGACATCATCAGATTGAAAGTCACATTAATTGAAACAGGATTCTTCAGAATTACTGTAGCTGGAAAAGGATTTTTCAAAGTTACATAATTCTGAATAGAAATTGTATCCTTCATATAGTCAAGGAGATTTTTAATTTCTGTTTTTGCCTGAGGTGCAGCCATCTCCTTAATGATTTTCGGTTTTCTTATCATAAGAGTTCTCCTTTTACTCTATACTTTCTAAAAGAGATCTAGTCTCTTTTATTTTCTTAGTACAAGCGTTCTCTTTAAAGAAAGGATCTTTAAAAGAATTTAAATGTTCTTCATAAGTCTTTATCTTCTTTTCAAGAGAGCCGATACTTAGAATAGCTGCTTCTTCAAAGAAGTCTAAAACTAAATTACGAATAACTTTTTCTTCATAACTGAAGTCTGGATACTTTACAGAACAAGGAGAAGACTTAAGTCTGAACTCATCATCCTTATAAGAATCGATCAGCTTATTCGTAATTACGTCTACTAAAGACTGACGACTACCTCTAGCTAAAGAGGGAACAAAATCGCTTCTAGTAAAATAGGCAGCTAAGATTTCTTCAAAAGCAAATCCTGTGCAGAATCCTACAAAAAAGCATTCAGTACTGAGACTCTTGATTAAATCGTGTTTCTTTCTCTTAGCTAAGAATTTTAAGTCTACTGCCAAGCTCTGATCTATTTTTTCAATCGCAACTCGTAAGTCTTCCATGAGAAAAGAGTCATGTCTACTAGACTCTAAAATCTTTTTAGAACCCCCGATAGTCAATCCTTTAAAAGTTAAGCCATAGCTCGAAATAAGCCAAGCAATAACTCCTACTATAACAATCAAAAATATTCCTAAAACAATAGCCTGAGGAATAGTAAGACCAGAATACGCAGTAATCACTTTGTCAGCATTTTCCACTTCTGTCTCCTTTTTACCATTCGTTTTTAATCTTTTCTAAAATTATATTCCAGTCAATCTGCTCTGTATAATTTGGAAGTACAGGGCAACCAATAGCTCTATCATCTATGTAATAGTCTGCTACCATCTTTTTAGCTCCTGTGCTAAAGACAGTAGTTTCTTTTCCAGCTAGATTCTTGCACAGTACAGTTCCGTTTTGTTCTGTAATTGGAATGAATATTTCTTCTAATCCGTTTTCAGACAAAAAGTCATATACATAGTTAAGTTCTTTTTCTTCACTTAAATTTCTACAAGTCCAAAGAACTAAAGCTACTCTGTGCTTTGTGCACCAGTCATAAAACTTTCCGAAGCCATAAGACATGTGAGTTTTATTTACAGGAATAGCATAGTCTGCAGGAAGTTTAATAGTTCCGTCAAAATCTAAAGCAATTACTAAGTTTCTCAAAGTTGTCTCCTTTTATCAGAGTAGGAAGGACTTGAACCTTCACAAGAGGATTTACCTCGTGTCTACCATTGCACCACTACTCTAGCAGCAAACTAATTTTACGATTTCTTGGCAGTCTTGACTACTACGACACCAAAAATAATATCCAGGATAATAACTACACCACCGATTACAGACTCAATTACAGAACCCGAAATTCCAGCTACTGTAAGAGCTGCTACGCCCAGCGTCATAAGTACTACAAATACCCAACACTTCCAGCCCTTGACTTCATCTTTCATCAAGATGTCAAAGATAGAAGTAACAGCACCTGCAATAATGAGGGCAACAGCGATGATGTCTGCTACAGGCATCTTAGCAAGGTATCCTACTACAATACCTGCTACCAAGAGAATAAGACCAACGATGGTCTTCCAAGAAAACTTAGTCATTTTGACCTCCTTGCTTTTCAGCTAAGAAAATAGGAGAAAAACAAAAAAGACCTGAAACTTTTTGTTCCAGGTCTTTTAATACAGAGAAAGCGAGAGCCTTTGGCTTTCGAACAGTACCAATAGTCTACTCACCTGAGATACTCTCTAGTCATGTCCCACTGCAGATAAGACTTTTACGTCCGACTCAGACGGTCTAAGATTTTGGTTAAGCTCCATAGACAGCTTATAGGACTAAAGAGGAATTGAACCTCTAATTTCTTTGCCAAAGGAATTCTGAGACCTTGTTAGCCCTAGTGAAGTTTACGACTCCACAAACGAAGAGCCTTGCACTCTTCCGGAAGTTTCAGCAGTCGACGTTTTTGTGGTATAGCACTGCCCGCACAACTTCTAAGCTATGACTTCTGAGAAGGCAAGCGACGCATCCTTCTCAAATTCGGCTTGACGAGACTTGAACTCGTACGCTCGGATTAGCTAGCGAGGGATTTTAAGTCCCTTGTGTCTACCAATTCCACCACAAACCGAAAAAGTCGGTCGGAGAGGATTCGAACCTCTCTTTCTCTTTTACTCTTATAAGACCTTCTGAAGAGCTACCTGCAAGAATTAGCAGTCCTGCTATCACTCAAACATATCTTCTTACTACCCTCAAGAGTACCATTCCCTAAGCTCTGCTCAGCATCGGGACGACCGAAGTATCTGGGAAGACAGGATTCGAACCTGCGGAATGACGGCACCAAAAGCCGTTGTCTTACCACTTGACGACTTCCCAAAGTAGTCCAAGCACGGGAGATAAGCCTAGACTAAAGTTTATAAGGGATGCTTCCGGAGAAGCACCTCCACCACCTTATTTGTTCTTTAATCTACAAACAAGGAAAAAGATTTGTGGAGCATAGGGGAGTTGAACCCCTGTCCAAACTTAAGTTGTCTAACTACTTTTATACAGCCTTAAGCGATTAGTTTTAGCAGAGAGCTCTGTCGCATTGCTCTATAAATTCCTGAAAGTTTCTCATCAAGATGCAGGTTCTGCTTATCTCATTACTTGATGATAGACTCTGATGCGTCACCCAATTCTTCTAAAGAGTCCTGTCCAAAGTGGGTGCCTTGGCTCACGTAGTCCAAGGAAAAGCTGTTACTTACGCAGCAGCTTTCATTTCGTAACGATTGTCGGTTACTTAGTTGAGCTTTTAGGATACTCTAATCCTTGACTGATAGTTAAACTCCTGCAAGTCTGTCGAAACCAAGAATGCCCCGAAGTTTTTATTTTGCGTAAGGCTTGTTACCCTCTTCAAGAGAAAGTTTACGAGCTTTTATCTCAAAGCCAGCAGCAGCGTTAGCGTAAAAAGTTATAAGATTTCCATCTTTCATCTTTCTACCTTTTCTTTCGCATAAATCTTTCTGATCCATGTAGTGTTGAAAAACCGTTTTCATCACTGTTCCTCCCAACTATTATAATTCCTGTAGGAAGTAAAAAGGCTTTATTTTGAATTAAAAATTTTACCTGCAAGATACTTGTCTCGACAATTTAAGCATAAAGTGATTCCATAGTTGAAATCCTTAAAGGCTACATCTACTCGAGGAAGTATCTTTGTTTCACAGTTGTCACAAGTTAGATCCTTTTGAAAATAAATATTCTTAAGATCTAACTTGAGTTTTTCTTCTGCCATAGTAACTTAGTATCCTATGTACTGCTGAGGATTTGTACTTGGAGGAGGAAGTCCCTGAGCCTTTGCATAAGCAAGAGCTACAGTTTTATCTACAGGAGTTTTAGGATCCCAATAAAGTTTTCCAGAGCCTGTCCAAGTAAGCATAAATGAACCTTTTACGCCAAACTGCTGGTAAATTGTTTGAAGTACAGCAGCAGCTGTTTGCATATCAGGAACTTCAGACACAACGTTTTTCATAGCATTGATTTTTGTCTTGAGACCCATTGCAACGCAGGTATCAAAAATGCTATCCTGACGAATAACACTTGTGATTTTAGGATTAACGACTACTCCCGCTGCTTTTGCAATAGCTGGCAAGTCTGCTTCATTTAATTTCTGAGATTCAGTAATTCTGACCATGGTTTATTCTCCTTGTGTATTTTCAACTTCTGCTCTTTTAGCAAAAACAGAAGTATTTTCCTTAATCTGTAGTTCTAAAGTGAAAGGTTCAGTAAACTCTTCATCTAAGAACCATCCTTCAAAAGTTTCTGGATTTTCAATTTCTGGCATGTCTTCTGCAGAAACTTTTTCTCCGCAGAAAACCTCTACAGGAGTCACCTTGTTTCCATCATAAAAAGAAACTGTCTGAACAGGAATTTCTGTTCCTATAGAAGCAAGAGCCTTAAAAATCCAGTCAAAATCTTTTCCCTTAAACTCGATAGAACGAGATTTACAGTAAATCTTAAATTTATCTGTAGCAGGGTCATAGGAAACAAAATCGTGAGTCTCTACTACATCGTCCATTGAATTTAATTCTGTTCTATGAATCTTTACGATTTCGGGAAGAGATTTAGTACCTGTATAAATTGTTGACTCAGCAGCTTTTTGTTCTGCCAAAAGTTGTTCTCTTTGTGTACTCATAGTTAAAATAGGTTTTTAGTCCTTGAAAGCTCTTGTTTCGAGAATAGAATCTTTTACTGGCTTTACTTCTTGACGACACAAAACGAGCTTAGTAAAAGGACGAGAGTTTTCTCCGTTCCAACAGTGATAACTCTGTTCGATTAACCAATTTCCTGAGTAAAACTCAGACAACTGCTCATTTCCTTCCGAGTCAAGAGCATTTATTTTAAGTTCTACTACTTTTCCGGCTACACAATCTGCGCAGTAAGGAACAGTACATAAAGCCTTATCCAAAATAAACTTCATAGAAGAAGCAAACAGTCCTGTATTTAATTTAGCATATTCTACTTTGGGATTAAACTGTCTTCCAAAATAAACATCATGGTCTATCTTATTTTCTGAAAGGAAAGGAATCTTGTCAGAAATTTCTGCAGCTATAGATTTTTCTTCTTGAGTAAATTCTTGATCAGCTGTAAAGTATTTTCCAGTAGTTCTCATAAAAGGATATACCTGTCCAGCTCGCTCATTAAAAGGTAAAAAGCCTGTTACAACATTTGACTCGTCATCCTGTTCTGACAAATTTGCTTTAAGCTCAAAAGATGCAACTGCTGAACCTGTAAGAAGTTTTTCTAATGAACAAAAATGAAGTATTCCTGATAAATCTCTAAAAAATACATAAGGGCTTACTTTACCATTGGTCGCAGCCGGAATTAAAATATCCTTTACAACTTCATAAGGGTCATGAAAAGCGTAGGTACATATTTTCCCCTTGGTTGCTTCTATATCTAAATCTTTTTCATCTGAAAATAAATCAGAAACACAGTCACTTACAGTCTGCTCTACAAAAGATTTTTTAGGGTTTTCTCGATTATTAAAATAAGATTCATGTAAAGCATAAACCTTAAGTACTCCTGACAACCTAGGAGCACTGCCTGCTTCTTTTATGGTATCTCTGCCTGCTGAACACCAATTAGTTTCAAGCATCTTTTCTGTGGTACCTAAAACTGTTTTAATTTTGATACCTTGCATAAAAGAACCATATTCAAGAGCTAAACCCGATAAGTCTGGATAAACTAACTCAAGATCTGGGAAAGGAGAAAAAATTGAATCATGAATCGAGAATCCTATCTCTTTTCGAGAAAGGTATTCCGAACTTTCTTCAATAGAGACATTCGCCATAAACTCATTATCGTCAGCCATATATTTCTCCTATATTCGATTTCTGACATAAAATGAATTTAAGTCACTTGCACTAGGGATGTTTAATTCTGTTCCTGGAGTCATTTCTCTTCGAGAACTTACGTTATTAAGCCAGAGAATAATGTCTTCCATATTATTACTACCTCTAAGCTCTGCAAAGAAAAGGTCGGGACGATAGTAGTTTTCTTGCTTAACGATAACTTGTTCTAAAGGGTCTTTACGAATAAATTTTTTGAGAGGAAGAGAAAGGCAGTCTGGATAAACTGTTCCATCCGCCTGAGTCTGAGTTGTCATAAAATCATATCTAGTTATCATCAGAACCTCCCCAAACTCCTTGGTCTGTAAAAACTAATTTCACGGTTTCTTCTACTGGAATTTCTTCGTGAATAGGAATTGAAGCATCTTCGGCAAAATCTAAAACAACTTTTTTAGTTATCCAGTAATTGTGCAAGTCTTCATTCATGATCCAAGTGCCACAAGGCATGTCTATTCGAACTGTTTGAATCTTGTTTTTCTGCAACCAGTCAGAATCTGTGTAATCTGGATTCATGTGAGTAGTTGTAGAACATACAATTATATTTTTCAAAGTATGGGAAGTTCCGTCTTCTGCTTCAGTATCTATAAAAGATTCAAGCAGAGTTTCATTAGAATCATCCCAAAGCATTTTATGAGTTATATACTGTAAGTCTATGTCATTTTGACAAACAAGGATTCCTGTGTAGTTAAAAGTAGCAGGAGTTAAACGAACATAGCGTCCTAATTCTTCTATCCACATGCCTTTAGTATTTAGAGCTTGATTAAACCATGTTCTTTCATGATTTACAGAAGCAGAGTCTTGGTCTAGTCGAAATGCACAAAATGGCATATCCAAAATTCCGGCATTCTTGTCTGCTTTACCTTGTTGCACATAAGTCGCAACTTGCTGCTGCCGTTTACGGAACATCATGTCCGGAGAAGACCAGACAATTCTAGTTAAATCCCCATCAAAGAAACTGTCTGCCAGATACCGCCAAACAGCGATGTTTGTTGAGAGAATATTATTGTAAAAAGGTTTATTAAACCAGCTTTTTCCTTTCTGCTGGAAAAAACTATCATCTCTGGTATCTGCCATCTAATTCTCCTTTAGTTAGCTAAAACAAGTTTAATCAGCTCAGGCTTATTTAAATCATTCAAGTCTTTCTTACTAAAGCCTTTCTTTTCAATTAGATAGACTTTAAGTTCAGCAATGGTGGCTCTGTCTACAAAAGCCTGTTTTTCATCAGAAGGAACTGTTTCCTGAACTATAGAAGCTGTTACAGGTTGATAGTTACCATCTTTAAAGATTTCTACCTCGATAGAAGAATCTTTTAAGCAGTTCTGGTAAAGAGAGTCTGAAACAAATTCAGTCCAACGAGGGCTGATAAGTTTTCCATCAATAAAAAGTCCTTCTTTAACAGAAGTCTTAGCTCTAAAAATAGTTTCCATATAGTTCCTCCTTAAGCTCCGCTCTTAGCAGAAGCATAGTTGAATGTAAATCCTGCATCTAAAATTCCCATAGCTTTAAGTTGCTTAGAAACTTTAGAAGTCATGTTATTTAAAAAGAAGTCAATATTCATAATCAAGGCTGTCATATGCTTTGACAGGAAATACTCTCCTCCATGAATTTTATTCCAATGCTTAGGTGGAATAGTTACTTCATAGATAGAGGCATCTAACTGACTTAGGTTATAAGCAAATCCCTGCCAATAAAGAGAAGGGTCATCGTCCCACATTTTTATAGAGCATGCTAACATAGCGTCTTTCAAGTCTTTTGGAGTAAAAGGCTGCCCGTCTGGCATAGTATCTAAAAGCCAAGTAAAGAATCCATCCATTCGGAAAGTTATTCTGTAAGTTCCTGAAGGATTTCTTACAAGATTAAAATTGTTACTTGGATCAGTTTTATACTTAGTAGTTCCGTCAGGAGTTACTTGAGAAAGAAAATCAAACTCGGCAAAGTTATTAGCTCTGTCTAAATGACAAGAAACTAATTTAACATACTTTATTTCGTTTCCTCCTCCCAGGAGCTTCTTTCTTGCTTTACGAGTTGCTTGAACTCTTGCAGATACAGCTGCAGCAGACTTAAAGTCTTTTAAGTTCATATCTTCTACAAAAAGAGAAGAACTTTCCCTTAAGAACATCTGCTGGAATCTTCCGGACAAATCAACACGAATAAATAAAGCTCCTAAAGAATCCCCACAAAACTGCTCAATAGGAAGAATGTTTGTCAAGGTCATTCTCTTACCATAACGATAAGGAATTACAGAAGCAAATTCATGTCTATGACAAGCTACAGAAGTTAGAGGAATATTTGGTTTACGGCTATCAAAGAAAACAAAATAAATTCTTGAAGGAGAGCCGATTAAACGAGCATAATAAACTTTTTCAATATTCTCCAATCCAAGTTCTTTCTTAAGGTCATTCATCTTTGTCTCCTTTACAAGCGTCTTGAATAGCTTGAGCTACTTCATCAGAAACTTCTTTTAAAGAAGTAATAGGAGCACACATAAACTTTCTCCAAATAAGCTCAGAAGAAAAAGAACCCTTTTGGTCAAGTACTTTAAATATAACGGGCATTTTATTGCCCTGTTCATCTGGAGTTACAAAGAAGAAAACATCTCCTGTCTCAATTTTATCTTCCCACTTAAAGTATGCTTCTGTAGGAAGAATATCATAAAAATAAAGAGCAGAAGTGTCTACATTTTCTGAGCCATTCAATTCTCTCAAGCGGATTAAAGGCATTTCTCCTGGAGGGAAGTTAAGTACTGCAGTTGTACAAAGTGTATCAATTACTGTGTCTTCTGACTCACCCCAAGCATCGTATTCACAGTGAACTCGAACTATATCGAGCTGACGACCTTGAGTAAATACATGATAGTCGTGTAATTTGCGAATAGCCTTTGCCTGTGATGAGTTTATTTTTTCGTATGCACCCATAATCTAAATAGGTGCACACTACTTTTATAAAACTCCTGCACGATGCATAGCCTGTGCTGTAGCTCTAGGATCTCCCATTCCCTTAAAGTTAGTTTTCTCTCGCTCAAGGTCTCTTAAAATAGCTTTTATGTAATGAGCAGGCTGGGAACAAATATCATCCCAAGTCCACCCAAAGTTTTTAGCCAAAAGATATCTCAGATTGTTCAGCCCTGAGGGATTCCACCGATACATTAGGGAAGAAATTGTAGCTCCGAAAGGGAAAGGATCGAACTACGTTCTTTCCTAACACCTCCGAATAGAATTCAACTTCATCTTGTACTCCAAAGCTGCCCTTAGTTTCCAAGAAATTATCATACAGCATCCAATGCTTTACAGAAATTCCTGGATTATTCTCAAGAGCGTCTACTCTTTCTTCAAAGGAATTCAGCTGTACTCCGTCTACTTCGCAAATAAGCTGCGCACGAGTGTAGAGCAAATCTTTAGCAGATTTTCTTGCCAAGTACTCCTTGTACTCTTCTGCTTCCTCCATACTGATTTCTTTTCTAAGTTCAGGGTCTTTCTGTTGCTCATTCCATTTAACTATCTGAGCTGTTTTAAAGAAACGCTGTTCTTCATCTGCAAACTCTTTTTTCAGAAGGTCAGAAACAATTCCTGAATTACGGATTCTTGGGTAAATAAATTTTACGCAAACTCCGTTAGCCTTGATAGCAATAGGCTCTCTAATTTCTGCATCAAGAGGTTTAATTCGCTTACCGATATTAGCAATAGGAATTTCTGCGATAGAAATATTTTCTTTAGCAAAGAGCTTTTCTTTATCTGTGAGTGAATCGTCCAAAAGGTAACGATACCCAGACAAGTTTGGTCCCCACCATTTTGCATGGATATTAAGCAAAACCTCCTTTGCTTCTTCAAGATGAAGAAGTCCACAATCAAAATCTTCTACTACCATTGAGTTAAGTATTTCTACTACCAAAGGTAAGTGTTCTGAAGCATGAGGAATTTCTGCAATAGCTTGTGAAGCCTGCATAGTGTAATCATGAAAGTGAAGCACAGGCGGAGCGGAAAGTCTACCTCCTGTACAGAATCTTACTTCGCATACAGCACTGTCTTCAATCGTTTTAGGAGATAACTCCTGAACTTCCTTAGGAATTTTAGCAGTCAATTCTGGTTTTTCTGGACCAAAGAATGACTCCGCTGTAATTTCTTCTGACATAATTTATCCTCCAAATTTATGTATCAAGAAAACTGTGGTTTCTTGTAATCTACTAAAGGCAGATTTAAAGTATAAGAAACAGCTCCCCCTGTTTCATAGCTGTAGCTATCTGCAGAATAGGATTGAAGAGCAACTTTATAAATTGAAGTAGAAGTTGCTACTTCCTTGGAAGTTGCTTTAGGTAACTGACTTAAAATCTGGTCAACTTTCTTAGCTCCTTCCTTTAAGGCTTTCATTCCTTCTACAGTACTTAAAACGCTTTTTCTAGCAGAGCTAGAACCCCCTAGACTTGAAATAGTTAAAGATTTCTTTCCAGAAGTAAAACCCTTACCTACTTTTAAATTAGGCTTAGGAGTAAAATTCAGAGCTTCACCCACTATAGACTTGAGATTCAAGTTCATACTTACAGGAACTTCCAAAAGAGGAGGTGGGATTACTACAGGAACAGAAATTGACCTACCTAAAGGAACTCTTGAAGTAAGCTGATTAGTTACCATTTCACCCATCTTAATCAGCTTATCTACTATAGGCATCTGCTGCTTATTCATGAGCAGGATATTTTCTTTCTTCTTCATGTTTTCTTGAAGAACATTATTAGCAAACTCTTTAGATTTTTCTGTAATAAAGTCTTCCATCTGTAAAGTAAGTTTACCCCCTGCAAGTGAATCAATTGCGGTCTTTAATGAGTAAGCTACTACGTTAGAAATGTCTATTGCTGCATGTTCCAATTTACCTTGTAAAGAAACTTCAAAAGTAGTTGTACGGAACATTATTTGACGGAACAAATATGATTCTTTTTCTACCGCTCGGAAGTTTCCGTTATCTAAATCGAAGATTCCTTTTTCTCCAAAAGCCCAGTCTAGTAAATATTGCTCTAGCTCTCGCTTACGAGTTTCATACATAGTGATAGAAAGAGCATCGGGTAAAGTCCAACCTTCATAACCTCTGCTAGTACCAGCATTCTGGTCATTTACAATAAATGAGAAAGTTGGATAGTTTACTGATTGAACGAGTCCTTTAGTCCAGCTAAGTGGCTGGTCATTTTCATCATATAAGACCACATCAAAGAAAGGTTTTAAAGCGTGGTCATCTTTCTCAATCTCTTCTATCATAAATTAAATAGGGAACAAAAATGCCCTCTCACTTGCGTAAGAGGGCGGAGGATAAAAGCCCAAGAAACCTTAGATAAATCCCTTTGGCAAATTAATTTCTGTGTTTACCTGAGTTCCACGACCACCAGCTATCTGAACGCTTAAGTCTGTATTAGCAAACTTCTGCTCTTCAAAAGTTTTGTGATGCTTATTTTTCAAGAAGAATGTCTGAGCTTCGAACAAAGTCTTTTTACGGAGAATTGCTTCTCTCATGTGAGCTACGTCTTCTCCACGAGCTACGAGGTCTTCATAGTAAGAGAGAACTTCCGGATTAGCGTTCTCTACTAATTCACGCTCTTTAGATTCCTGGATCTTGCGTTCAGTATTCTGACGAGCTTCGAGAACTTTCTTCTGGTGCTCTTTTGCAGCTGCTTCTTCTTTCATCTGCTTGTCAACCAAAGCTGCCAAGCGTCTTTCACTTAAATTGAGTTTCTCACTAAGAGAAAGATTTTCTGCCTGAAGTCTACCGATTTCAGTACGCTTTTCGCTTAAAAGACGTACAGCATTTTCTGCGAATTCACGGAGTTTACAATAGTCATCATAGGAAACTTTCTTAGAAGCGTCTTCTGTAAAGCTCTTGATAAGTTCTTTGTACTCTTTGATAGATACATCCTTTTTAGCAGATTCTTCTTTCTTTGCAGCAAGTTCCTGTTCAAGAGAAGAAATGATTTTATCTTTTGCAGCGTTTTCTGCTTTAGCAGTTCCTGCATCTAATTCAGCATTCTCAGCTCTTTGAAGAGCTGCATCTGCTTCCTGTGCCTTAGCAATTGCAGCATCGCATTCTTTTTCTGCATTAGCTGCGAGTTCTTCAAACTCTTTTTTAAGAGTGTCACAGTCGATTCCTTCGTAGAAAGAAAGTGCTTCTTTTGCTTTAGCTAATCTTTCTTTAGGATTAGCAATAGCAGAAGTCTCAGCAAAAATCTTTTTCATAGAAATCTCATAATCTCTCTTTTCTCTAAGAGTCATAGTTTTCATAGAAATCTCCTTATTTTCGGTTTTATGGTTAGCTATTGCTGTAGCTGCTTCACCAATTTTATCTTGCTGGTGACCGTAAACTTCATAAGAAGGCTGCAGTACCCAGTCAAAGTATCGTTCAAGCTGGAAAGTGTCAGGGTCTACAGTAATTCCATCCGAGAGGAAATCTCCGTAGCCACTAGAAGAAAGACCTAAGTCTCCACCTGCTTCAAGAACTCCCAGAGCACTTCTACCATTTTCATTGTCAATGATATAAGCATCTGCAGTAATTACAGAACGGTCTTCTGAGTACTGAGGATTTCTTACAACAGCCCAAACGTCTTTAGGATTTCCGGCTCCTTCAGCAGGATGATCCATAAGAGCTAGGGTTACAAGACCTGCAGCTAAAACCTTATCCCAAAGAGCATAAGGATAGATTCTACCGTTTAAATTTTTCTGTCCAGGACGAGTGAACTCAAAGCGGTAAATAGCTAAAGCCTTGTAAGGAGTTCCTTCAACCAAAAGAGTCTGTTCAGACTCTGTTAAAGGACGTTCAATTTTATGATAGGCACTTGCCTTAACAATGATATTTTCTGTAAGTCTCTGTCTCATAGTAATTCCTTTTATAAGATATATACAAATAGGTTTTCCTTGGAGAAAATTTCTATTCGGTTATTTCTTTCTTATATACACTCTCCCTTAAGAATTTTCTAGTGTCATCTTGTCCTGAAAAGGCTTCAAACATCTTACGACTACGAATACTTTCAGGATCTTTTTTAAGAGAAGAACGGAAATGATCTCCTCGTCCATGTCCTTCTGTTAAAGCTACTTTAGCCTTAATCCTTAAAGAACTCTCGATAAGAACGTCTGGAGTAGTTGACTCTTGCCATCTGTTAGCAGCTCGCTGATAGCATTCTTGCTTAGTCAGCCTATGTTCTTTTTTCTCACCAAAAGAAGAACCGATTTTATTCAAATCTCCCAGAACATCTACTTCGTCATTTCCTCCGAAGCCGTTGTCTTCTTCTTGTTGGTCTTCATTAGCTTTCATGAGCTTGTTTACATAGTAATCAATCTTGTCTTGAGGAAGAGAAGTCATCATTCCGAAGGCATCTTTTACAATCTCTGGAGGAACTATATCTACTCCAAGTACGTCTTTGATAGAGTCAATCGTATCTTTAGCAAGAGTAAGTTCTTCGGCTTTGTGCTGTGTTCTTTCAGAAGATTCTTCAATTACAGGAAAATCCATAAGAAGTTCAAAAGGAGTGTCCCAACCTTCAAATTGTCCTGTAATTGCAAAATGAAGTTTAATCTTTTCTGTTAAACCTGCTAAGTAGTCTGACTGATGCGAGAATACTTTACGACCAAAAGGTTTAAACTGCTGTAAAAGAGACTGTCCTGAAACTCCCCAACCCCCTTGGTCTACAATTAAGTATCCCTTAGGAATAAAGAGTCCAATGATTAAGTTGTCTCTCAGGTATTCAACGTCTGCAATCTTGTCTAAATCAAGATTTGTATCAAGCTGCTGATAGTCTACTAAGTCTTTAGGAACAATTAAACGACTTCCTATAGAAGGAATTTCTTTTGAGCCATCGTAAAGTCCAGCATTGTCTAACTGCTCTGAGAATTCTTCAAGAGCTTCCCATTTTTCTGTAGAAGTAGATCCTGGCTCTGTTTCTACTGCATAAAAATCTCTCGGGAAAGAAGAAGCACGAGCTACTTCCATAAGACCCTCGGCAGACATTAACTGACGGAATCCAGGCAGAACGTTTATAAACTGTGAGCGTCCCCAAGGAGAGAATTCTCTCAGCATTGAGAAAGTTCTGTAATGGGTTATAGACCAAGGAGAAACCATCTGACCACCTTTAAGCTCGAATCCTAAAAGATACTTTTTGAAGTAATCTGAAGGATTCTGACTGTCTTTGGTTAAGTCACTCATAAGGGATTGAATCTTGGCAGCAGGGCTTACTCCATCATTGTTCGCATAAAATTTAAGATGTTCAAGAAGTTTAGAAGGATCGAATTCAAGGCGGTCAGCTACATCCCAAACAGAAAGGTGTGTAACTCCTCTAATACCTTCTTTCTCATCTATATCGTTAGCATCAAAAGCGTCACCAAAAACAACTTTATTGTAAATACTTTCACGAACTGTTTGCTGATTAATTCCCCACTGCTCAAAACAGTCTTCAATCGCAGCTACTACATCTGATTTAGCATTTACACGAACAGGGTCTCCTGATACATCACACTGAGTAGCTTCATCTGCGTAAAGGTCTGCTGCTGCTTGAATAAGAGTATTGTTCTTAATCGCAAAATCGATATCTGTATAGCGATTCATACGATTCTTTAAAGTTTCATAAGTGTCATACTGCTCTGTCAAAAAGAAATTCCACAAAAGAGAGAGTGGAGTGTTCTCAGGGAGTTTAAGACCTCGAGGTCCTTTTCGTTTACCGGACAATAAAGGATTATCCGGAACTATAGACCCCTTATATTCCCGAGAGCCAAAAAGAGCAAGCATTTTATTGATAAATGTCGGTGTTGAAGAATTAGCCATAAATAAATAGGCTCGACCCTTTCGAGCCGAGCCAAGTATACTTCAATCTAGAGAAGTGCTTTAACTAAATTAAGCAGAGGTTTTACAACTGCCTGAGGTACAGGGAGCTTAGACTGCAGAGAAGGGTCTTCTACAGCGTCTATAAGCCATCTTATGTAATTTTTATTACATACGAAAACTTTTGTCATAAGTCCTGCAGGAGTGTCTACTTTCATTTCTCCGTTTAAAGCTACAGATTTTACTTCGCCATTAGAGAACTTTTTGATAGCAGGCTCCATAGCCTTAACCACAGGTCCAGGAAGTCCTACGTAGTCTTTGTTACCTCTGACAAGCATCTTTTTAATCTCTGGAGTTACAATACCCCAGATAGCAGAATTTCCATGCTTCTGATTAAGTTCAATGAACCCTTTCATAACAGAGCGGAATGGTCCAAAAGATGCTACCAGTTTGTACATATCGTTTGACAGCTGCTTACGAACAGCTACTCCTCCTACAGGAGCAGAAGGATTGTTGTCGTTTGGAGCGTCACCAAAGAATATCCAGTTATCTGCTCTCCAGTCAAAAGCAGAGCGTGAGAAAGCTACTCCAGTAACTTTTTCATAGGTATCCTTAAACTCTGCAAACAGTTTGTCCTGCTCTTCTGGAGAAAGACTGCCGTAACGGTATTCTTGTTCAGCAAATTTAAGAGCATGCTCTCTTGATTTACTGTCAAAGAATTCATTCAAAGCATCTCTTAAGTCCTCTACTGAATCCTGCTTCTTTTTATGCAAAACAGCAGACTGACCAAATATGTCTGAGTCATCAGAGTCATCATCATCTGCAAGAATTGCAAGCAATTCATCTTGAGTCAGCTTGTTTGTATGATACTTAGAAACTACAGCTTTTGCAATAGCAGAGCCAGATTTACCACTCTTCTTACCTGCATTTACAACCTGTCCATAAGCTCCTGACTGGATGGCATCAATCAGTTCTGGAATGGTTTTCCAAGTAAGATAGGCTTCAGGAATTATATTAAACACTCTTCCATTACCCATAACAATAGTTGTTGTAGCAATAACTTTAGAAGTGCCAATAGTGGCTCCTGGAGTAAAGGTTGCTACTCCATCGTACCACTTACAAGTTTTTTCATTCCAAGTTCCACCGTACCAGCTACCTTGGAAATGACCTTGTGAGTAAATTCCGGCTCTCATTTCTCCCTTGAAGAGATTAGCTCCCTCAATTACACCTCCGTTTATCTGAGCTCCTTTTTCATAAATGTCAAAAGAAACTCTACCAAACGTAAGTGAACCCTGAGTCAAAATACAGCCCTGATCATTGATTGTAATTACAGGTGGCTGAGCAAAGCGAATCTTTGTCCAAAGCCATGCATACTGTTTTCTTGCAGCTTGAAACTTGTCTGTTACAGAACCTGTTGGTCCCCAATTATTCTGAATATTTACATCTGCATCGTAAGGAAGAGAGTTTTCAATATTCTCCTTAAGAGACTTAGTAGGGTCTACCAAGTTTTTAACTCCCCCAGGAGTATTGCGAATTGCTTCTTTTCTCTTTACCCAAGAAACAGGGTCTGTATCAAGGTCATAAACATGTCCTTCATATTCAATAAAGTGGTTAGGAGAAGAAACGTAAACAGCATTCTTACCCCAAACAGCCTTAGGATTCCACTTCCAGAGACCTCCGTTGAAGACTCCTTCGAACTGTCCTTCTTCAAAGACTCCACCTTGGAAAACTCCTGAGAAGTATCCTCCCTTAAATGTTCCACGAATGAAAGTAGGATCATAACTTTCTACTGGAAGAGGTTTACCAATCAGTTTTTCAGCAGCCTTAAGACAGGTATCATCTCCTCTCTCGTTACCACCAAAGTATCCTGAGTAAGTTCCTTGGAGCCACTGACCTCTATAAATTACAGAAGGATTTCCCTGACTCTTAGGAATTGCACAGCAGATTCCTGCGAATCCGTTTAAGTTGTTTTTAATCCAAGGAGCTAGTGTAGGAAGTGCTTTAACACAATTAGACATTGTGGCTAAGTCCATTCCTTCAATATACATAGTGTCAACAGAACCTTTACGAGAAATTGCTCCTTCATCAGCTGCCATATCTACAAGCATAGAAGCTAAATCAGCTGCAGTAGCTGCATTTCCACAAGGCTGCATAGGTACTGCCCAAGCAGAAGGATTTCCGGCATCTCCTGGATCTGATACACCCCACATAAGAGGTTTTACCTGATAAAACTTGTACATGACGATAACGTTACCATCATGATTTCCAGAGAATACAATACCGTTTACTCCTTTAAATCTGTCAAAGTTTTTGTACTTTGCAGCAGTATAAGCAGCATGAATATAAGCGTCTACCATGTCGTTATCGATTTTTGAAAGTCCTTTAGCAAGGTTAGGAATATTTCCCCCTTTCATAATACCGCAAACAAAAATCTGATAAGCACGATCTGCTGAAAGAGTTCTGTTTCCGGCTCCAAAAGATTTTTCCAAGTCCCAAGAAAGTACTTGGAAAATTTCAGGAACTTTTCCTGCTTGGAAAATGCCATAGCGAACCAGCTGATCTTCAAGAGAGTAGGCAGGCTGCCCAGATTTTCCCAGTCCTGTTCCGAAAAGCAAAGCCGAAATATTGTAGTCAAAAATAAGAATTCCCTTAACAGGAACCAAGTACTTAATCAGACCCAAGCCATAAGAACCAATATTCTGGGAGTTAAAAGAACTTTTACGATCAGTTGTACCGTACATTCCTACTCCGTACATGTCTCCATGTCCTGGCTTGAATCCTACTTTGAGAATGTTCTTGATAGTCTTTACACAACTAACAACGTCTCTACCCCCTGTACGATGGTAGAAAGTGAAGCCCTGCTTAGATACACCATCTGTTACAACACGCTCATCTAATTTTATTTCTTTACGCATATTGTCTCCTAAAGAAGTATAAAAGGGAGGAAATTCCTCCCTTATGAAAGTCTTAGAAAGAAGTCTTCATTACAACTGAAACAGCCTTAATCGGATCTCTTCCTCTCAAAATAGCGAGTGAGTAAGCCTTAAGAGAAGCAGTCATTGTACGGAAGTTTACGTTGCGTACAATTCCTTTTTCTACACCTGCTGAAAGCATTTGGAACAGCTTGAGCTTAGTAGCCTTGTCCAAGTTAGGATCATCCGGAAGCATTCTCTCAAGGGAATCCCCGATAAGCGTAAGCATCTCAGAATCTGTAAAATCAAAATTGAAAGGCTGAACACGAGATGTCCAAGCTGAATCCAGCTGAGTTACATCTTTGTTTGTACAGAAAATGAATTTACAGTTAGAAATATCAATTTCTGTTCCTGGCTCAATCTTTCTTCCCTTAGGAGTTACAAGACCTGCTTCATTGATTGTTAAGTGGCGGTCTTTTGCATCTGGAGCAAGAACGTGGAGCATGTGGTTACGATATTTTTCTGTAAAGATGATATCACAGTCATCTACAATTGCAAATGCCATGTCATCCTGTTCGAGGTCGTAAAGTGCTCCTAAGAATACTCCTGCACCACCTTTAAGGTTATCGATAATGCAGTAGTTTACGTTTTTGCTCATACCCAGAGCCTTAAGAGACTCCTCTGCATGATAAGTCTTACCTGTACCACCTTTACCCCAAGCAACGCAGCCTGACTTAGTGTATTCAGGAGCTTCAGCCATATCCTGAATGTATTCACGATAGTGAGCAATAACTCCCATCGGATTTGAAGTTTCTGGCTTTTCAAGGTCATCCAAGAATGCTGCCCATTCTTTAGCGTTTCCACCGCCATACTTCTGAATAAGTTCATCATTTGTAGGAATTGGTTTAGAAGGAGATCCAGGGAATGCTGCAGGTACTGCTACATTTTTAGCAGCTGCCTTTCCTGCTGAACCTGCTCCACCTGAAGCAAGAGTTGACTGGAAAGTTTTAATAGCATAAGAAAGAGGTCCTGGATCGCCAGCAACTCCGTTCATCTTACAGAAGTCCTTGTAAGATTTAAAGAACAAAGCCTGATCCATAGTGCCTGACTGGCTGTCTTTAATCCAGTTTGGTTGCTGCTGAAGGAACTGAGCCATTACCTCACTCCATTTTCCTTCATGTAAAGCAACGCTTTCTTTGAATCCTGCGTTGGTTAAAGCCTTGCCCTGACCTCTCATCCAGTCAAGAACACAGTTGTAAATCTGAACAATGTTGAATCCTTCAAAAGAAAGAGTATCTTTTGGAGTAATGAGCTTGTCATCATTTTTATCGAAACGGTCAAGACTTACTACGTCCTCTGTAGAAGCATTGACTACAAAATTTGCTCTGTAAACTGTTCCAGAAGAACCTACTACATAGTAACCTACAAATTTACCGTAACGATTCTGATAAATTTCAGGAATCTGGCAGATTTTGTAAGTCTCACCTGTTTTCTTTGATAAGACCTTGAAAAGACGATCCATCATTACGATGCCTTTGCCTTTAGTCCATTCGTTTAATTTCATTTTATACTCCTTAAGAAGTGAATTTCAGTTAGATAAAATAAATAGGCTCTTAAGAGCCTAATTTTTAGTGCATAACTATGAGAGGTTTACGAGCTTTCCATTTATCTTTTAAAATATCCTGCTCAATCTGGTCTGCTCTTTGCAAGAAAGTTGAACCATCAGCTGTAACTCCTGTATTAGGGTCTGACTGGCTACGTATGCCTCCAATAAAGCGTAAAGCATACATTTTAGCCACGTCTACTACATCGGATTCATGTTCAAAGCGAACTTTAGCCCAGTCTCTTGAAAACTTAGCCCAGTTTACAACTAAGTTACCTTGAACATTTGAATAGCCCCAGAGTCTTCTATTTTCAATGTCGATGTTGAAGTTTCCGGCTTTAGACAGATTTATGTAACTCTGACTTTCTGCCATTTCAGAAATTCGAACAGAAGTTGTCACATAAGGATCTCTGCCATCTGGAGTTCTTCCATAAGAACGAGAAGAGCTAAACTTACGCATGATAACTTCATTTAAGAAAGGATTTTTTCCCAGCTTAGTTCCGTTCTGAAGTAAAGCTACTCGAGCCATAGCTACATTAAATACATCATCATCTGGGAAAGGAATGTCAACAGAAGATTCAATCGGATATTCTTCTTTACGAATAATCGGATAATAGCTCCAATAA
>Ga0256405_10003728_pt1 | contig 30702 bp, 27 predicted proteins | sample RumenRJG_02DNA_FD_189096 | JGI IMG/M metagenome (GOLD analysis project Ga0256405, IMG submission 189096) | Bovine rumen microbial communities from Lethbridge, Alberta, Canada - RJG_02 | ecosystem: Host-associated > Mammals > Digestive system > Stomach > Rumen | place: Canada: Alberta...
CCATCCCCAACTTTGATACTTCTATTATACCAGAAAAAGTGCCGCAATCCCAGATAAATACTGGGTTTATGGCACTTTTGCAAAAAAAGTCCACGGCGCATGCCGTGGACTTTGTCTACAGTCTGAGCCATCACCCTGCGGTGATGGCTTTTTCTAAAAAGTTAATATAGTGAATACCCTCATCATACATGAGCTCCGGTTCAAAGGAATGCTCCTGTAACTGGGTGTCCATCAGTTCATTTAACGTGACACGAACAATACGCTCTGTCATGATGGCTTCCTCTTCGCTGTGGAAGGAAGACAGGTCAGATTGCTGCAGGGTCTGCTGATACAGGGCCTGCAATTCAGTACGTCTATCGGTGATGGCAAGCTCTGCTTCTTCGATGTCTTCGTCCTGTGCCTTGTGCAGGAAAAGGAACATATATGGATAGGTACGGCAAATGGACAGCTTCGCAGCTTCGTATTTACGACATAACTCAAAGAAGTCATGGTCGGATGGTGCGATGACACTGCTAATCTCCATGGATACGTAACGTACGGCATAATCATACACAAAGGTATATAAACCTAACTTGGAACCAAAGTAGTGAAACAAAAGTCCCTTGCTGATATGGGCTTCCTTTACCATTTCATCTGTGCTGGCAAAACGATAGCCATACTGGGCAAATACCTTTAAGGCCGCATTAATCATAGCGTCCTGTTTTTCTTTTTTTAAATCAAAAAATTTGTCGTTCATATCTTCTCCCCACTTTTTGACTCAAAGAGTCGATAGGAAAAATATAACACAGGAAAGAAATTAGAATCAAGGAAAAAATTGACCAAAAAATATGTTTTTTTTGATGGAAAAAAACCAAAGCTTACTCTTTCCTTTTCTATGGATTTGTTTTAGAATGAATGTTAGAAAAAACTCGTGTAAAGGAGACAGAACATGGGAAAATTTGGTAAATTCGTATTTTTATCTGCAGTATCCGCAGCGGTTGGTGCAGCTACCTATTGCTACTTACAGGAGAATAAATACCCTGTTAAAAAGACCGTAGAAGAAGACGATGATTTCGATGATTTCAGTGATGAAGATTTGGAGAAAGAGTTCGCCGGTGAGGGTGCTTCCCAGGAACGCTCCTATGTCAATATCACACCTGAGAAGGTGCAGGAGACTGCAAAGAAAGTAGCCAGCGAAGCAAAAGACATTGCTAGCTTTGCGTATGCAAATGCAAAGGATTTGCTCCACGATGCAAAAGAAGGATTCCAGAAATATATGAACGAATCCGCACAGACTGACTTTGCAGGAAATACAGCTGAGAAAGTGGAAGAGTTCTTCGATGATGAAGACACTGAAGAGCTTCCGGAAGATGAGAATCTGTAAGCTGTATTGCACATAAATAGTAAATACAAGGGAACTCGTAAGAGTTCCCTTTCTTTTTAGAAAGTCCCAACAGGGACGGGGAGAGATAGATGGGAATCACCTACATCTTTGGGCCTTCCGGATCGGGCAAAAGCCACACCATCCATACGTTTATCTTGGAGGAAGCAAGAAAACGACCTTCAGAGAATTTCTATATTCTGGTGCCGGACCAGTACACCATGCAAACCCAAAAAGAATTGGTAGAGTTGAGCAAGGACAAAGGTATCCTCAACGTGGATATCCTAAGCTTTGGTCGACTATCTTATCGTGTCATGGAAGAGACCGGTGGCGGAGATATACCGGTACTGGACGATACCGGAAAGAACCTGATTTTGCGTTTGGTGGCGGGACAGAAGGAAGAAGAGCTGACTGCGTTAAAGGGACATATTTCTCAAATGGGATATATCCATGAGGTGAAGTCCAGTATTTCGGAATTCATGCAGTATCGCATAGATCAAAACACCCTGCAGGACATGATTGTGTTTGCAGGCAAAAGAGGCGCACTGACAGGAAAACTAAAGGATTTATCCGTATTGTATGCCGGTTTCACAGACTATATCAGGGATCACTACATTACAAGAGAAGAATCCATGGAGGTTTTGGCAAGGCAGATTCCCAAGTCCAAAAAATGTAAGGGAGCTACCTTTGTTTTTGATGGCTTCACCGGATTTACACCGGTACAGCATGATGTCATAGAGCAACTGATGATGACAGCGGGGGAACTCTATTTTAATTTCACCATCGATGAAAAGACAGACCCCTATCAGATGGAGGGGGAGCAGAAGCTGTTTGCCATGACGCAAAAGGCGGTGCATGTACTTTCCGAGTTAGCAGGACAGGCAGGGGTGGAAGTCCACGACGCCATCTGGGTAAAGCAGGAAGATAAGGATCGATTCGCCAGTGCGAAAGCCCTTAGACATTTGGAGCAGAATCTGTTCCGCTATCCCTATAAAACCTGGAAGGATGACCAGCAGGAAATCCGGATTAGAGAACTGGAAAGCATTAGGCAAGAGGCAGCATTTGCCGCCAGAGAAATCAAAAAACTGGTTCGAGAAGAGGGACTGGCCTATCGGGATATCGCGGTAGTATGCGGCGATTTGGAAAGCTATGCAGGTCAGCTTCGCACCGAAATGGATCAGATGGGAATACCCTATTTCTTAGACTCCACAGGAGGTATTCTTTTAAACCCTTTTGTGGAGTACATCAGAAGCGCACTTCAAATGGTGATTCAGGACTTTTCCAGAGAAAGCGTAAATCACTATTTACGTAGCGGTATGACAGGGATTCCAAGAGAAGAAGTGGACCTTTTCGATGTGTATTTAAGAAAGACCGGCATCAGGGGAAGAAGCCGCTTTGAGAAGCTTTTCACCAGACCTATGCAGGAAATCAGGGAAGGTGTCACAAGTGAGGAAGTAAAGGAAAAGGCATTCGCTGAGTTAGAGCGTATCAACGCAGTGCGCAGCAGGGTTTTGGAGCAAGTGGATGGCCTAAAGAACATGGGCAAATCAGCCTCAGACAAGGTGAGAAGTCTCTATCAGGTGATTGCAGACTTACAGATTCAGGAGAAACTCTATCAGGCAGAGATGGAGTTCCAGGCAAAGGGTGAATTTGCCAAGGCAAAAGAGTATCACCAGATTTACCCGTATATCATCGACTTATTGTCCCAAATCGATACCCTACTGGGAAAAGAAGAAGTATCGCTGGAAGAGTTCAGTGAGATACTGGACGCCGGCTTTACGGAAATGCGTGTGGGCATGATTCCCCAGAGCATCGACAAGGTAGTAGTAGGGGACCTGGAGCGAAGCCGTGTGGGCAATATCAAGGTACTGTTCTTCCTGGGCTGCAATGACGGAAATATTCCAAAGCAAGGGGGCAGTGGCGGCATCATTTCGGATATCGACAGAGAGTTTTTGAGTACCAGCCCTTGGGAGCTGGCACCAAGCCCCAGACAAAAAATGTATATTCAGAGATTCTATCTCTATTTGAGTTTGACCAAGCCTTCTGAGAAACTCTATGTCAGCTTCAGTGATTGCGACTTAGATGGCAACACCATGCGTCCATCCTATCTCATCGATGTGCTTCGGAAGTTGTACCCGGGAATTACGGTGCAAAAGGGCATGGAAAAATCCATCGAAGAGCTGGAAACCTGGGAGGATGGTATGTCCTATCTGGCGGACTGCTTGCGAGAAGCAGCATGTCATGCCTACGAGGACAACTCGGAGAAGATGAAGGAATTAAGGAGTCTTCTTGCACTTTTCCAGGACTATCAGCCGGAGCGAATGCGAAGTCTTGGAAATGCTGCTTTTCTGCATTTCAAGAAGCTTACGCTGGAGGATAAGCTGGCACTGCGGTTGTATGGAGAAAGGTTACAGGGTAGTATCACTCGTATGGAAAAATACAGTGCTTGCGCCTATGCACATTTCTTGCAGTATGGTATTCGCTTAAAGGAAAAGGAAGAGTTTGGGTTTGAAGCAGTGGACATGGGAAGCATCATGCATGAGGTGCTGGATCTTTTCTCCAAGGAATTGCCTAAGAAAGGCTATACCTGGAAGACCTTTCCGAAAGACGAAGGCTATAAGATGGTGGATGCCATTTTAGATAGCCAGACTGCGGGCTATGGACATGGCGTCCTGTACGATACGGCCAGCAGTATGTATCAACTAGAGCGTATACGCAGGGTGCTGCATCGTACTTTAGATACGGTTCAGTATCAGATTGGACAGGGAGACTTTTTGCCGGAAGCCTTTGAGAAAACCTTCCGGGTAGAACAGGAGCGATTCTCCCTGATTGGTAAAATCGACAGGCTGGATACTTATACAGATGGAGATGATGTGAAGCTGGCGGTGCTTGATTACAAATCCGGCAATAAGGATTTTGATTATGTGGAATTCTTCAATGGCCTGCAGTTACAGCTTATGACCTATCTCTATGCGGCAAGAGAGGAAAAGGCAAAGGACCTGGGCCATGCTCCCGGTTTGGCAGGGGCTTTCTACTATCATTTGGATGATCCTATTGTGGAAGTGGATAGACCTGTGGTGGCAGAAGAGGCAGAAGAATTACAGAGAAGTGCCATGAGGCTAAAGGGATTGGCTTGTGAGAATCCGGCAGTCATCGCCCACATTGATGCTACGCCCGGTAGTAAACTGACGGTATTGCCGCTATCGAAGAATAAAGATGGCAGCTTCCGGGAAAGCAAGATGCTGGTATCGGAAGAGCATTTGGAGAGCTTTGCGGATTATGCAGTTTGGAAGATGGCCCACTTTGCAGAAGAAATCTATGGTGGACAAGTGACCCCCAATCCTTATCAGTATGGGAATAAGTCAGCCTGTACGTATTGCGCCTACAAGGCAGTGTGCCCATTTGAAGCCAAAATTCCGGGCTGTAAAATGAGAGACCTAATCAAGACGGATAAAGAGACTATTTTGAATCAGATAGAAAAAGGAAACTAGCATGAAGTTTACGGACGCACAACAGAAGGTCATAGACACAAGAGAACATAATATTCTGGTATCTGCAGCGGCAGGCTCCGGTAAAACAGCGGTACTGGTGGAGCGTATCATTCAGCGAATCCTGGATAGGAGTAATCCGGTAGACATCGATCGCATGCTGATTGTGACGTTCACCAGCGCGGCTGCAGCGGAAATGCGAGAGCGTATCGCCAAAGCTATCGCGGATAGACTGGTGGAAGAGCCGGAGAATGAGCACCTACAGAGACAGTCGGCTTTGATTCATCATGCCCAGATTACCACGATTCATGGCTTCTGTTTGTTCCTGATTCGGAATCATTTTGACAGGCTGGATATCGACCCCGGCTTTCGGGTGGCGGATGAAACGGAAATGCAGCTGCTGTCTGCGGATGTGATGGATGCCCTTTTAGAGGAGGAGTATGCTGGAAAGAACCAGGCTTTTCTGCAGGTGGTGGAAAGCCTGAGTACCGGCAAGAACGATGCAGCATTACGGGAAAATATCCTAAGTCTGCATCGCTTCGCCATGAGTTATCCCTGGCCGAAGAAATGGATTATGGACCATGAAAAGGAATATGAAGTAGGGTCGATTGAGGACCTGCAACAAAGTCCCATTCTTCAGTATGCCCTGGAGTATGCACAGAAAGTGCTGGCGGATTGTGAAAAACTCATGCAAAAAGCGGTTATCCTGTGCTCAGAGGCAGATGGACCTTATATGTATTTGGATAGCTTTCAGGAATCGCTGGATGGCCTGCAAAAAGCTGTAAAGGCCCAAAATTGGGTGGAACTGGATGGCAGCTTAGCAGGTGTAGGCTTTGACCGATTGAGCTCGAAAAAGGACGATTCCGTGTCTCCTGAGAAGAAGGAGATGGCGAAAGCTTTCCGTGATCAAGTGAAAAATAACGTGAAGAAATTACAGGAAGACTTTTTCTCCATTGGGCCGGAAGGCACCATGGAGATGACAAGAAAACTGCTTCCGGTTATAAAGGAGTTAAATCGACTGACTTTGGCCTACAGTGATCGACTGGCGGAGGCAAAGAAAGAGCGAAATATCATCGATTTCTCCGATATGGAGCATATGGCATTGCAGATTCTCTATGAGGGAGAGGAGCTTTCTGAGGTGGCAAAGGACTACCGGAGCTTCTTCCAAGAAGTGATGTGCGATGAATACCAGGACTCCAACCTGGTGCAGGAGTCTATACTGGCAGCAGTGGCCGGTGAGAAGAATCGCTTCATGGTAGGAGATGTGAAGCAGAGCATCTACCGTTTCCGTTTGGCAAGACCCGAGCTTTTCATGGAGAAGTTTCGGGATTATGCGGCGGGGGACGAAAAGAGCATGCGCATCGATTTGGACCAGAACTTCAGAAGTAGAAAAGATGTGCTGACAGCGGTAAATGTTCTGTTTGATAAACTGATGGCACCGGACCTTGGGGGAATCGATTATGATGATGCAGCTTCGCTGAAGTATGGCGGCCTTTACGAGACACCGGATCAGGAGATACAGGATAAGCCCGGGACCTATGCTGCGGAGATTTTGCTGCTGGAGACAGATCAGGATGCGGAAGATTCCGCTGATGAACAGGAAGCTTTTCTGATTGCGCAGAAGATGCATGAGCTGGTGGCAGAGGGCTTTTTGGTAGTGGATAAAGAAACCGGCAAGAAAAGACCGGTGCGCTACGGGGACATGGTCATCTTGATGCGTTCCATGTCCGGCAAAGACGAAATCTACAAGAAGGTATTGGAGGAGAGCTCCATACCGGCCATTGTTACCACGAAGACCGGCTATTTTTCTGCTTTAGAGATTAGCCTTTTGCGTGAAGTTTTACAGGTGCTGGACAATCCGCTGGATGACATTCCTTTGTTTGGCGTGCTGCATTCTTTGTTTGGTGGCTTTACCGATGGAGAAATCGCCACCATGCGGGTGGATGCCAAGGGGGAGAGCCTTTACGAAAGTGTAAAGCGCACCGCCTTGCGGGAAGATGCATTAGGACAGAAGGCCAGAGACTTTGAAGCATGGCTTAAAAAATACCGAGATTATGCGGTCTATGAGCCTATCTCCAGGCTACTGGAGAGGATTATCGCAGATCACCACTACCTGGAGTATGTAACCGCTATGCCCTCCGGTATGCAGCGCAGAGCCAATGTGCTGATGCTGATGAAGAAGGCGACGGATTTTGAGAAAACCAGCTTTAAGGGGCTTTACCACTTTGTACGTTATCTGGACCGTTTGGACAAATATGAAGTGGACTACGGGGAAGCCTCTATGCTGGATGAAGGTGCCAATGCTGTCCGTATCATGACAATCCATAAGAGTAAAGGTCTGGAGTTCCCGATATGCTTTGTATCGGCTATGAGTCACAGATTTAATCTGATGGATGCAAATGCCAGAATTCAGACGGATATGGACCTGGGAATCGCGACAGACTTTGTGGATCCTGTGCTACGCACCAAGAGGCGCACCTTGCAGAAAAAAATCATGGCAGCAAAGTCTGCGGCAGATACCAGAGCAGAGGAACTGCGTGTCCTGTATGTAGCTCTTACCAGAGCCAAGGAAAAGCTGTACATGACAGGTTACACGGATGATGCAGAAAAACTGATGGGCATGCTTGCGGCTTATAAAGAGGAGTCGGTAGGAGTACTGCCTTATCTGTTTCGAAGTAGCGCCAAGTCCTACCTGGAGTGGGTGCTGGCAGCTTATGACAGCCCCATTCGCCTTACGATAGTGCGACCTGCAGAGGAGAAAAGCAGGGAAGAAAAGCAGCGTGAGTTTATTCTTGAAGACTTCCAGGATTTTTTGAAAAAAACTGCAACCGTAGCACCTTCTGAGAAGATGGTGCAGCATCTGTCAGAACGTTTTCGTTTCGTGTACCCTTACGAGGCGCTGGGCAGTTTGTATGCGAAAACCACAGTATCAGAATTAAAGATGGCTCATTTAGCAGAGGTGCTGGAGGAGTCCGATACGGTGGAGGCAGCCGATATCTTTGATTCGGAGCAGGTGAAGGAATATCTTCCCAGTTTTCTGAAGGGAGAGGAAAAGGTAACCGGCAGTATGCGCGGTTCTGCCACCCATAGATTCCTGGAGCTTTTAGACTTCCTGGGAGATTTGTCTAAGGAAGGACTTGTAGCCCAGAAGGAAGCTTTTGTGAAGGAAGGAACGTTATCTCAAGAATACGCTGACATCCTACCCATGCAGAAACTCCTTACCTTTGTAGAAAGCGGTGCAGCTGGTCGCATGAGGAAAGCAGCGGCAGCAGGCCTTTTACACAGAGAACAGCCCTTTGTATTGGGAATTCCAGCCAGCAGGTTAGGAGAGCAGTATCCGGCGGAAGAGACTGTTCTGGTACAGGGTATCATCGATGTGTATTTCGAGGAAGAGGGTGAACTGGTGCTATTGGATTACAAGACCGATGCAGTAGCCTCCGGCCAGGAACTCATCGACAGATATGCCCTTCAGATGGACTACTATCAGGAAGCGTTAGAGCGTCTTACAGGCAAGAAAGTAAAGGAACGCATCCTGTACTCCGTACGGTTGGGAGAAGAAGTGAGATTGTAAGCAGGGTGGGCGAAGGCGCTCAGCAAGAAGGGAACAACGAAGGAAAGATGACAAGCATGAAAAACAATAAGCAATATGACAATTATATATTCGATTTGTATTGGACGTTGATTAACAATCATACAAACGAAGATAGCCCTAAATTGTGGCGGGACTTATCCAGACTCTATAAGAGTCAGGGCTTTGATTATGAGCCCAAGGAGCTTCATGAGGCCTATTTGGCAGAAGTGAAACTGATGCAGCAAGAGCTCATCGAGAAGTTTGCCAAAAAAGGGATTCATATCCAGTATCCGGAGCATCTCATCGAAGATACCTTTAAGAGACTGGCTTTAAAGAAGAATCCAAAGAAGAAGGTTAGCGATGATTGGTGTAGTCTCATGGCCAATGATTTCAGACTCCTTTCCAGAGATCGACTGCAGCTTTTTCCGGGGACCAAAGCCATGCTGGGAAGACTGAAAAAGGCAGGAAAGAAAGTGTACTTGCTTTCTAATGCCCAGGCCGTCTTTACCCGCGGGGAGTTTGAACTGATGGGATTACCCAAGTATTTCGACGGTGTTTTCTATTCTTCTGATCTGGAAGTGCGTAAGCCGGAGCCATACTTTATGCAAAGACTTCTTGAGGAGTATCATCTTGATCCAAAGACCTGCGTTATGATTGGCAATGAAGTGGAAAGTGATGTGAAAATTGCGGATGCCTGCGGCGTGGATGCTATCTTGGTAAATGCCAATGGACATACAGATAAAGAGATTGCAGAACGAAAGAAAAAATACGGTATCAAGCAGGACTTTGCAGTGGTGCAGAAAATTGCAGAGGTATTCTAGCTTTATGGAAAATAGAAAAGGCGTAGCAGGTTTGGCTGCTACGCCTTTCTTTATAGCCTAAAGGCCAGGACTTTTGTTTATTTCTGATCCGGCAGGTTTACCTGAAGTCCTTCCGCATCCAAGTGGATGTTTTTGTTGACTTTGGCATCATAGGTGCCGGCTCTCATGATTTCGGTGAAATCCACACCGGTTGCTTCTGACATGGTATCAAATACCTGTTTCATCACAATGGGCATATTTCCGGAAATCTGGGACGCACCATTTGTGCCATCACCTGTACCGTAGATATTGATTTTGTCGATCTGAGACAGAGGTTTTGCAATCTCTGCAGCCATCTGAGGCATAATCTTGATCATCATTTCTGCCATAGCAGCGCCGTTGTATTTCTTGTATGCTTCAGCACGTTTTTCCATGGCCTCTGCTTCTGCAAGACCTTTTGCACGGATGGCTTCTGCTTCTGCATCGCCTTTTGCCTTGATACCTGCAGCTTCCTGTTCCATAGCGTATTTCACAGCTTCAGCTTCTTTTTTCTTCTTCTCCAGTTCTGCTTCAGCTTCCTGAATCTGACGATATTTTTCAGCCTCTGCTTGTTTCTTGATGGTAGCCTCTAAGGTCTGTTCCTGTACGCGAACTTCCGTTGCTTTCAGTTCGGCTTCACGTTCTGCCTTAGCAATCTGCGCATTTACCGTGTTGGTCTCGATGGATTTTTGCTGTTCCTGTCTCTGGATTTCGTAAGCGGCATCGGCTTTTGCCTGGGCAGCATCCGTTTCTTGTTTCAGTTCAGCCTGTTTGATGGCCAGGTCTCTTTGTTTCTGTGCAATCTCCAAATCAGCTGCGATACGAGCATCATTGGATTCTTTGTCTGCCATGGCTTTTGCTACAGCCACTTCCTTATCAGCTTGTGCTTTTGCAATGCTGGCATCTTTTTTGATTTTAGAAGTATTGTCAGCACCCAGGTCTGCGATAAGACCATTCTCATCTGTGACATTCTGGATGTTGCAGGAGAGAATCTCGATACCTAATTTTTCCATATCTCTGGAAGCTTTGCTCATAACCTGATCGGAGAAGCTATCTCTGTCGGTGTTGATTTCCTTCAGAGAAAGGGTACCGATAATCTCACGCATGTTACCTTGTAAGCTGTCCTGCAGATCCATGGTAATCTGTTCCGGATTTTTGTTCAGGAAGTTCTTTGCTGCTAATTGAATGCTATCCGGATTGGTTCCAATACGAACTTTTGCGACAGCGTCTACGTTTACATTGATGAAGTCGTTGGTAGGAACAGATTGCTCTGTCTTAATATCTACAGTCATCTGTCCTAAGTACAAGCGGTCCACTCTTTCTAGGAATGGAATCTTGATGCCTGCACGTCCAACCAGGATACGAGGTACTTTGCGTAAACCGGAGATGATATACGCTCTGTCCGGTGGAGCCTTTACGTAACCAGCAGCTAGGATAACCAGTGCTAGGATGACGATTAATAAAGCGATTGAAATTGTGAGTGGCATATTGCCCTTCCTTTCTGGGTGTTCCCCCAAATAAAAATGATTTTGAATATCGGCGAGTATTGAAGAAGTCTCGTCGATGTATGTCTCGCCGACGGCATCCAACATTGAAAATGTTGGATATGTTGTAAAATAAGCATAATATGTGCGACAATGGGAATACAGAACCAGTTTGGTGAGAAACTATAGTGTATTTTCCTTCTTTAGGAAAATAAAAAAAGGAGGCCGCGTATGGCAAAGAAGGCTTTGTTCGTAGGGGGAACGGGGACTATCAGCACCGCAATCGTAAAACGACTTTCCATGGATAAAAACTGGGAAGTATGGCTTCTCAACCGGGGTAACAGAAAGGACGCCGTTCCGCAGGGCGTGCATCTAATCACTGCGGATATCAGCGACGAAGCGCTGGTGGCAAAAAAACTGGAGGATATGACCTTTGATGTAGTGGGTGAGTTTATCGGCTTTACCGTAGATCAGGTGGAGAGAGACTATAGACTCTTCAAAGGCAAAACAAAACAGTATATCTACATCAGTTCAGCTTCCGCGTATCATAAACCACAGGCAGACTTCCTCATCACAGAGGGAACCAGCCTGGCGAATCCCTACTGGGAGTATTCTCGAAATAAAATCGCATGCGAAGAATTCCTGATGCAAAAGTACCGTGAGGAAGGATTCCCTGTAACCATCGTGCGTCCAAGTCATACGTATGATGAGAGACACATTCCACTGGGGGTACATGGAAAGAATGGCTTTTGGCAGGTCATCAAGCGAATGCAGGATGGTAAGCCGGTCATCATTCAAGGAGATGGAACCAGCTTATGGCATGTGACTTTCAACCGTGATTTTGCCGTAGGCTACACAGGGCTGATGGGAAATCAGCACGCCATCGGGGAGGCTTTTCAGATAACCGGAGATGAAACCCTTACCTGGAACCAAATCTATCAGACCATAGCAGATGCTTTGGGGGTAGAATTAAAAGCGTATCATGTGGCTGCGGAGTATTTAGCGGCAGTAGGAGATAAGTACGGATATGACTTTACCGGAAGTCTGATTGGAGATAAATCCGCATCCGTAGTCTTTGACAACAGAAAATTAAAGAGAATTGTGCCGGAAATGAAGAGCACAGTTATGTTCCATGAGGGGGTACAGATTGCACTAGAGTATGTCCTTGCGCATCCGGAATTGCAGGTAGAAGATCCTGAATTTGACAAATGGTGCGACAGGGTGATTGAAGCATTGGAAAAGTCCAAAGAAAGTGTATAGGTGTACCGTGGAATATAGAAAAAGCAAAACAGGGGAGCAGCTTTCCATCTTAGGATATGGTTGTATGAGATTTACCACTAAGGCGGGAAGCATCGATATCGACAAGACAGAAAAAGAACTTTTAAAAGCCTATGAGAAAGGCGTCAACTACTTTGATACCGCCTATGTGTATCCCGGAAGTGAGGCAGCTTTAGGTGAAATCCTGGAGCGAAATCACATCAGGGACAAGGTGAATATCGCTACGAAATTACCACAGTACCTGATTGGGAATCGGGCTGCGTTAGACAAGTACTTCAACGAAGAATTAAAGCGACTGCGTACAGATCATGTAGACTACTATTTGATGCATCACATGACTGCCATGAATCAGTGGGATAAACTGCTGAAGGTAGGCATCATAGAGTGGATTCAGGAAAAGAAGGCGGCAGGACAAATTCGCAATATCGGCTTTTCTTATCACGGCAACACAGAGGATTTCATTGGAATCTTAGATGCCTATGATTGGGATTTTTGCCAAATCCAATATAACTACATGGATGAGCATACCCAGGCGGGACGAAAAGGGCTAGAACATGCGGCAGCCAAAGGTGTGCCGGTGGTCATTATGGAACCGCTTCGTGGCGGTAAGCTGGTAAATCTCCTGCCGGAAAAAGCCAAAGAGCAGATTCGCTCTTACGAAAAAGGATATACGCCTGCAGAACTGGGACTAAGATGGCTGTGGAATCAGCCGGAGGTTACGGTAGTGCTTTCCGGCATGAACTCCCTGGAAATGGTAGAAGAGAACTGCCGTATTGCAGCAGATGCCAAGGCGGGGGCCTTTGATGAGAAGGACTTTGCTTTAATCGAAGAGGTGAAGCGCATCATCTCCGAATCTGAACTGGTGGGATGTACAGGGTGCAGATACTGCATGCCATGTCCAAAGGGCATCGACATCCCCGCGCTTTTTAGAAGCTATAATATGACAGCTTTAGAAAGCAAATCTGCGGCCAGGTTTGAATATGCGCAGACCGTGGGACTGCGTAAGGAACCAGCTTTTGCCACTCAGTGTATCGGTTGCGGCAAGTGTGAACAACACTGTCCACAGAGCATTCCAATTCGAGAGAAAATCAAAGAAGCTGATAAGGTAGTAAGACCACTTCCCTATAGAGTGGGGATTAATGTGGTGAGAAAATTTATGCTTCGTGGATAAATAGGATGGAAACAGAGAGCCTTTAGAAAAAGAAAGGGACTTTGCATGAAGCAAAGTCCCTTTTAAGTTCGGTATTAACCCGCGAAATAAAGCATTTCAAAGAAGTCTGTAGCAGGCTGTCCTTGGATATATGGCTCGGAGATATATCCATCCGGACTAGGTTCAACTGTAATACGGATTAGGCGCCCGTCGTCAAGTTTGAAGTCTACCAGCTTGTCACCATCGGTTCGATAGATGACACATTCTGATCCTGCTGGAATGGTGGCAGGCTCTAATTCATTACCTTCTTCATCCACTAAAGTACCGGGAGTGTCGGCAATGGTAGTTAAAGGATTATAAGCTTTTGCCATAAAATACTTGTCATCAGATTCGAATTTACCTTCAGAGGTAAAGCGATATGCCTTGAATGCATGATAGGAGCTCATTATGTCCATACGGCTGGCAAGGAGCATGTGATCCGGATCGGCTAACAAAATGTTGTACAGGTTTTCAGGGCCATAGAGGGCTGTGTCAAAGGATTCCTCTGTAGTTTGTCTGATGGAACCTTCTTTTAAATCCAATACATACTCTGTAATCCAGTCACTATCGCCAACTGTTCTTACAACAGCAAATAGATTGCCGTCTGCAGTCTGGATTCGGTATACGTTATAAGCCCAGTTATATAGATCCTGAATCTGATAGGAAGCATTATTATAGTTGATATTTAAATCCTCGATGTAAGGGTCTTCCTCATCATAGTTCTCCGGGAAAGTAGGCGCTACGGTTAAACCCTTCCAGGTATCAACGCTATCTACGTGGGGAGTACCGATGAAACGGATAGGAAGTTTACTGATATATCCTCGACCTTCTTCTAAAGCTACATCCTGATTTATATAAGGTGCATCGTAAGGAAGGGTGAAGACCTGTGGACCCGCTGCATAGTCCAGGAATTTGCCGGCGTTTAAAATGACGGAAATACCATCTACATCTAAATACCAGTCAAATTCACCTTCCCCGGTGAAACGAGCCAAAGCACCTGTGGTTTCGGCAATCTGTTCACCTAAAGCATATTTAAATTCTTTCATGTCGGTAATGACATCTTCAAGCTCCAAACGTTTTCCCGTAGATACGTCAAAGACCATACCGGTAAAGTCTGTTGTACCATGTGCGCCACCTTCATAGATGGTATTCTCTACAAGGAAAGAAGCATAGTGGTGATCTACACGCTGTAAATAATAGTTACGTGACAGATAGTAGGTTGGAGAATTATCTTCTGATGCACGCTGAGTCTGACTTTTGGCCAGTAACTCCTCCTGCTGTTGTTTTGTTTCCTCGTCCATTGACTTGATTTCGGATTCAAAATTCTCGGCCAGAGCAGGATACAAATCCTTGGATTCATCCGTCAGAATCATAGATTCTGAAAGTCCGTGTAAGAGCTGAGGAGAAAAGTAATCAGAGTTACCATCGGCATCTGTTACGTATTCTGAAATATAGTTGGTAGTTAATGCAAATTCAGGAATTGCAGTAGATAGATCAACTTCTGCTGCTTCAGTTGATTCTTCTACTTCGCTTTCTTCCTCTTTTTCATCTTCGTCGTCCTCTTCTTCTGTGATGGATTCGACTTCTTGTGTTTCTTCAGCTGTTGCACCACATCCGGACAGAATAGTGGCACAAGTAAGTAGTGCGATTAAAAATCTTTTTTTCATATTTCCCTCATAAATCTTTCTTTATGAATTATTGATTCACTTTTTTTCATCAGCTGAAGAGCTAGTAGTAGTTTCTTTAGAAGCCGACTTTTTTTCTTTGTAAGAATATGTCTCAGCAGTAAAGATATTCTTACCTTCCTTGCCTGCCTGCATCATAAGTCCAATATGCGCAATGATAGGAACGATGATGGTAAGTGCTATAGCGACACCTAAAAGTCCTAAAGTATTCTTATTGCCAAAAAGACCTAAGATAAAGATTGCCACATATAGCCCCAAAAGTAAAAGCAGAGCGATTCGTGCTAAGATTCTTTTCTTATTCATTAAAATTCCTTTCTAAGCCGGAAGCAGTACAAACAGATCATTATACTGTCTGATGGAAACAATGGTATTGAGTCCAAGCTTATGGCTGGTAGATTTCGTATCATAGAAGATAAAACGTTTGCCCGCTGGAGTATCAATCAGGATTTTCGCAATCTGACCGGGACGATCATTGATGGTATAATCCGCATCGATATAGCCATAGACAGTACCTGTGATTTCTTTTCCTTTAGCTTTCACCTGAAGATAACGGAATAGATTTCTGATGGCGATGAATCCGGAGACAATACCAATGCCTCCAAATACTATCACATGGATGAGTAAGAACCATTCATGTGATAGAATCAAACCTATCAAACAACCAATTCCTGCAACGCCAAAGGCACCGGCAAAAATCAATGGAAAACCAAAGCCAAAGAAATCCAGAGATGCTGCATGAGCCGGAAACTCAGGATATTCCATATCTGCTTCTTCCGTGTTAAGCCCTGTCAGGGCACCACAGTAAGGACACTTCTCCGATGTGACAGGAGCGCCACATCCGGGACAAATCATTTTTGCATTTTTCTTTTCTTTTTCCATAAGAACTCCTCACTTTAAAACAAATGTGTCTCTAGCCCGAAGGCCGAGCACCTATTCATTATAATCCATCTATTCACGAAAAACACGTAATAGAATAAAAAACGGGAATTTATGAGGTGTTTCCTCATAAATTCCCACTTACTCCAGTTCTAATTATTCTTTTCAGCTAACTTTTGCTGCAACTCTGCGATAAGTGCATCCTTCTCAGCTATCGTAGCGTCTTTTTCGGCAAGCTTTGTATTATAGTAATAGTGCACATCATTTTGCGTTTTTAAGAAATCCTCGCGTGCCTCGCACTGCAAACGGATTTGCTCTTCAGCAGTTAATTTCACCACCGTCTTTGCGGCTTCATTAATAATAGGTTTGTTCTCAGTAAGCATATGGATTTCCTCCCAAGAGGTAGCCTTAAAAAGCTTGGCCCAATAATTTATCTTATGCAACTTATCTTCTTCAGTTGCCAACTCTACCTGAGTTAAGTCTAACACTTTTATCTGCAGCTTGTCACTATATTGCGGGTAGAAGGATGCGCAGCGGACACTGCAAACTTGATATGCTGGAAATGGGTGGGTACAGTGCGGGGACGAGAAAGAGCATAGGGCACTGTAAAGCTGATTTGCTGGAAATGGGTGGATACAGTGCGGAGACGAGAAAGAGCATAGGGCACTGTAAAGCTGATTTGCTGGAAATGGGTGGATACAGTGCGGGAGGGAGAAAGAGCATAGGGCACTGCAAAGCTGATTTGCTGGAAAATGGTGGGTACAGTGCGGGGACGAGAAAGAGCATAGGGCACTGTAAAGCTGATATGCTGGAAATGGGTGGGTACAGTGCGGGAGGGAGAAAGAGCATAGGGCACTGTAAAGCTGATTTGCTGGAAATGGGTGGATACAGTGTGGGGACGAGAAAGAGCGACGAGCACTGCAAACTCGATTTGCGTGTGAGTAGGTGATACAGTGCGGGGGCGAGAAAGAATCCACAACCAGTACACTAGGCGTTTACATCTCTATACATAAAGGCATACGGGCGTGGCGAGAGAAGATTAAGGTCAGTATCACACTGGCCTTATTTTTGTTTGTAGAGGTAGGGAGGGCGGATAGGGCTTACACAAGTAGACACTATTTCACGTCGGTTCTTAGTGGCCTCGCTTGCGAAGGACACTTAGAATCCGCTACGTGAAATCCGTAGCGAGAGCGGTCTACGGTGTAAACCCTATCCGCCCTCCCGTACCACCACAAAAAGAAAAGGCCAGGTGAAAACCTGACCTTAAACTTCTGGGAAAAATTATTCGTAGATAGCTGCTTCTTCCTGACCGTTCATTACACGAAGTGCACCCTGTGCTAAAGCAAGCAGTTCATCTTCGCCCGGATATACAGTGACAGGAGCGATAAAGCCAATCTTTTCTTTCAAACCATCAGTAACACCTTTGTTATAAGCGATACCACCGGTTAAGATAATCTGATCTACTTTACCGTTTAATACAGCTGCCATAGCGCCTGCATCTTTTGCAATCTGATATAAGAAAGCATCGCGATACAGAGCAGCTTTCTGGTCGCCTTCATCAGCACGTTTGCTGATTTCGCGCATGTCATTGGTGCCGAGGTAAGCGTTGAAACCACCATTACCTACGAACATCTTGTAAACTTCTTTCTCGGTGTATTTTCCGGAGAAGCAAAGACGAATCAGAGCACCACTTGGTACACCACCGGTACGCTCCGGAGAGAAAGCACCGTCACCATCTAAAGCGTTGAATACATCAATAACTTTACCGTGATCGTGAGCACCTACAGATACACCACCACCCATGTGGATGACGATGAGGTTCATGCTATCGTATGGTTTACCTGTTTCTTTTGCATAACGCTTTGCTACAGCCTTCTGATTCAAAGCGTGGAAGATGCTGGTACGCTCAAATTCCGGATGGCCGGATACACGAGCTAAATCACAAAGCTCATCTACTACTACAGGGTCAACGATATAGCTTGGAGCACCGATTTCATCAGCGATTTCTTTTGCAAGGATACCGCCAAGGTTAGATGCGTGTTGACCGGAAACACCGATGGTCAGGTCATGAATCAAAGCATCATTTACAGCATAAGTGCCGGATGGAATAGGTTTTAACATACCACCACGACCTACTACTACGTTGAGGGATTTTACATCAAAGTTCTTTTCTTTTAAGAAAGACAGAATGATGTTTTTACGGAAATCCTTCTGGTCGATGATAGATGCATACTGTGCGATTTCTTCGGTAGAGTGACGAAGGGTCTCGTCAAATAACAGAGTTTCATCTTCAAAGATACCGATCTTTGTAGAGGTGGAACCCGGATTGATAATCAAACTTTTAATAGACATGATTTCTTCCTTTCCTATCTGTTTATTTGTTTTTGGAATTTTCAGCAACTACTGCAGCAAGGGCAATAGAATTTACTTTTACGTCTTTGGTATCGGAGCGGCTTGTCAGGATGACAGGTGCTTTGGTACCGGTCAGGATATTACCGTTACGTACGCCCGGAACCATGTGTACGATTGCTTTGTAAGTTAGGTTGCCTGCGTGGATGTCTGGGAACAGAAGGATATCTGCTTTTGCAGCACAAGGTCTATCCTGAGCCTTTTTCTCGATAACAGCTTCTTCATATAAAGCAAGGTCAAGGGAAAGCGGACCATCTACGATACATCCGGTAATCTTTCCGTCTTCACACATCTGGCGAAGCTGATCTGCTTCAACAGTTACAGGCATTTTGGGATTTACTACTTCTACAGCTGCTAAAGGAGCTACCTTAGGCATTTCTACGCCGCAGGCTTTTGCAAGATCAACGGTATAGTCGATGATCTGCACTTTATCTTCCAGAGTAGGATATGGCATGAAGGCAACATCTGTGAAGAACAACAGACGGTCGATGCCGGGAATTTCAAATACACAAACGTGGGAGAGGGTCTTGCCTGTACGAAGGCCAACTTCTTTGTTCAGTACGCTCTTTAGGAAAGTCTTGCTATCCAAAAGACCTTTCATATAAATATCTGCTTTACCGTCATGAACCAGCTTAACAGCTGTCTCAGCGGCTTTTTCGATGTCACATTCATCGATGATTTCGTGCTTTGTTAAATCCATGCCAATCTCTGCTGCGATGGATTCAATCTGTGCTTTGTCACCTACGAGAATAGCGGTGGCGATTCCCTTTTCTTCAGCTTCTTTTACGGCTTCCAAAACTGGCTTATCCTGCGCTACAGCAACGGATAATTTTTTCATCTCGCATTTGGATACCTTTGCGAGTAGGTCGTTGAAATTCTTGCTCATTTTCTACTCTCCTTAAAGTTAAAATAAGTACGTTAAAATAATAACATAGTGGCATTTAGAAAGCAATAAGGTTGCATATATACTAGGAAATCTGCTAATATGTAAGTTGTGCAATTCTAATGGGATTGGACTATGTAAAATACCCCGAAATACCGCATTTCGGGTAGACCTACAGGAGCTAACATGAGTGTAGTAGATAAGATTTTCGGAACCCACAGCCAGCGCGAAGTAAAGCGTATTATGCCACTTGTGCATAAGATTGAGGATTTACGTCCTGCAATGATGGCTCTTTCCGATGAAGAATTACAGAATAAGACAAAAGAGTTCAAGGAACGTCTCGAAAACGGAGAGACGCTGGATGATATTTTAGTAGAAGCCTTTGCGGCAATCAGAGAAGCAGACCGCCGTGTACTGAATATGGAGCCATATCCGGTACAGTTAATCGGTGGTATCATCCTGCATCAGGGTCGTATCGCTGAGATGCGTACCGGTGAAGGTAAAACTCTGGTAGCTACTTTGCCTGCATACTTAAATGCCTTAGAGGGCAAGGGCGTCCACATCGTCACTGTCAATGATTACCTTGCTAAGCGTGATAAGGAGTGGATGGGTCAGGTACACGAATGGATGGGACTTACCGTCGGCGTCGTACTGAACAGTATGACCAATGAAGAGCGTCGCGACGCTTACAATTGTGATATCACTTATGTCACCAATAATGAGCTTGGTTTCGACTATCTGCGTGATAACATGGTTATCTACAAAGAGCAGCTTGTTCTTCGTAATCTTCACTATGCGGTAATCGATGAGATCGACTCCATTTTGATCGATGAGGCCAGAACACCTCTTATCATTTCCGGCCAGAGTGGTAAGTCTACAAAGTTATATGAAGCATGCGATATCCTTGCACGTCAGTTAGAGCGTGGTGAGGATATGGAAGAGCTTTCCAAGATGGATGCCATTATGGGTATCGCCAGAGAAGAAAGCGGTGACTTCGTAGTCAATGAAAAAGATAAAATCGTTGTGCTGACTGAGCAGGGTGTCAAGAAGGTAGAGCGTTTCTTCAATATTGAAAACCTGGCTGATCCTGAAAACTTAGAGATCCAGCACAATGTTGATTTGGCCCTTCGTGCCAATAACCTGATGCACAGGGATAAGGATTATGTAGTGAAGGATGACGAGGTACTCATCGTCGATGAGTTCACCGGACGTATCATGCCGGGCCGTCGTTATTCTGATGGTTTGCACCAGGCTATCGAAGCAAAGGAACATGTAAAGGTTAAACGTGAGAGCAAGACTCTTGCCACCATTACTTTCCAGAACTTCTTTAACAAATTTGAGAAGAAATCCGGTATGACCGGTACTGCTTTAACAGAAGAGAAGGAATTCCGTGATATCTACGGCATGGACGTAGTAGAGATTCCTACCAACAGACCTGTAGCTCGTATCGATCATCAGGATGCAGTATATAAGACAAAAGCTGAGAAATTCAAAGCGGTTTGCGATGAAGTAGAAGAAGCACATGCAAAAGGACAGCCGGTATTGGTTGGTACCATTACCATCGATACTTCCGAGCTTCTGTCCAAGATGCTGAAAAAGCGTGGCATTGAGCACAATGTCTTAAATGCAAAATTCCATGAACTGGAAGCTGAAATCGTAGCAGATGCCGGTGTACACGGTGCAGTAACCATCGCTACCAACATGGCTGGTCGTGGTACAGATATCAAACTGGATGAGGAAGCCAGAGCAGCAGGTGGTCTGAAGATTATCGGTACTGAGCGTCACGAATCCAGACGTATCGATAACCAGCTCCGCGGTCGTTCCGGTCGTCAGGGTGACCCCGGTGAGTCCAAGTTCTTCATTTCTTTGGAAGATGATTTGATGAGACTGTTCGGTTCCGAGCGTATGATCAATATGTTCAACGCTTTGGGTATTCCGGAAGGACAGGAGATTACACACCCCTCTCTGACAAAGGCTATCGAATCCGCACAGAAGAAAATCGAAGGTAACAACTACGGTATTCGTAAGAACCTGCTGGAATACGATCAGGTTATGAACGAACAGCGTGAGATTATCTATGAAGAGAGACTTCGCGTATTAAATGGCGAAAGCATGCGCGATGCCATCTACAAGATGATTACCGACATCACTGAAAATGCAGTAGATATGTGCATTGGTGATGATACCAATATGGATAAGTGGGATTTCAATGAGCTGAATGCACTCCTTCTTCCTACTATTCCGCTTCAGAAGATCACACCGGAACGTGTGCTGAAGGCTACTAAGAATGACTTAAAACAGCAGCTGAAAGAAGAAGCTGTGAAGCTGTATGAAGCAAAAGAAGCTGAATTCCCGAATGCAGAACAGATTCGTGAATTAGAGCGTGTCATCCTGCTGAAAGTCATCGATAGAAAATGGATGGATCACATCGACGATATGGATCAGCTTCGTCAGGGTGCAGGCCTTCAGGCTTACGGCCAGAGAGATCCTCTCGTTGAATATAAGATGAACGGTTATCAGATGTTCGATGAGATGACCCAGTCCATTAAGGAAGATACAGTTCGTCTCCTCTTACATGTACGTGTAGAAGAGAAGATTGAAAGAGAGCAGGTAGCGAAGGTTACCGGTACCAATAAAGATGATAGCGCACCAAAAGGCCCTGTAAAGCGTATGGAAGCAAAGGTATATCCAAACGATCCTTGCCCATGCGGAAGTGGTAAGAAATTCAAAAACTGCCACGGAAGAGGCGGCGCTGCTGCATTGAACTAACAGCATAAAAGGGGGAAGGGCTTACCTTCTCCCTTTCTTTAGGAGTAATTATGGTCGAACTTGACAATATGAAGCAGGAACTGTCTACGTACACCCAGCCCTTAGCGGAAGTACGTGACTCCCTGGATTTGGAAAGTAAACAAAAAAGAATCGAAGAATTGGATATGGAAATGCAGGCTCCGGGGTTCTGGGATAATCCTGAAGTATCCAATCAAAAAGTCATCGAAGCAAAACGCTTAAAAGATACGGTAGACTTGGTGAACGGACTTAGCAGCCAATACACCGATATCCAGGACTTAATTGAGATGGGCTACGAGGACAATGACCCTAGCATCATCCCGGATATCCGCGCAGAGTTAGATGACTTCATTAAAACGCTTGAGAATCTGCGTATTACCACATTGCTTTCCGGAGAATATGATAAAAACAACGCCATCCTGAAACTGAATGCAGGTGCAGGTGGTACAGAGTCCTGTGACTGGTGCAGCATGCTTTATCGTATGTACACCAGATGGGCAGAGCGTAAAGGCTTCCAAATCGAGGAACTGGATTACCTGGATGGGGATGAAGCGGGCATAAAGTCTGTATCCTTCCAGATAAATGGGGAGAATGCATACGGCTATCTGAAATCCGAGCATGGTGTACACCGTCTCGTGCGTATTTCTCCTTTCAATGCCCAGGGTAAGAGACAGACCAGTTTCGTATCTCTAGATGTCATGCCGGAAATCAATGATGACATCGATATCGAAATCAAAGATGATGATATCCGTATCGATACCTACCGAAGCTCCGGTGCCGGCGGTCAGCATATCAATAAAACAAGTTCTGCTATCCGTATCACGCACTTCCCAACAGGAATCGTGGTAACTTGTCAGAATGAGCGTAGTCAGCATCAGAACAAAGATAAGGCCATGCAGATGTTGAAGACAAAGCTGTATATGCTGAAACAGCAGGAAAATGCAGAGATGAAGGACGACATCCGTGGTGAAGTAAAAGACATCGGCTGGGGTAACCAGATTCGTTCTTACGTCATGCAGCCTTACAAGATGGTAAAGGACCTGCGTACGAATGCGGAGACCGGAAACGTGGATGCAGTGATGGATGGTGATATCGACCAGTTCATCAATGCATATCTGAAGTGGATCAATACAGACCAGAAAACAGAGAACTAACACAAAGCGCCAATCCTTATGGAAAGGCGCTTTTTCTATGTTCGCTGGTTGACAAGAAAGCGGTGGAGTGTTAGAGTTTGTATGTTTAGGTGTGGCCGGGCTGGATTCGCCAAGGGTCACTTAATAGGGAATGAAGTGCAAATCTTCAGCAGTGCCGCTACTGTGTAGGACGAGTGTCCAAGCCAGATACCTGCCTGAGCGTATATCACATATTTTCTTCGTGACCAAAGAAAGTGAGGAACAAAATGAAAAAAAGAATCTTATCCTTGATGATGGCAACTGCCATGATCTCTACTTTGCTTGTAGGCTGTGGTAACAAAACTACAGAAACAGCAGAGACTACCGTAGCAGAGACTGTAGCTGAAACAGTAGCTGCTGAATCTACAGAAGCAGAAGCTTCTAACGCAACCACAGATCGTAGTGGTAATGAAATCGTAATCCCAGAAGAAGTGAACAAAATCATCTCCATGGCACCATCTACAACTCAGGTACTTGTAGACCTTGGCCTTGGTGACAAAATCGTAGCATGCGATAATTATTCTTTCGCATCCTATGGTGATAGCTTAACAGCTGATATCCCTCAGTTTGATATGATGACTCCTGATCAGGAGCAGATCGTAGCACTGGGTGCTGATGTTGTATTTACCTCCGGTATGAGCTCCAAAGACGGCGATGATGCATTCGCATCCGTACGTGAAGCTGGTATCTGTGTAGCAGATATCCCAAGCTCCGCTAGCCTTGCTGATATCCAGGAAGACATCCGTTTCATCGGTAAAGTCGTAGGTAAAGAAGCAGAAGCTGATGCCTTAGTATCTCAGATGCAGACCGTAATGGATGAAATCGCAGAAGTAGCAGCAACCATCGCTGATGATGAGAAGAAGACAGTCCTTTTCGAACTCTTCACTCCATCTGCTGATTCTCCAACAATCTACACTTGCGGTAGCAACACTTACATCGACGAAATGATTTCTCTGATTGGTGCTAAGAACGTAGCCGGTGAAGAAAAAGACCAGTGGCCAGCACTGACAGAGGAAGCTGCAGTGGGTATGAACCCAGATGTCATCCTTACAGCTGATATGTATACAGATGACGTTATCAACGTACTGCTTACCATGAAGGGTTGGGAAAATGTATCCGCAATCCAGAACAAAGCAGTATACCAGATTGACAACGATACTGTAAACCGTCCTAACCACCATGTAGTAAGCGCTATGCTGGAAATGGCTCAGGATATCTATCCTGAACTCTTCGATCGTATCGAAGACCCATTCGCTGACGGTGTAGAAGTAGAACCTGCAGCATAAGATTAGTTATTCAGAAGAAAAGTGATAGTGTGATGCAAACGCATCATGAGAACCTCCGGCGTTTGACAGAAGATGCCGGAGGTTTTTTAGCATTTTTGACTCATAGACGTCACCATACGTGTATGAGAGTGGACTGGAAATGAATCAATGAGCAACCAAACAAACAATACAACGAGTATCAAATCTGAAAAGCAGCTATCCTCCATAGGAATCAAGGTAATCATCAGCATTGTGCTGTCTGTTATTTTGCTTTTGATTTGTATGGGTATCGGTAGCGTCAGTGTATCCCTGCCGGATGGCCTAACCATCATTTATAGCAAGCTTTTTGGAAAAGCCATTCCGGAAAGTATCAATCCCCAGGTGGTTTCTATCCTATGGGACATCCGCATGCCTAGAGCCTGCACTGCTTTTTTTGCAGGAGCAGCCCTGTCCGTCAGCGGCGCTGTGATGCAGGCTATCTTGCAGAACCCGCTGGCATCTAGCTATACCATGGGTGTATCTGCCGGTGCGTCTCTGGGTGCAGGATTTGTCATCATCCATGGCATCAGCAGTACGGTTCTGGGATTTTTCCTGTTACCTGTAGTGGGCTTCGCAGCAGGCCTATTGACAGTTCTTTTGGTCATCGCGTTTGCCGCCAGACTTGACCACAATATGCAGAACCATACCATCATCCTATTCGGTATGATCTTTGCGCTATTCGTAAACGCAGTGCTGACGCTGATGAGCACCATGGCTAGTCAGCATATGCAACGACTGATTCTATGGCAAATGGGCTCCTTCTCCGGTAGAAGATGGATTCATGCAGCCATCCTGTGTGGATGTAGTATTGTGGGCACGTTGATGTTACTCTTCTTCCATAGAGAGCTGGATATCATGACCTTCGGGGAAGAACAGGCCATGAGTATCGGCGTGGATACTAAGAAGACAAAAATCTGGCTTCTGATTTTATCTGCCTTTTTAACCGGGGCAGCAGTGTGTTTTTCCGGTATCATCGGCTTTATCGACTTAGCAGTACCCCACGTGGTACGCCGCATTTTTGGCGCCAAACACAGACTGGTACTTCCTATGAGCTTTGTACTAGGCGGTGCCTTTATGGCGCTTGCCGATATGATTGCCAGAAGCCTTTTGTCGCCAAGAGAAATCCCGGTAGGTGCCGTGACTGCCTTAGTGGGTGCACCTTTCTTCCTGTGGGTATACTTCAGAAGCCCAGGCAGTAAAGCCGGAAAGGAGGAGGCATGATGCAAAATCTACTTTCGAATCAGGCTCCTATAAGGGAAAACAGCGGAATGTCTGCACTGGCATGTCAAGATATGACTTGCGGTTATGACAAAAAGGCAGGAGTAAACCCGATTATTACAGGTTTAACTGTGGACATAAAGGAGGGGGAAAGTGTTGCTATCTTAGGAGCCAACGGCTCCGGAAAGACCACCTTCCTACGTGCCTTAAACGGCGTGCTTCCATATTTGGGTAGCATCCAAGTAGAAGGCAAGGAAGTAAAGACGCTTAAGCGTAAGAAGCTTTCAACTCGGATGGCCATGATGACCCAGATGTCCAACCTGTACTTCTCCTATACCGTAGAAGAGACAGTACTATTAGGCCGTTATGTCCATACCGGCAACATGCTGGGTATCCCTACCAAAGAGGACTATCATATCGTAGACCTGTGTCTAGAGCAGAATGGCCTCAGTGACATCCGTAAAAAGCAAATCGGTAGCCTCTCCGGTGGTCAGATGCAGCGTGTTTTCCTGGCCAGAACTATGGCCCAGCAAGCCCCCATTCTGTTACTAGACGAGCCTACAAATCACCTTGATTTAAAGTACCAGGCTGAGCTTGTGGAGTTTCTAAAGAAGTGGAAGGTGGGTACCACTCCGTCTCAGGAAGAAGGAAGTGAAACAAGAAACACTCTGGTAGGTGTCTATCATGACATCAATCTAGCCCTCCAAGTAGCAGACCGCTTCCTATTCATGAAGCAAGGTCACCTCATCGCAGACCTGACCAAAGAGGACGTCCGAAAAGGCGACATCCTGAAGGAAACCTATGGAATCGATGTAGTGGGATATATGCAGAGACAGCTTGAAAACTGGAAGTGATGTGCTATAATATCAATAAAGAAAGAGCGGTAACCCCGCTTGATATCTAATAAGTTACAAAGGTGTAACCGCCTAGCCTGTCAAACTGGGGCGGTTATTTCTTTATAGTAATGATTTTGATGACCAAGGTTGCCAGTGCTAGTAGTACTAAAGTATATGTAAACATATCGTTGTAAGTAACCATTGGCATCACCTCCCTGCTTTCGCAGGGCTACCGCTCCGTTGACTATCTTATCATAGCGACGGGGTGAAAACAAGAACATATTTTCGATTCGCGTCGAAATAAAAAGCAGAAGTGTCCGAGCGACGCTTCTGCTTTTATGTACTCGACTTAGCATTTCATGGTCAAATATTTAAAGATGGATGACAATTGAGATCGATGTATTATTCGGGATTAAAAGGACAAGAAAAACTTGTGGGATATTAAGCGTTTACGACAAGAAATGTTAATAATGTGTAGAGTGTAATAAAGCGTGAAATGAATGATGAGATGAGGATTATAGTTGTTGTAAATTAATTAAAAGATTTCTCGGAGCATATAAGCTGATACCGGCAGTTGACATTGTAAAATACTAAGATTTGTAGTAGAATCAAGAAAAAGAGAGGATATTTGATATGATTTTAACTGATAAAACGAAAATGAATGAACTATTAATGATAAAGATGAGATTAAATCCAGAAGAAGGAGAGAATGAGGTTGACGTTATGATGTGCGACTGCACTGGATGTGATGGAGGCTGTAGCGATCAGTGTGATGATACTGCAGATAACGGCCATTGCGATCTAGTTTTTTGCCCTGGGGTTGTGTAACATGGGAAGCTTAAAAAAGTATAATCCAACGCTATGCTTAACGCATATGTGCAATTTGAATTGTGTTTATTGCTATCAAAAACATGATTCATATAGCAGAATGAACTTTGAAACTGCAAAGCGTGTAATAGATGAGATTATGAGAACAATTCCTTCTGACCGTGAGGGAATTGTTTTTTCTTTGATTGGTGGCGAACCTCTATTAGAATTTGAATTAATAAAACAAATATATGATTATGCGAAAGCGTTAGAGACATCAATTCCTGTTTCTTTTTTTGCAACGACAAATGGAACTGTATTAACTGATGACATGAAGAGATGGTTCGCTGATAGAAAAGATAGTTTTATTTTAGGTCTGAGCATTGATGGCAAGAGAGAAACGCATAACCATAATAGATCTAATTCTTTTGATTTAATCGATATTCAGTTTTTTTTACAGAATTGGCCATTGCAAGGCGTAAAAATGACGTTATCTGATTATTCTATGTATCATTTGGCAGATGATGTTATTGCATTACATGAAATGGGATTTAAAAATGTAAGGGGTGTTAATTTTGATGAGCAAGATTTTGAGACCCCTAAAGAAAAATATGTTAATGTTTTAGTTCCGCAATTGGATAAACTTTCAAAATTCTATGCAAATGATACAAATGGGTATTATAATCAAGCGTTGTCTAAAAGAATTGATTTATGTGCACAAGAAAGGAGAGTGCCACATAAATGGTGTGGTACAGGTGTATATACACCTTTTTATGATTATGATGGGAAAAGATATCCATGTCCTTATATGACACCAATGACATTTACGCAAGAACAGTTAGATTTGGTTTCAAAGATTGATTTTTCTGATGTTGAAGTGTTTACTGATAGAGATTGCTTTGAAAACTGTTATCTGTATCCTATTTGTTCGTCTTGTGCAGGTGCGAATCTGAAAGCGAATGGTGCGTTAAACCAATATAATAAATCTAAATGTATACTGACGAGACTGTTTGCGTTATTTACGGCAGAAACGCATGCTAGAAGGATACTATTGCATCCCGAATACTATAAAGATGAAAGACATCTATTTTATACAATACAGGCAATTGAGGATATTAGAAGTAAATATCTGGATGAGTTCAAAATGTATTTGAAGGAGTAAATTGATGAAATATCGATTAGTAGAAATAAAGGACTCGAGTTATGTGTTTGATAAAGAAAAAGCTGACATTATAGAAAGTGCGCTTAGCAGTATCGGAAAGAATAATTACTATATTTATCATGACAGAGTATGCACTAATAAAACTAGAGATATGGAATGGTGTGTGTGTATTATAGTTTTATCTGAACCGGATTCAGATAAAAACATATCAGCTGATAAATTGATAAGCCAGTTAGAATCCGTGGGTATAGAGACTAGATTTATTAATAATTCGCAGATAGAATTAACTAACAACGAAAATACATTTACTGTTGAATTACCACTACCTTTTTGATTTATTTACGTAGCACCTTAGAATAATCTAAGGTGCTATTTTGAATCCTAAAAACCTTATACTATAAAAGTTGTATAAAAACTCGATGCGTCTTATAATAGGAATACAAGTACACCTATATTTATGGAATGAAAGTATATATTTCGAGGAATAGTATTATGAAGACTTATAGCGTGAATGAAATATCAAGGGAACTTAACGTTGAAGAAGAGACCGTGAGACGTTGGATAAGGTCAAAAAGTCTGCCCTCAAAACTTGATTCAAGAAAAAAAGGACATATTGTTTCGGCGGATGATTTAGAAAAATTTGCAAAGAAAAAACCAAAGTATGCTGCTGGGATTGAAAGTTTAATCGCGGGGGCGTCTGCAGTTGGCGGAGCAACAGCCATAGGTACGGCAGGCACAGCTGCCGCTGCGGGAGGAATGATCCTAAGCGCTCCTTTACTTGCGCCCGTTTTAGTGGGAGCTGTTGTAGCGGGGGGGATTGGAAGCTCGCTATACAAAAAGCATCAAAAGAATGGTGACATTCCGTTAAATGATATTATTGAGGGGATATACACAGAAATATGCGATTGCCAGGAACTGATGGGAATTCTTAATCTAAAGATTAATGCTTTAGAACAGATTAAGTTTGACAGGGATTATAAAGAAACAAATAGAATTAATGATACATATATGGAAAGAATATATGAAATCGAAACGATGCAGCGAGAATACATTTTTAGGGCTATGAACTCTAAAGACTTTACAGGCGGGGTTGTCAGAGTGATAAACTTTGAGGAAACAAAAGACCTCGAAAAGCACCTAGACATTCACAAGAAACTTGTGAATATACTTATACAACGTATAGATGTATTGAAAGAAATCGTAGAACTGCTTTCAAAAGAGAAATACGACAGTAAACATCTAAGCAAGCTCGGTGAACGGTTAAAGCAGATAAAACAGGAAGAGATGAAAATTTGGGAACTAGCATATAATTTATAGTGAAAAAAGGAGCTAAATGCTCCTTTTTTTGTTGACAAAAGAGAAAAGTAGTGATAAATTGTAGTAAAACGAACATTTAATACAACAAAGGAGGCTTTAAAATGGATTTTGCAGTAAAACGTACGGCATCACTTGGTGTTCCGGGATTGGTGCTAATTTGCGCAATTGATTTAACTGGGTTATATGGTGCAGCAGCTATTACTGCGGCTCTTGTAGCAATAGGACCTGGAGGTATTCTCGGCGGTATCGCAACACTTGGATTAATAGGTGTTATCGCTGATGCCCTAGCAGAATATGGATTTGAACGTCTGGCGCGGAGTGTAATACAGGAATTGTGTCGGAGAGGAGAAGACAAGAGCAGCTTGGTAAGTAAAATTGAGAAATATCCGATTTCAAGAGGCATGAAGTTGAAACTATACGATGTGATCGCAGACAAAGATACAGAAGGAGGTGCGTTATGTTAGGAGTAGCTACTTATTTGGCAAAGAAAACAGTGAAGTGGCTAATTGCCGTTCCTACTGCATTAACACTAGAGTGTTTGGCTTCGTATATGATTATGAATGAGAGCAAACAGTCGCAAGACAAATGAGTATTTAAAAGGAGTTGAAGTATGCGATAGCATGGAAATCATATCTTTATTTAGAAGATACAAGCGGATGCAGAATCATAATGCATCCGCTTGTATTCGAATATTGTTTATTTGCTTGAAGGTGGAGCATTTAGAAAATAGGAGGATATGGAGATACATAGAAGGAAAACAAACGAGAATTGGAGGAAAAAAAGATGGATGAAAAGATACTTCAGACTAATTGGGATACTGTAAAGGAGCGGGTGAGTAGTTTGAAAAATCTTTCAGATAGAGCCTGTAATACCTGGATCAAACCACTTCAGCTATATGGAATAGAGGAGGATGAATATTCCGGCCTCCGTGTCCCTGCTGTCCGGTGTTAGGAAACCGCTATTCCGTTAATAAGGAAACCATCATTCCGGTGATGGAAACCATTATTATATATCCTTTAGAATGTAATCATGCGCCA
>Ga0256405_10003729_pt1 | contig 30699 bp, 10 predicted proteins | sample RumenRJG_02DNA_FD_189096 | JGI IMG/M metagenome (GOLD analysis project Ga0256405, IMG submission 189096) | Bovine rumen microbial communities from Lethbridge, Alberta, Canada - RJG_02 | ecosystem: Host-associated > Mammals > Digestive system > Stomach > Rumen | place: Canada: Alberta...
CGGTCCTTGTAACCGTCGATCTTCATTGAAACTGGTGTCTTTGCCATAATTCTTTTCCTTTCTTTAATTTTTAATTGTTAATACTATTTTTATTTTTAATGTTTAATCTTACCCTTTTGGCTTACGCCGCTTTCCCGATTGGCGGGAAACGCTCAAATCTGAATCACAGCGCAAAGGTACGACGGTTTTTGGCTCATTCCAACTTTTTTTCTCTTTTTTGTCTTCGTTTGTAGCGACAGCAAAACGAAATTGCGACAAACTCCATGCACGGGCATGAAATCTGTCGCAATAGGACTGAAAAAACGATGCTATCCCCTACTCGCTGCTCTTGCCAACGACGACATTGGTATTACCAGTGACCTCGGCCTTATTACCGCCGCCATAGACGTTGCCACGGATATCGGCACCTACGACTGGTTTCTTCTGAAAGTTACCCTCAACCTTGTCCAACGTGTTAATCTCCACCTCCTGCAGGTTGCCGATACTTACATGGGTATCACCTTCGACCTTAGCCTCATTACCGCCGCCATAGATGTTACCAATCACACCGATAGAACCATTCGTCGTATCAGCAGGTCGATTAAATAATGGTGCACTTGTCACGACATTGGTGATCTCTTCTGTTGCTGTAAAGTTTTGCTTAGAGTAATCAGTTGTCTGACCCGTATCAGTATTCGACAGGATCACCTCGTTGATATTCACATGCGTATCACCCTCCACTACGGCAGTAGCACCAAAGCCACCACCATACACCTCACCAATACTGGTAAACGACTTCAAATTGACTGTTGGACCATTCTCCTTTGTCGGTGCCGTATAAGGTGCCAGGTTACCACCGCCATAGACCTGTCCAATAATCACTGGTTTACATCCCGTTTCTTCAATGTTCACTGTAATGGTACCAGTAATGTGTCCGCTCTTGTTATTGCCGCCAAATACGCGGTCAAACGTACCGTTTGTAATATTAAGTGTTACATCATTATTAATATCAGCCTCCTGAGCGCCACCGTATGCAGCTTTCAATCCTGGAATACATGCCATCTTCAACTCTGCCGCTCCGTCCATCGATGCCGACTTGCCACCACCATATGCCTCATCAACCATGAAGGTACACTGATTCTCATCTTCAAGGATAGTCAGAGCTATTTTCCGTACATTACCCTTCGTGTTAGCACCTCCAAACACACGATGGATTCTACCTCCATAGATGTTCACGTTAGTCTCACCTGAACCATAGCCATAGTTACTAGCCCTATCCTCGGGAGTCTGCGCATTTTCCGCATTATCCGCATATTCCAAGAAACCCATATTGGCACCAGGATTATCATACCAAACTGCATTTTTCTGGATGCGATCCTTGCCATTACCACCGCCAAACAACTCTTCTATTTCGTATGTACCATTTACATCGATTTGTGCTGCAGGTGTCGAAGCAGCATTACCTCCACCATATACCTGCCGGATACTGACATTATCACAACCATTGATGGTAATATGTGCTTTTGCCGTGAGATTATTCTCATAATTATATGGTAAATAGGCCGCTAAATTTCCACCTCCATACACCGCCGCCAACTCATAGCTATGGTGCGCATCGTCAGGATCTGACAATTTTCCTTCTTCTGTTTTCTGATGATTATACCCAACGGTCCTCTCTATGGTTATGTTAACATTACCCTCCGGTGAACCATTCAGATTATTACAACCGAAGATACGGCCTGACACAGGTATTTGATCTTCTTTATCATCGGGAGCATTATTAACCTCGAACTTCGCACCGTCAAGCGTCATGTAAACAGTACCTTTTACCTGCGCCTTAACATCTTCAATAGCCGGTACAGCAGGCTGATACCCCTCATCTCCAACTTCGCCAACAGCAGCCTTACCCTCTTTACCTATCTGACCGAGGCCACCACCATAGGCATCACCATGAATCGTACCGCCAAAGAGGTTCACGGTTGTTGTATTAGCGGTATTCGAATTGACAGAGCCTAATGCGGAGCCACCATATACATCACCTTGAATGTCAGCTGTGCAGGTAGCGTACGAATAATTACCTTCTGTTCCTGTTCTTGAACCAATATTCACTTCGACATTACCTCCTATTTCTGTCGATTTACCATATCCACCACCATGCACATTGCCATTGATTGTTCCACCATTGATATTCACAACCACATTACCTGGAAATTCTTCACTCGCATTTCCAATGACATCACTTGACTCACCACCACCATAAACGCTGCCTGCTACAGTGGTTCCATCCTCAATGTTAAGGGTTGCTATACCAGTTACAGTTCCAAGAGTAGTCAAATCTTCTGTGGTATAGAGGATATGATTGGTTTTGTCAATGGCTGTTTCTGTGCTGTTGACAACATCCCTATGCTCCCAAGTGAAGGTGGTAGTAGCACCCTTTACACCTGTTCGATAGGTACCCAGAGCATCATAATAGTAAGGCTCCACACTAAAACCATTAATATCATCAGCTTCAACTGTGGGCAGCGATGCCGAGTATCCTGCACCGAAGACACTGCCATTTACCGTACAATTATTAAGAGTGGAAGTGACGGGACCATCCACCTTACCTAGTGAGCCACCACCATAGAAATTGCCCGTGATAGTACATCCTGTAAGAGTGGAAGTAACGTTGCGAGTGGTGGCCAACGAGAACTTCACATATTCTATAAACAGACGAGCGCAATTGTCAGCATTACCCGACATAGGGAGAAACTGATAGTTAAACCGCGTAGATACACCTTCAAAATTGCCTCGATTATAATTCTTCTTTTTATAATCTAACTTATATCCATTAAAATTTCCATCAGTTTCGGCTTTAATTTCCCCTTTAACCCATTTGTTCCATTCAATATTAACTTTACTATTGTAGTTATATGGTGCCTGCCGGCTATAGGAGTTGCCACCGTAGCCAGCCCCGAAATATGTGCCAAAGGTGCAGTTGGTGGCGGTGGTGACAACAGTCTTGCCACTCTGCATATCTCCAAACTTCGGACCGCCGCAGAATATCGCAACATGACTGCCGTTAATAACAGTGCTGATACTGCCCTGCATGGGTGATGCAGCATTGAAGCTACCGCCATAAAACTCGTCGATGTCGGCATTCTGAATCTGCCAGATGATGTTGCCTTTGGTGTGATTGGTTGCATCACCTATGCCCTCCTGACCTGTTCCAGCCAATGTGCCAAAATGCCCGCCATTGATATAGCACTCAGCATTGTCATTATAGGTTGTGTAAGCTTTATAGAGACCCGTCAGGTAGAACTCGTCGTAGTCGCCGCCAGTGACAGAAATAGGCGTGTGTTTGGATTGTAACTGACTGTCCTGATGACAGCCTCGGTGGAATTCCTTGAACCACACATTGCCGCCAACATGGAAGTAGGTAGTCTTGTTACTGGCTCCAGCACTCTGTCCACTCACCCACTGCTCCATTACACCACCTTGCAAAATAAGAGGTGCCTCACCGCGAGTGCTTCGGTCATACTCAAACTGCGTGACACGGAAGAGGGCAGTATTGGTAACTTCAAACCAGTCTATAGGCTGAAAGATACCATGGTTGTATGAGCCTTTACCGTCAGTAGCTTTCTGTGCCATGCCGAGACCCACGACGTTCAATAAATCCCACTTCACAGGATGTAGTTGGTTACGTCCATCGTTACGCAACATAAAAGAATAGTCCGGTTCATTGTCGTGGTCAAGGTCTATGGAAGTCAGCGTATATTTATAGTTACTGCCAATGGGTTTGTTATTACCTGTGTACTGATGAACATTACCCACAAGCACAACAGCATAATCGTTAACCGTGTTGGATGTTGGCTTATTTAGTCCATTTGCGGCAGTAACAGCATCATTAATAGTCGTAAAGACTTTCTGCTGTTCACCAGCGATCGAGTAGCTGGTATTGTTTTTGTATTTTTGTCCACCACCCACATTGAGTACATCGTATTTTGTACCCATTCCTGAGTTGTAAACCACATCGGGGTAGGTATCAGCCACGTAGGCGGCCAATGCCCAATAAGGCTCGATGGTAATGACGGTGACGCCTTCGGGCACATCCCAATAAGCCCCCTGATTGAAAACACGGCCACTGACAGAATAGAGGTCTTTGTTAGTACAATTGCGGTCAGCAAAATTATAGGGTGTACTTGTGATATTGCCATTTGCATCTGTTGTAGCATCGTCGCCTGTGGTAAAACTGCCAGGCGTACCACCTGTAATGCTGACAATCTTCCATCCCGTCACCACACGGTTGCCGTTGTAATTCTTTGTTCCTACGTCGTTGTAGTAAGGTAACTGAACTTTGTAGTAGTTAAAGTTGAAATGGTCAGGGTCCTTGTCGGTGATATTGAGAATTAGTTGGGAGGTGGTGATTTGGGCTTCTGATGGTCGTTGGAACACTGCTCCGTCGCCCATCTGTATATTCACGGTCAGTGTGCCTAACTTTCCACCTTTATTGCGCTCGGTCTGGGTAGTGGCATGTTCTGCATCTATGTTCACCACCGATGGATATTTGCCAGAAACCTTTAGGATAGGATAAGGTGTATCACTATCTAATTGTGAAGGTTCCAACACCCATTTCATCATATCACTGCTACTATAGGTACCAGTAGCCCACCATCCCGCCAGTTCGCGGTGACTGTTAAGCAGATGGCGGAAAAACTCGAAACGTTGCAGGAAGCGGTCCTCGGCGCCAAGAGCACAGTTGTAGGTGACACCTGTTGGCTGCACGTAAGGAGCCTCAAGACGGAAATAGTTGAAGTTGCTTACGCCCTTGCTATCCTGATTCGAGATTTTATTACCATTATAAATAGGTGCAATGCTCGATCCGCCAGTAATGTCCCCATAGAACATACAGGCGAATACCATAGTTTTGAGGTTGTCGCTGGCAGTTGCAACGTTATTATGACCAACTATACCACCAACATCGGACCCACTCGTTATATCTGCAAAGCTGTAGCAATTGATAACGCGGGCAGAGCCGTCAAGCAGACCTACAAGACCGCCGGTATTACCGCTTCCACCAACCGAACCGCTAAGGATACCTACATTGTAGATGCGGGCATCACCTTTAGCGGTACAAGCAATAGCACCAGTGTTTCCGTCATCATCACCACTAGAAATACTAACACCCTCCAGCACCAGATTCTTCACTGTACCAGTAAGGGTAGTGAAAAGAGGAGCACTAAGGCCACTGATGCGATAGGGCATATGGGTTTCAGGATCAATCGCAGCCTCCAATGTTCCATTGAAGGTAGTAACCCCAGGCGTGCCATCTGAAATATCTGAAGTAATGATATAAGTACCACCAGTGTCGGTAATTTCGCTAAGTGATGTGATGCTTGTAGAAATTGAATTTATAATCGTTGCTTTAATATATACACCATTAGCTTCATCAGCCGGCATGGTAAAAGTATAGGTATCGCCAGAATTTCCATAATCAATCTGAGTTGCTCCTGGATTTATACGTGTGGGGCTTGGGGAGAGAAAATCATATGTTGTATATATGATAAAATTAGTGACAGTATAGCCTGTTTCCGGTGTTAAAGTCAGCACGGCCGTCTTACCATTTTTTCCACTTACGGTAGCCTCGCCACTGGCATTAAAGGATGTCACGGCTTCTCCATCTACTTGAAGTGACCACGTGTTATGACCACCTGTAATATCTACGACAATCGCCTGGTCTGCCCACATGGCGGTGACAGATAACACCAACAGCAGCAGCGTCATCACGCCGCGCTGTAACATCAAACTATAGATCTTCTTTTGTATCATTTCTTATTTTACAATAACTTTCTTTCCATTATGTATGTACATACCTTTGCGGACGGGGACGGTGCTGAGGCGGCGGCCATCAAGCGTGAACCATCCTTCTACCCTATTCTCTACTATCTCCATTTCTGTGATGCCCGTCGTACCGTCAACGCCACCGATGGTCAGCAATCCGCGGCTTCTGGAAGCCTGCTCCTGATTCAAGTCGAGGAATACCATACCCGTAGGAAGGGTGCCTCTACCCATCATGTAGAACACACCATCGATAAAGACGAAATCTTCATACGACGTGGGCTGTACCTCGGGTGAACCGACACGCAGCAAGTTGGCCGCTATCTCTTCATCGGTCATGGCCGGGGTGTCGGCACTCTTGCTGCACAAGATAAACTCGCTGGCCGTTTCGTCGGTCACAAGAATGGTCGGTACACCAGCAGGCAGATAATCCAATGCGGTCAAGATGACTTTGCCAGTTGAGATATCAACACCCGTCACGATATAAGCACGTATGCCCTCGGGTAGCGCATAGTCTTCCTGAGGTACAAAAGCTGCAGCCTGAGAAGTACCATCTTCGCCGATCATATCAAACTGAATGGATACCACAGTTCCTGCTTCCTCTAATGTCCATACTGGCGTTCCTTCATAGATCTGTATCAATCCACGGTCACCATTGGCATCTGGTTCACCGTCAGGATAACCAGCTGCTGCATTCGCCACACCCGAAGACGACAGGAATGGTTTGTCGCCAGCCTTCGAGTTGAGCGTCGTACCCTCGGCAGCATCTGCCGGCGTGATGAGCACGTCAGGGAATGTACCGTCAAAGCGGAACAGCATGCGTCTTTCGTCAGCGGGCGACTCCTCCAAGTGAACTGCCGTCAAGCCCTGCGTATCACTCCATACCAGATATTGCTGCAAGGCGACATTCTTCAGTTTGAAATAGGTAGCCCCATCCACTTCAACAGCGTTGATCTGCCATTGCGAGTATTGCTCATCAAAAGCATCATATTTCACACCCTTGACCGAATAATCCAAAGCCGGTGCACTGATATCGTTGAAGGTCGTCAGAAAGGGATTTCCATTGGCATCTGTGTTCACCGAGGGCCATAAATACCAATGCTGGTCGCCTTTGACAAAACCAATACGGTAGATACCGCCATCGATAAAGCCGTTCACCTTTCTGAAATTAGCCTCCGCCACATAGATGCCAAACGGCTCATCCACCTTCACTGTATAGTCACGGGCCTGCGTGGGATCATCGGGTTCTTCGCCCTCCAGTGTCAACAGGTCACCGAATTTGACCTCTGCATCGGCACGTGTGAGGTTGACGGGTAGTGTGGCCACAATCAGGATATCATTCTTAGAGATAGCATAGCCCGATGCAGGCGTCACTGTCAACGTGACAATGACACTACCGTCATCGGCAGGCACAGTCTGCGACTTCTCGACAACACTACCTCCGATGAAGGTGCGGCAATCGACGGTTACATCCGCCAATGCCACCATGCACCACATCATCAGGAGCGCTGTCAGCAACAGTCGTCCTTTGCGCTGAGCTATCGTATTTCCTCTCACTTAATCACGACTTTGAGCTTCGCTCGAGTTCGTTCACGTTCGGAAGAACTCAAGCAAGCTTGGTTCTTCTCTCACTTAATCACGACCTTTTTCCCATCCTTGATATAGATGCCCTTGCGGCTGGGAGCTGTGTTCAGTCTGCGGCCGTCGAGCATATACCAGCCTGACTGGTTTTCCACCTTATTATAATATATAGGAGCAATACCGGTCTTACTATCACTATCGAAACCAATGCTGCCACGAGCGTTAGCCCTCGGCTCCTCTCTCATATCCAGATAGACACGATTGGCAGAAAGGGTTCCCGACTGAGTGAAGTAGAACTGATTGTTGTAGAGCAGATATACCTGACCTGCACTGACTTCAAGTCCCTCTTCGGGAGCTACCTTCAGATACATGCCGGTTGCTGTGCCACCTGCATCAGTCGTTGACGTCCAGAATCCGTCATTGACAGAGTTGGCTGCCATGAGCAACACGGGTACGCCAGCAGGAATCACACCGTCTGCCACCTCTGCCAATTCAAGCGCCGTACCGTCTTCGGTCAGTCCTGAAATGACGTAGGCAACCAGCACTGTTGGTATCAACAGGGCCTGATCAGCGCTGACGAAGGTACGATAACTGTTGTTGGCATCAAAGGCTAAGCCTGTCATTTCCACAGAGCCCTCAACGGCCTGGATTGTCAAGGCACTCCAACCATCGGTAATCTTGTACTCATTATAGAGATTGCCTGGCACGTCAATGGTTACTCCTCCACCGATAGCGTTCTCACCAAACGTCATGACTGCATCCTTGTTCTGGAGCGTCACCTTGGTCAGACCTGCGAAATTCTTAAAGATATTGGCACCCAAAGAGGTGACGCCCTCTCCGATAACAATCGTTGTCACAGTAGAACTCTCTGACCTGAATGTCTCGAATGGATCCTCAAAGTTCTCATCACCAAGATTAAAATCCATCGTCGTTCCTGTACCAGTGATTGTCATCACCGTTCTATCCTCATTCAAGGACCATATCACGGATGATGCATCCTCTCCGCCACCGATGTTATAGAGTGCATCGGCCGACTGGAAGTTGGCATCATAGACCACTGCTCCAAAACCTTCTGGCACTGTGAACGTGTAGTCACGCTCTGCGGTCTTGTCATCGGGTTCCACTCCTGTAAGCATAAGGGGATGATTAAAATCAACACTACGGGTTGTTGCCAGAACAGACATATAGACCTGCACATCCTCCTGATGGATGAGATAGCCGGAAGCCGGTGTCACCGTGATGGTCACATCCGTGCTGGTTGCATCTTCCGCATTGGCCGCCATCGACTTGACCACAACCGTACCGCCTGTCTTTGAGGCGATAGTCACGTCACTCTCTGTAGTTAGCGTAAACGCCTCACCGTACTCTACGGTAACCTGTGCCTTTACCACCATACCAATCATCAGCATGAGTGCGACTGATAGGATTTTTTTCATTACCTGTTTCATAAAGCTTATCTTTTTTGTTAATATTCTCGTTATTTATCTCACGATTACTTTCTTCACATATTTACCATTGTCGGCATAGACGATATAGACACCTGCACTCTGTACGCGGGTCTCAATATACTCACTCGGCTGGATGCTGAAGGTGTTCAGCGTGATACCTGCCGGGGTGACGATGCGTACATCCGTCGTATAGTGCAGCTGCGACTCTACCATAATCTTCTTTTTACCACCCTTCACCAAGAGATCGTCATCAATGAGCGACTTGACGATTGTCGTGCCTACCAGTTTGGTAGGAGCATCACCAATCAGAATGGTATTCGTCGGTTTTTCAACACTACGGGTTCCTGAAGATTTCGGCACGAAGTAAGGACGGAACGGAATGGTGGTCGTTTCACCCTGCCGCAGATACTTGCTACCATCGGTATTCAGCATGAAACTGCCTTCTGCCAGCGGCTTGCTGGCGTAAGCAGAACGATATTGATAGTTATCTTTTTCTGCAATTGCAGCACTCAGTTCATCGTCGCTGACAGCGATAGGTGCATTTTCTGCCGAAACGAAGATGATTGACTGCATATTCGGAGCATCGATCTGGGTATCATCCTTCGTATTCAGAGCCTCATGGTTGTTACCAAACACACCACTCAGGTCGAACTCATAATAGGTACTACCCGGGAATCCGATCAGATAAGGTGTAGCTGCGTGATAAAGCGGATAGTCACTATAAGTCTTTTCTGTCTGGTAATAATTATCCTGGAACAGATCGTTGTTCGCATCGTAACGATCATTCTTCGAATAGAAGGTATCCCAGAGGTAGGTATTGGTATATACCTTAGAATGACTACCAGCACTGGGGAACTTAAATTCTGCCAGCAGTTCATTATTCTGGATTGCACTTTCACCATCAGCAATACCATCATACTCACGCAACCAGTACTCATGCCCCGTTTCACTACCTGCATAGAAGTGTGTAATCTCACCCTTAACTGGTGATGTTACGAGCTCTGCAGTAAACGGCAGGCAGATATCCTCCCAGCCCTTGGTCTTGCCTGATACCACGGTAACATAATTGGCAGGTGTGCGCCTATACCACATACGAAGGCCTTCTCCCATGTTGTAGGCTATCGGGCAGTTGAAGTCCTGCTTATCCACCAACAGATGGTCATTGGCAGCATTCAGTGTGCTCAGCACAAGATGACCAAAAGGCTGGCTCAGGGCCACAGCTACACGACGATAAGCATCATTACTCTCAACGCAAGCCGGTTCCGTGAAGTAATCACTCAGCACGTTGAACGTCTGTGCCAGCATTTGTGCCTTAACAGAGGTATCGGATTCTTCGGGTTCTTCGGGCGCATAAACCAGCAGGTTCTGCGTCTCGTTACGGTTAACAACGTTCACCAGTCCGTCGCAATCCAACAGCGGTGTATAGAACCACTTGCTGTTTTCTGAGTTGGGTCCCATCTGGGCAGCCTTGTCCTGATGACCATAGAAATCGATGGCCGTCATACCCGGGTAAGCCGGATGCGGATTCACGTCTGCGTCGTTCTTCTTCTTCGCATAGGCCACAAGGTTGAGACTCGGGTTGAAGTGAGCCACACTTATATTCTTATCACCATAATAGGCCGGTGCACGATAGACGCGATTGCTGCGATTGGTCATTGCCAGACGGTCATTATTCTTATAAATATGCGACGGCACTTCCTCGTGCGGGCGCTGCTCATTCCAACCATAGGTCAGCATCTGTCCGAAATAAATATAGTCATCGGGCCAGATGGGATAATAACTTACCGCCTTGGTCTGAGCATCCGTATAGGTACGCTCATTAATGGTCTCTGGTATCGTACCATTGGCGTAGAGGAAGTCACCGTCTTTGAAACGCTGCTCCACGTAGCCGCCAGCCGAATAAGCTTCATTTCCAGCAGAACTGTACTGGTAATGGCTCTCGTTAGTATACTTTCCTTGCGTGGGGGTTGATAAAGTGTTATCAGCATTCACCGTGTAATACTTATAGCCTGTGCCACTGTTCTTACCATCACTATAACGCTTAAAGAGGTAGAAACCGTTCAGGTTGTAAGCCACCGTACCATTATAGAAGGCTTGTTCTTCCATTGGTGTGGCTTTACCATGACTGGTATCAGTCCAAGGCTGATAGGCATTGTTCCCCAGATAGTAGCAATTCACGACCTGAATCAGATCCGTTTCACCTGTGCGCGACGGATTGCCGAATACTGCCTTGACATTGTTGGGGGTACCAGTGGTGCTCACCCAACAGTTCTCCACATAGCCGGCACCTGTTTCCGCAATACCGGCACCCGTAAACGATCCCTTCACACCGAGGTTATAGACACTACCGCAAAGCTTATTGAACAGCGAGTGGTCGAGACCGTCGATATAGTAGCCGTCGCCATGGATATTACCAGCAAAGCATACCGTTTCTCCTATCGGATTCCACACACCAGTCTGGTTGATATTGGTACGCAGGACGAATTCCAAATTCTGGGCTCCTTTCACATGCTCATCAAGCAAGGCATGTCCTTCCAGACGACCTGTCGGGGTGGTAGTCAGCAGACTCAGGTCGTAGAAATCCTTCAACTGGTTCAGACCGTCGGTAGCATCGTTGATATAAATCTTCGAGTTACGCTTCACGCCAGGATTATCTACATAGAAGTGATGATCCTTGTCGTCCATCACTTTCTTCAAGTCGTGATAGTTAGCCACGCTCAAAGGCACATGGTTCGAGTAGGTCTCACCGAGATAGGTCTTGGCATAGTAGGCCAGATAATAGCCATCCTGATACCAGTAGAGCGGATCGCGTGCCGGCACATACTCAATACCGTTGACATGACTCTCGGCATCATGATCTGACTCAAAGATTTTCCAGCCACCGCCTGTCACCTCGTAGGCACCCGGGACGACGTTAGGTTCACGCAGACCGAGGTTATCACCAGGAATCACGATCTGTGGCGCACGGATATCCTCAACAGACGGCACACCACTCTCGAACTGCACGTGGATGTTGATTACATGACGCTCACTGACTGGTGTCACATTACCAGAGACATCACCCTCCTCATAGTCGTATTGGTAGATGACGGTAATAATCTTCTCCTTCGAGAGATCGAAGATATCTGAGTTACGGCTCACGAAGAGCGTACTGGTCTCCGTCGGCGCAATACCGTGAATAGTGAAGTTCTGCTGCTTGTTCACCAGACTCTTGTAACCATTTTTATAGTTTTCATCGTCACCATCCTGACTGATAATGAAGCCTACTGGAACGGGATCTCCTTTAGACTTTATCGTACCAACATCGGCACCACCTCCGGCAATAGCAGCCTTCACAGGCTTACCCTCTCCATGATCTCCTACCACGTACGCTTCACGACAGAAGTAATAGGTTTTTCCATCACCATTCTGGAATTCTACCTTAACCACTTCATCGGGATGAGTGTCAAAAATTTCTTTCGTTGTTGTAGAGCCCACGGCATAAGGTGTATTGCCTACCTGTAGCGGCTTAGTCACCACATAGCAGAGACCTTGATCATTGGCCTTGATAGGCGCATAGTGGCGCTGCTCATTGGGGATAGCCTCAAAGTCGGCACGTAACAGATCAGGAGCTTCGACAGCAATGGTATGCGATTGGTTGTTCTGATCGGTATAGGTCAGAGGAGCTGTTCCTGTATAAGTTGCAGAATAATTCAAGGCGCGTGTCAGCGAATAACCTGCAGGATTAGCAGAAGCCTGATCTTCGGTTGTGTAACCTTGTCCGTCATATTGATAGAGCTGTCCCTCTGGATGAACGATAGTCCCATTGGCGTTCTTGCTATAGAGAGGATCGATCAGCAGGTCGAGGGCATCGTAGTTGAAGGTGAACTTCTGACGGTCGGTCTCTGACATAGAGCACCAGGCCGCCAAACCACGGTAGTTCTTGCCTGCCTCATAGTAGTTGCCGCCATAAAGTCCGTCAACGGTGCAATAGTAGGCAGGTACAATCAGTTCGTCAATATCCTTGGCAATCTGCTTTTCTGCAGCATTACCATCATTAAACCTATTATAATAAGCAGTCTTCTCTGCCTCTGTCATCTTCGTATTGAGGTAGATGAACTCGGTATTGCTAGGCATGATGGTACTGGTACAGATGTATGCCGGAGCGACACTACCTGTATAACTGGCTGCATCTGTTGCCGACAATGTACTTCCAGGATTCAGATGATGAACCTGACTAGTCTGAGAGTCAACAATGTCTATCTGTTTGGTCACCATATAGGCTTCCACAAAGGTTGCCTGCCCACCTGGAATAGCAGCAGAATGATGTTCTTTAATATCCTGATAAGTGTTATAAACCTCTTCTGAGATAATGTTACCTTCCTTATATTGATGCTGTCCGAGTACGGCTGCCTCGCCACTGGAAAGACGGTAAGTAGGTCCGTCTTCGTAACCACTGCCTCCGGTCTGATTCTTTGTACTCGACGAAGCAGATGTGTACCATGTACTCCACTCCGTGGGATTGTTCACCTTATAAGTCAGGATATAACCCGTGTCATGACCTAAGTTATTCGACGGACGGAATACCTCAGTAAAAGGAACATCCTGATTCTTCTCCACATGGTGGACAGTTGTATTTTTCTTTGCATTATATTCATCCGGCAACAGCACAGTTCCTGCAGGATAGGGCGTCTCTCCAATCTTGCAGTCAGCAATGCTCACATAGGTCTCATCTACGAACAGTCTCTGCTCTGATGGTTTCAACAGATACCAATCCCAATAACTGATAGGATCATTCAGATAATAGGTGTTATCATTGATGATCATCTTCTTGCCCGCTTCAAGTTTCACGCCCGAAGAAGCATAGTAGGCATACTTATTAGGCTGGATGTTCAGCAGTTTCATCGTACCATGAGAGGCAGCCGTAATGGTCAACGGGATATCCACCGTCTCACTATAGGCATTAGGCGCACCGGTATAAGCTGAGATCACCTGGTCATAGACATAGACCTGTCCTTGGATATACCAGTAATGAGCAGGCACGGCATCATCACCTTGGTATTTACCACTGACGTTATAACAGTCGTCGATAATGGTCTGCGTACTATGCACGAAGTTACCCGAGGTCTCCCACTCTTTCAGTCCAGAGGTAGTGTAGGTAAAGTCTCTCCGGGTGACGGCACCTTGATTCAGGGCTGTCAGAGTTGAGTGAGGATGGTATGTGTACGTAGGCACACCATGCTCATTCTTCGCATAGACGAAACCGCCACCGACACCGGTCTGCACATTGATCAGGTCAAGTTCGATGACACCGGTGATATAGCCCCAGTCCTTTTGGTCAATCTCATTGCCCGTGCTCTTTTCTGTGGTCAACTCCAAATAGACACCTGATGCCAGGGCCACCTTATTGATACTGCTTCCGTTATTGCGGCTACGGTCGTTTTTGTTGGCCTGCTTCCAGCGATAATAGGTCGCTCCAGCATCTCCATAATGGTAAGTAGCGCCATCGACCGTAATATCTTTCTTGTATCTGCCGGCATCCGTGTTATCAGTCGTGCGCACCGATTGGCCTGGCAGGAAGAATACGTCGCTGGTCAGAGCACCCAGATAGTTCACGACGTTATAGATGCCGAAGTAGTTGCCATGTGCGGCATCCTCACCTGTATCTCCCGAAACAACGGATGCTTTCTTGTTGAGCGACACCTCACGCACACGGTTAATCGTGTAGTTATGGTAGTCGACCGCCTCGGGCACACGGTCCTGAGCACCCTGCAGCACCATACGCGAACCAAACACACCGCAGAAATCAGCACGTTGAATCGTATTCAGAATACGACCAGCATAGATCGTACATACACCATTCTCTTTCCAGAATGCAGGGTTAGGATATTTCTCTCCATGCTCATCCGTCAAGATAACAGGAACGCCACCTACTTGTATAATATTTCCATTATCATCCACAAACAGCGTCAGAATATCATCCGCGTTCAGCGTAGAGGCTTTCGACGTTTCGGTCCCCGCTGCATGATAGGCTGTTCCTTCCTTATCCGTGCAATTCTGCACGCAGATATATCTCAGTTCATAGTAGTCAGCCTCACGCTTATCGAGGTTATGATACTGTTCAATCGAAATTTCCGGCGTATTTTTGATCAGGTAGTAATCGGTGCCGTAATTCGTGACGTTCAGTCCGCGATACCCATCTACGAATGTCAGGTTACCGTCGCCATAGAGACCACCTGTATGGGCAGTTCCTATCGTGATGAGATCACGGTGATAGACATCGTGGATAGAGGCTGTGGCATTACCAAACACAGAGGTAGCATTGGCATAGGCTCTCGATGATCCCGAAGAGGTATTACCACCAGCAAACACGGCGTTGTGGATAATGATACCCTTTGTATCTAAACAGCCCCAATCAGTAGAACTCAAATTCTTATTCTTCAGGTAATTGAGATCGGAGGTAGGCACATAGTCACCTACGGCATACGAATGACCATTGATTGTGACTGCAGATTTCACTCTACAGTGAGGTTCAACAAGCACTTTGCAGTCTTCGGTAAGCACATACTCATCTCCATCCATTACCCACTGACCACCGGTATATGCACCATTTGCGTATGCTCCACCTTCATTCTTATAATAATAGCCTTCATACTGATTATCATAGCGTTCGCCATCCTTAATACCTACACACAATTGCTTGGCATCATTCTCGTAGGCACTATACACATAGCCGATATCACCACCACCAAACACGTTGCCATTACCTAATGCCAACTCAGCACCTGTGCCGACCTCTCCGCCGAAGATGTTCACCTCGGTCTGTCCGAATACATAACCGTCGGAGAACAGACTGCCGCCTTCACCTTCGAAGTTATAGCCACGTCCACCGCCGAACACGTTACGGTGCACATAGCCGTCGTATAACGTCACATGCGTCTTACCGGCTTTATAGATTCCATGTAATGTACGTATAGAGTTATCCACACCACTGGCATTGATGATACCGCGGCCGATAGCCGCAATCTCGCCTCCGCCAAAGAGGGAGTTACGCACATGGCCGCCATACATCATGACATTGGTTACGTCCACACTACTGTTGTCGATGTAACCACCACCATAGATGCTACCACTATGATACAGGGTATTCAGTACGCCATCAGAACGCGTCTCGTCGGTAATCTTCTCCTGATAGTAATCTGAGCCGACATGAATGACAGGATAAGTCGCTGCGTCTGCTGGTTCTGTCGCAAAGTGCCGATAGCCAATAAAACCATTGTTCAGGGTGATATGGGTGGTGCCGAACACGGCACCACCTTCACCGCCGCCGTAAGCGTTACGCTCAATGGCAGGAATACCATCGATAAAGCTGGTACCGTTTTTCTTACCGATAATCACATGTGTCTCACCAAGAATATCTTGTGTATAAGAAGCATCTATCTTACCGAGATGCTGCCCTACACTACCCTTCCAGCCACCACCATAGACGTTACGCGCCGTACCGCCCTCAATATAGGCCGTTGAACTGGCTGTAAAGGTTCCCACATTCAGACTGTCCTTCACCGATCCAGTCGTACCAGCAGCATAGAGGTCGTACTTGACCGTACCACCGAGCAGGTCGATATAAGTCGTGCCGTACACATTACCACTATGCATAATGTTATCATGACCTAAGCCACCGCCAAAGCAGTAACGGGCCACCGTAGCACCCTGCCTGATATGAACGTTTGTATTGTAATACTGAGGTCTTGAACCATCGACCGTATGCAGTTGATTGCTATTAGCAGGTGTGCTTTCAGCAAGGCCATTATCCGTATAACCGTCCAGATAAGTATAGAGGTTCGTCTGCATTTTCCATTTTTCTACCGATGGCGTGTTCATCACCTGACCGTTCTCACCACCGCCATAGGTCTCCTGCACCTGAGCGCCATTCTCCAGATTCACCTCGGTGTATTGCGACCAGGTGTTGGCACCATAACCGGCACCATACACATTCACGAGTCCTGTCCAGTGGTCACCACCCTTGACTGGCTGTGTGATATTCACCTTACCGTAAAGCGTGCGGCGGCAGGCATTGTTTCCGCCGTAGATAGCCCCGTCAATCTTGGCATTGGCACTGTTGTAGTTCACGATGGCCTCATACACATCACAAGGCACATCGATACGAGGTGTCTCCACCTCCTGATTCTCAACCGTATTTACATCAATACGACCGTATGCACCACCGAAGAGTTTGTTGGCGTAAATCGTGGAACCTGTAGGCACATTTACCTCCGTACGACGAGTAATACCTTCCTGATAACTACCACCATAGACCGAATTGATATGGCCTCTTAAGAGGTCGATGACGGCTGAAGCCTGATATGCTGTTTCAACGTTTGCAGCCGTAGCAGGAGCAACACCCATACCGACGCCACCGCATTCACCGGCACCAAACACTTCCATACCTTGGAAATACTGCATCGACTCTGGTATATCGATGAGGATATAGCTGCGCTTCTGCATGAAATCCTGATCCCGCATCAGTTCCTTCTCTGCTTCTGTCTTAAAGAAAAAGCCCTGGCCAGCACCGTAAATCTGTTCTACGGCATTCAAGGGGTTCTCAAAGGTTGGACGGAAATTCACGAAGGCATTGTCCATCGTGGGCTTGCTATAGCCTGGACGTGGTGAGCCCGCATAGTTCTCACCTATATCAGTAGCACCCGTCTTATAGTAATAATTTCCATATAGTGCATTCCTATAGTCGTAAACACCATAGCAGCCACCGAAAATCTTCTCCACACGTCCCTGCTGATACTCAATATAGGCCGAGGCGTTGAGCATATTAGTGTTGCTCACTTTACCGATGGCATCGTAACCACCATTTCCTGTCTTGCGGACACGTTCTGCAAAATTACCTGTACGTTTGATTTCACCACCCAGGTCGTTACCACCATAGATATAGTCGCGCACGTATGGGAAACCGTTCAGACCGACATAGGTCTCGGTATGACCTTGGATGTCGGCATTACATGAACCGGCAAACGAGTTGAAGATACGACCGTTATCCAGATTGATATGGGTATCCCCGGCTATAGCGCCCTCAAAACCACCGCCATAGAGGAACTCAGCCTCTGCCAGAGTGGGATCCTCAGGAATCGGATTACCCTGTGCGTCAACCAAGACATCCTGTGACTTAGGCACACCAGGCTTATCTGCGGAACCCGACAGATTAACATAGGTACTATACTTAGCATCGTACCCATAAGGATATCTGCCATATGCATCCTGAGTCTCACTGGTGCGTTTACCGATGGCACCTTCCTCACTGCCACCAAAGATCTGGAAGACATAACCGCTATTCAGATTCACCGTAGCACTACCCCAGATCTCGGTCTCCTTACCCTTACCACCACCGAAGATGTTGAGGGCAGCACCGAGCACGTCCATACCCTGCTGGTCGCGAAGAACGCCTGTTCGTCTTGTGGTAATATTGTAACTGCCGCCATAGGTCAGTTTGTCCTCTCCATCATCGGCTTTCTCCACTTCATCGAAGACGATATGACGGTCCACAATCGTAGAGTTGATATTAATCACGACATTGCCGTTCACCACACCACTGGTACAACAGCCGCCATAGATGTTACCGCCAGCAAAGCGGCGGGCAAGGTCATTTTCATTCGCTTCACCAATGCCTTCAAGCACTGGAGCAACCTCCTTAAATGTCTTCGTGGTATTATCGTAATAACGGCTGTCAACAGTGTTCCACTCCAAGATGCGGTTACCAGCATCATCGCGTTCAAATTGAACGTGACCGTTATCTAATACCTTTTCATAATTGCCGTTTCTTACAACTTTCCAGCGCTTAGGCTGAATCTTCAAGCCTTCGAAGTTCAGTACCAGCCGATTACCATTGAAGCCGTGCAGGAACTCACTCTCCGTGCCGACGACACCACCCTGGAAATTCGCATTGACGCCATCTCTGGCTTTCACGTAGGCATTGTTACAGCCACCAACCACCTTATCGAAAATGACAATAGCATGCCTAAAAGCGATGGGAATGGTACCGGGAATCATCATACTACCCACGTTACCGCCACAGAAGAAAGAGCCAAACTGAGTGGAGTAAGGCTTATAACTGCTGCCTGCGGGGGCACCGGGGTCACCATCGAAAAGTATGGTAGGTTTGATGGTCATACCACAACCTATCATATACTCGTTGAACTGATTCTGATCGGTCAGATCCATGGAGTTGTATTTTGAGCCACCGGCAATCTCGGTATTGATGTACTGCCGCAGCACCTCTTCCCGTACCATGTATTCACCATTATTACCGAGGAACACACTGTCGGCTATCACATGCGAGCCAACAATCAACTCGACGGTCTGGCTCTGGTCGGAGTTCGTCAGCGTCGCACTGTTACCACCCACATAGATAGCACCGCCAATCACCGTCGGTGTGATCTTGGTGGCGTCATTCGGATCTTCCTTACCTACCACGCGGATGGATACGCGCTCGGCATTGGGGCGGTAGGCATTCAGTGCCTTCACAGAACTGTTGTAGTTGTTGGCAGTCATGAAGTCACCATAGTAATAGTCACTATACGGCAGTTTGTCCTTCAGCGCCGCATTGTCGGTATAAGGATATGATCCGTTACCACCGCCATAAAGACTGCCTCGGATACTGGTATAGACACCGATGGCATTACCGCCCTTCACGTTACCCGTGATATCGTTACCGCCATACACATTGTTGATATCACCGCCACGCACCAGTAAGCGGGCCGAGAAACCGTACTTAAACTGATATTTCGGATCCTGCAACTGGATCTGTGCTAAATCAGTGATGTCAACCCCCTCATCGTTTTGAGGCCGCACATCTGCCTTACGGCATCCGCCAAAGACATTGTTGACCATGATGTTGGAATTTTCGGGTATCTCCAGCAACAAACCTTCCGGAGAGGTCATATTACCCTCATTTCCACCACTATAGAGGTTGTCGATATGGCCTTCTGCCAGGTGCCAGGTCGGACGGATGTGCATAGGAGCCTTGTTGTTGCCGCCGAAGACACGCGAGAAATGATAGACATCGCGCAGCACGTTATCGCCAAGGGCGGGAATACCCATATGCTCCATAAGTCCTGGCGTCAGGAATAGATTGGCTTCTGTGACGGCCTGCTCGTCTGAAAGGGTATGCGGAATACGTGTCGTCACCTTGCTCTGATCATCGATACAGATATCAGTAGCCACCTTCACCGTCGCATTGTTACCACCGCCATAGACATAGCAGACGGTACCGCCCTTGATTTCAATATAAGCCTTGTCAAGTTCGGGGCTTTTCATCTGGGAATATGGATTATCCGTGATACCATCTTCCAGTTTCGCGCTCGTATAATCGTAGTCGCCATTACCACCGCCGAAGAGGTTACCGATGAAAAGCGAGTTCTGGTTTGCTGTACCAACACCCCCCTCTGGACTGACGCGCACAAAGGCATTATAGTGGTTCTTATTCTTACCTTCCTCATCTGTAATACCATTGGTTACCTCGTCCTCAATGGCTGCAGGGATGTCTTCTGAATAACCGATGTTACCAGAGATATCGTTACCGCCATAGACGTAAGAGATGAGCACGTCGTGATAGGCAGCACCGACATCGACAAAAGTCGAACCCTTGACATCAGCCTGACGGGCACCGCCATATACACCGCCGCCAATAACTATCTGGGCATCAGCCCCTTGAGCAGTCAGCATCAACCCAACGACGGACAGCAAACGAATGCCGTCCTTTACGCGCGTACTTATATTATATTTATTTGTCCACATCTCCATCTGACAATTGATATAAATAGGTAGGATCTACCAGCAGGTTTATCACTTTCTTACGGCCTCGCTTCATATTCTGCAGCAAAGACTTCAGACCATTCACCACGGTGCGGGTTTCAATCTTATTATTTTCACCACTCACTCGGTCGTAGATATCATATTCACACTCGACAGAAAGACCATCCCCCAAGCCTTCGGCAAAACAGCCTGAGAAGGATTGGAACACTGTCGGCGACAATTCAACGCCCTCAGCATTGTTATAAAGTACATGCTCGACTGCGCCACCAGCTTTCGGTGTAGAAACGGGATCTGTCACTAATGGATGGGTACCCTGATCATTCATGGAGAGGGTTACCACGGCATCCAGCAAAGTCTTATCCGAACTCTGACACTTCAAGACCATCTTCTTCAACATCACCTTGCGCAGCACATTATAGTCATTGGCTATGGTAACCCTGAACTCCACAGAGGCATAGAGGTGGTCGGCCAACAGCGACACGAAATAGCCATCAGAGGTATTCTCAGGCGCATGATAGACAAATGAACCCTGATCAGATTCGACCAATGGTATTATTCCTTCCTTCACACCGACAACGATGCAGAAGTCCTGATCGGTTACGGTAGGCAAATCATGGAAGTTCATCGTGGCACTACTAGTCTCACTGTTTACCGTCACGGTATTATTCGAGCCAACATCTGCAGGCATATACCCAAGGATATAATAGTTTCTTCCCGGCTTCACCACCAGACGTGATGTATTCCAGATAATATCTCCACCATCATCAAGGCCATTATAGGTAATAGTGCCGCTCTGAGATTCACCAGACTCAACAGGAATCATAAAGAGTTTAAACTCTCCCCACGGTAAAGGATTGGGAGCCAACTCTTCATCACCTGTACGGGTCACACTGCCTATACGCAGATTCATGCCCTCAGCCTGCTCACCATTATCGTCAGAAGAACTACAACAAGCCATCATGCAACCCCACCCTATGAGCAGCGTTGTCATCAAGCCTGTGTATATATATCGTCTCATCTTCATTTCTTTTCTAAATAACTACCAATTATACACTGGATAATCCGTATATTCCATTACCCAAGGCAAGACATTGACGCTGGAAATGCTCAGCAATTCCTTTCCAGAGAAATAGCCATAGACAATCCATGTGTGGTTACGGCTGAAATCACCAGCCCTCGCCATGCTAAAAGTTGAACTTTTCACTGTCGCATCAGTGCCTATCGTATAATGTATTCTTCCTTTCACTTGTTTATCTGATTCTCGGATATAGAACTTACCAATCTCAGCCAGATGACCTGCTTCGACCCCAGAATTGACCAAATCCTCATAATCCTGCCCAGTCACCTCGCCCGTATAGGAATATTCGGACGGATTCTCATATTCAGGAATCTGATCGGCATAAGCCGTCAATGGTGCAAGGGCTATGCCATTGCCACCGTCATCAGCACCTGACTCATAATCCGACTCTACCTCCGGATTATTTTTCACAGGATTATAATTGGGCAAACTGCCATCTTCGCTATAGTCATTCTTCAAAAACAAATATTCAGCCTTTGGAATCATACCATTATTTATGGTAATACCCACAATCTTCAACTCTTGGTTTTCACCAAATTCGGTTTGCTGTTTAGTGCGGCTGAATATGAAACGCACCTTCGAGATAGCCCGAACCACCTTGACCGGATTCTGAACACGCAAAACTGGCAGGCTACCCTCTACGCTCTTTTCAATCAGTACTCCAGACATAGGTAGTCCCTCGTTGGAAGGAATAATTATCGGATTAGTCAAGCCAAAATAATCATGTGTTTCATCGATATGCTTAATCATGGCATCCTGTAAGTCATCTCTTGTAACAGGCGATGGCAAAGTGATACCCGTATTATTGGAAAAAACATTCACTGTAACAAAGACATCTACCGTAGGGCGTGGTTCCTTTTTGGCAAATTCATCGTTTACGGTCATCTGGAAAGTGCCACCTTCAAATGATTCAGACACGACAGGTGACAAGTGTCCAACCAATGTTCCACTTTCGTGTTCGAACACCCAGATATCCAAACTATGCACAGCCCTCTCGTCATCATCGGCATTGACCTTTTCGGCACGAGTCACGACAGGACGCCCAGGGATATAGACACGGATCTCAAGTTGTGAAGGCTTGCTCACATTCTGACTGCCATTATCGTCGCCATGGCTGTCACTGTCGCTACCGCTACATGACAGGCAGAGCAACACAATCATGCTGCACAACCAAAATCCTATATGTCTATATTTAATCACCATCGCCTTCTTCAGTTAATTCAACATTGGTGGGCTCTGTTTGTATCCACTTCAAATCCATTTCTATACTCACTTGCAAACGGTCTGCCTGAACATTTGGCATCACATTAAAGGCATTGACTAACGTATTGACCTTCATATTGACAAACGTTGTATAATCCTTTGTGAATACACGTTTTTTCACATCATCAGGTGCATTCGAATCCAGTTGTTCATCGCTGAATCCTGATAGTTTCATCTTTCCAACTAAGTAGAACTTCGTGCCTGGATAGATAACACCCATTTCTGACTCGAACGCCTCCCCACTATCGTTTCTCAACTCCAAAATGACTGTGACGTCTTCGCTTTCTTTTGTCTGCAACAACAGAGTATGAATCGGATACGTATTGGGAGTTGTCGTAGAGAAATAAAGAGGTCGATCTCCATTCAAATGACAATCGTAGATAAAGCGCTCATGGTCTTCACCTATGTCAACGGTCTCAGGAATGAAATCATAGCCAACAGGATTTTGTCCACTGATGATAATACCTGTAATAGGAATGTCATTTACCGACACCTCTTTGTCGTACTTTGCTTTCAGAATAGACGGATTTGCAGATGTAGACTGCACACTGGCACTTAGGCAGGCTACCGCATACTGCATGGGCTTCACCATAGCCACAGCCTTAGTGTTAGATGTGACAGAAGGTCCTGAAGCATATTGAGACAGCACATTATTCCAATCACCTGTATATGAAGTCTTAAGAACTTCATCGTTGGAGGTAAGGATCGGACTATTAGCATAATAATAGAGTTCTGCAGGATAGACATAACGGTTTATACTACAAATATTAGCCATCGGCGAAGTTTCTGTTTGTGGTACAAATCCATATTTACCATTTTCGTTCTCAGCCCACAGTAACACAGCGGCTCCATCTGGCAGTCCAAGACAACCTGGATATGGATTGCAATTCTCCAGAATAATACCACCTTCTCCATCTGGTTTTACCGATAAAGTTCGATTACCAAAGCCCTTGCTATAATTCATCATTCTATCTTGAATAGCCTGAATGATACGCTGCGGCATCGATCCATTTTCATAACTACCAAGTTTATCACTCAACTTCTCATAAAAAGCTTTCACAAAAGACTTCACATTAGCTTCAGACCCAGCGATAATATTGTATGAATCATTTTCTAAGTCATTCTTATCCTTATTAATAAAATCCTCATAGAGGTTATGCAGGCCTTCATCATCATAATCCTTCCATGTATTCTCAAATACCCTTGCTTCCGCAATCTGTGTCAGATAATCAGCAAGGAATGATGCTTCGTCTGCCAATGCCGTCTCACTATAAATAGGATCAAGTTCAAAAGACAAACTAGAAGGCGAGACAGTCAATCTTTCGGGAATACCAACTGAAGGCTTTCCATCGACAATAGTCAATAATGATCCCTTTGTTTCCTTATCAATATTAGTAGGATTATCAGGCATAGGCGGCCGACCATAGGTCAGGAACGAACCTATTCCTCGCATCAAATAGACCTTTTCATAATATAGCCAATGTTCCATAGCTGCCAGATTGGTAGCCATCAAATCCTCATAACTCGTAATAGACTCAAAATAAGTCGGTTTATCATCCAAGCCAACTTCTCCCACTTTAGAGAACGGCGTGATGCTTAACCGCTGAATACCTCTGAATTTGGACACATCCGTTTGTACCACGTCTTCGGAAAGACGGGTACTAGCCGAGGAGGCTGGAATCGACAAGGCCAAATCTGCTAGGACATAATCCTTCTCAGGTTCAGGCTTGGGTGATGGAGGCTCCATCACCACCTCATCCTGTTTCTGGCATCCTGTCAGAGTCAGAATTATCAGACTTATTATGAAAAGCAATCGTTTCACGAATCTATTTTACCTATTTAAAATTTCTATTAAATACTCGGCTCCAACTCCAAGCCTGGTTTCCATTTCAGATCGACAGAAGTACCTAACTCAATACCTGGGCTTGTGAGGTTAGGAATGCCGTTGGTGGCATTGCCAAGGCCTTCTGGTACCAATACATTGGTAGGATAAACTCCTGTCGATGGGTCGCGCATAACAGGAATATCCACAACGCCATCACCATCGGTATCCCATCCAGGGCCACCTTTGCCAGGATCAGTGATGAAGGTGTCATCCTGGTCATCACCATTAACATCATATACCGTCTTGGTAACACCATCACCTGTATCCACACCGATAGGTTCGCCAGTTTCAGGATCAAATACATAGACATCAGGATTGCCATCGCCATCTCTATCTACGGTCTGACTGCCGTTCTTGATCTTCACGGTCATTTTGGTCACATAGTCCTGTGTGATGATTTTGTTAAGTGTCGAAGCATCATAATTAGTGGCCGTAGTAGGATCGAGCTTCACCGTCAGGTAGAATGTACCACCAGCAGGAATAATACCATCGGCACCTTGGAATGCATCGCCGCCATTCACCAGTTCCACTGCTGCAAAAATCTTCTCGTTTGGCTTTGTCTCCAAAGCCAATGTCTGATTGGCTGTCGAAGTGGTATTGCCTGGCGTCACATTGATACCCGTTGGAACCTCACGGTCGAATATGGTCCAGTTCTTCGCATCTGAAGAGGTGGTGAAATCGAATTTCACATCGTTCTGGCCACCGAGCAGCAGACCTTTCAGTGTATAGCCACTACCAGTAACCACTTCCTGTCCGGCTCCATCATAGAACGTACCCGACCCCATCTCCAGTTTGGTTTCCAAACGACCGACAGCATACTGCACAGGGTTGACAAGCGCAACAGACAGCGTATTGCCACCTACAGCATCACCAGCAGCAGTATAGACTTCACTGATCACTTTATCCCACGTTGTCTTACTATCATAATTACCAGACTGCACGGCATCAGAAGCCTTTATCGGTGTGCTGACATAATACCAAAGGGCAGCGGGATAAACGTAATCCGTAATGCCCACTTTCAGACCACCACCATAGTTGGCAGACATATCCACGAACTCAGTGCCATTCCAGCGCACACGAGCAGCACCGTCAGGCAGACCCACATTGGCGGGATAGCCTGCATAGCCGGCTTTCAGGGTAACAGGTGAACCGACGACCGGTTCAGGGCTACAGGCACTGGCAATCTTATCCCTGATGGCTATAGCCAGGGCATTTGCAGGTTGGGCGGCTATCACACGCGAAACGCCGTCATAAAGCATGCCTAAGATGGCAGCTATATTGGCTGAAGAAGAAACTGTCGTTCGGATATAGTTATCATAAAGCGGCTTCAATCTTTCATTAGTACTGGTACTCCATGCATTCTCTGGAGCATCTCCCGTAGAGGTAATGTTTGCCAGACTGGTCATAAACGCTACAATGCTACGGCCTACAGCATTATTCTGCTGTTGTTCCGTACTGGTATTAATCTGTTCCAGACCAAAGCTGATGCTATTGGAATTTGCAAATTCAGCATCCGTCAGACCTTTCGCCTTAATGATACCATACTTAAACTTATCAGCCATCGTGGTGATATCGGTCTCAGCCGTATTGTCGATCGCTTTGCCATAGAACAGGAAATTCGTGGTAGTCATGGGTACAAACTGATTGGCATAAACCTTATAATTCAGTGCACCAGGTTTTTTAAGAGCATTGCTAGCGATACTGGTCAGACTCATGATACTACCAAGTTTCGAAGAAGAACCTGTAGGCACTCCTGCGAAAGCAATCAGTCGGATATGATCCATTCCCCGGAAATCGTCAACCGACCCGGAGCTCTGTGTTTCAGCATCGCTCATACGCGTCTTGCTGCCTACCACCGAACGGGGTATGGAGATGACAAACTCAGGTCTGACCCCAGCATTTCCCTGGTCGTCAACCTCTACATTGGGATTGTCCACCCCAGTCTCTTCATTAGAAGAAGAGGTGGAACAGGCCGAAAGACCTACAAAGCTCATTAGAGCACCGGCCGCCATCAGGGCGAAAGAATGACTTTTCTTCATATCACTTTTATTATATTACTTTTTTTATTTCGTATATCTCGCTAATGGAACATCAGGGAACCAAAGACCATCCTCCCAATGAAGATTGACACTAATACCTACTGAAGGATGAGGCAGGTCAAGGTTTGGCAAACCATAGGTAGCAGATGCCAGACTCTTGATCGAAATATTCACATCTGTAGCATAGTCGCGGTCAAAAATCTTATTGACATCAGTCGTGTTAACCCTCTGATTGGGATCCAGTGTTGCAACGAGGTAGAACGTAGCGCCATGGGCTATCAAACCATCTGCTCCTTGGAAATCGGCACAATTATTAACCAACTCTAGAGCCACATTAATAGTGGCATTCGCATCCGTTCCCAATCCAAGGATATAGTCAGCAGGATTCGTGTAGTATTGGTTGATGACATCCAGCATACCTCCATTCAAATAAGAATCGTAGATGGCATAGGTCTTACTTCCTGCTACAGGCTGGAAATCATAATCCACCTCCCGTTGCCCACCAACGATAATACCTTTTAATCTTAAACCGTTTGTAATATTCACTTCTTGCCCATTAGCATCACGGATAATACCGCCTTCAGAATTATCAAGCCTTACCTTGATGGCCATTCTACCAACGGCATAGTCCACCTTATTAACCATCACAACTGATTGCGTAGAATTCTCTACACGCTTACCTGCATTCTTTTCGTTATACTCATTAATAACTGCGCTCCAATCATCAAAAGTGTTATATTCGTCTGGATTATTCTCTGGATCTGGCTGAATAATGAGCTCATTGGAAGCCAGAATATCAGAAATTACTTGATACTCTAGACTCATGGGATAGACATAATCACTTAAAGAGGAAACATTGATGGTCGTACCATAAGCATGTGTTTCTGGTATGACATATTTCCCCTGCTCTGCATCCCATTCTACACGAGCAGAGCCAGCAGGAAGGCCCAAGTCTTCAGGAAATCCTTGATATTCCTCTTTCAACTCGATGATTTCGTCATCATACGAGGGAATATTGGTACAGCAATCGGCAATCTTTTGTATGATTGCATAGGCCAGCTCCATACCTTGAGTGTCAGGAACCGTCATCTCGTCAGCATTAACAACCCAGTAAGCCATACGATTAACGCTTGCCAGCATCAATTCCACATTATATGTTGAGAGGGTCGTGAATTGCATCATGCGCTGGTAGGCTTCATTCAGATACAAACTATTCGTTGTTGACCATTTATCATTAGGCGCGTCAACATCATCAACAGCTATGTCCATCAATTCATTCAAAAGCGTAAGTAGAGCCTGTCCTTTCGTGCTACCTCCCATTGGTGCATCACTGGTACATATAGGGACTGGGCGGAAGCGAATGGTACTATTGTCTTCGTATGAACCTTTGCTCAGTCCTACTTTCTCAATGATACCGTATCTCATCTTGTCTTCATGAGTTGATAACGGTGTATTGAGTGCAGCTGTTGCATAAAAGCTAAAATGATCTGTACTAACTGGAATACGTATTTCCTGGCACTGGGAATAATCCACATTGGCAGGTGAAGGTGTGATATCATCACTTGAAGAACTGATCTCTATGATATCGCCTATTTTACTATCATTTGCAGAAGGATCTGAGTTGCCGGTACTGAAACATAGCAGATGAACATTATCAACACCACGGAAAAATGAATTATCCGTCTGTACAACATCACCCTCCATACGGGTAGTATTCTTCAACTTAGTTCCTTTCAAAGGTAGAGCAAATCCAAATTGAGCCTTTACCATCTGTAAGGGCTTATTTGAATCATCGTCTTTGGTACAGCCCGTCAGCAGGATCAGTCCCATAAGACTAATCCACACTTTCATTCTGATATGTTTGTATTCACTCATCATAATCTATTTTAAAAAACCAAGCCCGGCTCCCAGCCGAACGTTACCGAAGTACTCACCTCATTAGATTGAGTGCCAGGATCAGGACTGGGACCTGGATCTGGGCTGGGGCCGGGACCTGGATCGGGTCCGGGACCTGGATCTGGACCGGGACCTGGATCTGGACCGGGACCAGGATCTGGACCGGGACCAGGATCTGGACCGGGACCAGGATCTGGACCGGGATCTGGATCAGGATTTTCCGATGGAACAATAATCTCACCATTATCTCCTATCCAGCATTGGATAATCTTGTACTGTCCCGAACGCAAAGGCGTCTTGACGTTGAGCACAGTTCTCGTAATGCTTCCGTTGGGCTGAGGCACATAGACTTGGAACTCCCAGAGTGCCTCCTCGCCGGGCTGAGCGATAAACGGTTCCTCTGTCTCAATCACAGAACGAGTGTCTTTGGAATTTTCGGGATCCCGCGAAGGGAAGGTAACGGAAGTGAAAGCCAGCCTCTCGTCTTCTTCTGGATTCTCCAGTCGCATTGTACGGACAATAGGCGCTTTACCATTAAAGGTATAGACACTGTCGCAGATGTTGAAACCTGTGGCAAATCCCGTGCTGTAGACACGTATCTTGTCGAGCAGTCCATGTCCTCGCGGGTCAATCAGCAGCGTGGCCGCGCAGTTGGCCATATACAGATGAACGTCGAAGTTCTGGCTCACGTCGCCCAGAACCTCCATCGGTTGACGGGCCGTGAAGATACCCGTGGTGTGGGAGTCGATGGTGTCGCGGATGACCTGAGAGATCATTGAACGATGACAACGGTTGTCGTTCATGACATCCACAATCTCATTATCCACCACATTGGCAGCTGCCAGATGCATATAATGGCGCATGGGCAGGTTCAGCGAATAGCTGGCCTGATTGGCATCCATGATATGCTCATCCTTCTGCAACAGCACGGAGTCGCCCACCGTATCGTAGAACGAGAGATCGACGTCATGGGCAAAGTCGGTGAAGACATCCGACAGTTGGTCACGCAACTTCTCTGCCAATTGCAACTCTGTCTGGGTGGTCAACTCCGTCTTGAGTTCGGTGGAAATATTCGTCACCAACCGCAATTCATAGTTCAGCGAAGCCTCGGGCTCCTCCTTACAGTTGCTGAGATCCTCGTCGATCACCGAACACGATGCCAGTAAAAGCAGAATCACACTATATGTCAGCAGACGTCTTCTCATTTTTATCTTATCAATTACCACCACCAAATTCCACATCAAAATTTAGGCCTGTCTCCCACTTCATATCTACGGAGAGTCCCAGCGTCACTGAACTGGCACGCAGGTCGGGAACGGTCAAATAAGCATACTTAAGGGAGTTTACACCTATCTTGAAGTTGACGACCGTCTTATGATCCTGGATAAATACGCGTTTCACTTTATCAGTTACCATATCACCATTATCTTCCACATAGGGAGGTAAGGGGTGGTGAGTAGGCCAATCATTGTCCCCCAATCCTGAACCTGACTCAGGATTAAGCTCTCCAACAAGGTAGAAGTTACTGCCATTTGGAATCAAGTTGTGCGCTCCAAAGAAGCCTTTACCAGTATTATTTTGCAATTCCAACGCAACAAAGACTCTATCCTGAGTGCCAGAAGCATTATAATTATCAAATACCAGCGTATAAGTGGGATCAGAAGTTCCTGATGCAGGAATAGCGCCATTACTTGCCATGACTTTGTCGTAGATCCAACCGTTACTTTTATTTGGATTTGGATCGGATTCTTCTGATACAATAGGCAAATAATTCCATCCCACTTTAGGATATTGACCGCCAATCACTATACCTTTTAAGATAAAGGATGTTTCTTTCGGGGTAATCTCATTGTCTTCTTCTGTCACTCCATAGTCTATTTCCTGAATCTTCTTATTGTTATCCTTCAACGTAGT
>Ga0256405_10003730_pt1 | contig 30692 bp, 23 predicted proteins | sample RumenRJG_02DNA_FD_189096 | JGI IMG/M metagenome (GOLD analysis project Ga0256405, IMG submission 189096) | Bovine rumen microbial communities from Lethbridge, Alberta, Canada - RJG_02 | ecosystem: Host-associated > Mammals > Digestive system > Stomach > Rumen | place: Canada: Alberta...
TACGGGGTAAGGGGAAGGTGTCTGCATACAAGTCATGTCAAGCGTTTCTAAGCCTAGAGTCAGACACAATCGTCACAAGCAAGGGCTAAATCTGACACTCGAAAAATTATCTGCGGATTTTAGGTTGTTGAGTTTGTGCTGGAAATAAGTAGAGAAAAATCATTGGAATATAAAATATCCAGTTCTTGCTTAAATAATTTAGAATCGCAATAGATAGAGAGGCCAATACATCCTGCGAAAGGATTAATACCAATAATAGAAACCGAAGATGGTATTTGAATTGCACTCAGGAAATGGTTGTCATTTTCATAATTATTAAAAGCAAGATCACATATGACAATTGTACCTTCTTTTATCTCATATATTCCTGTATTTGAATATGATCCATAACCGAGAAGTCTTTTCCCGTCATCAGAATACATTGCTCCGTCATCATCTCGAAGCTTTTCATTATACTCTGTATCGTTAGTTGAAAGATAATCAATAATTAACAAATCCGGATGCTGAATATTAAAGTGTTGATTATTGCATAATAAAACTAAGAGTGCTGTTAAATTGTTGATGCTATTTACGGAACTTGGAAAAAAATCTTTTAGTAGAGTACTCTCTCCTAAATTACGATAATCATCTGCTGAAAATAATAGACGACCATCATTGCTATATTTATCAAATAAATGCCTATTTATATATATTGCTTCTAAAGAAAGTAATATAGAAACAAGTGCGAAATCGTCTATATGACTATCGAAATCATCCTCAGTCCTTAAAGGATGCCGGAAATCGGGGGAGCCAAGTTCGCGAGCCTTTTGGCCTTTCATAGCAGGAACATACATACCATCGTAATCTACCAAAACCAGTGTGCAATCTTCACGAACAAGAATATTGTCTGGTTTTAGGTCACCATGAGCAAAGGGCTGAGGGATAAGCCACTGTGCCAACTGGCTGAAACGATAGGCCAGCATCTCAAGGGAATATTTGTCATCTAGGTTCTCACGAAGATACTTGTCAAGCGTTTTCCCCTCCACCCAGTCCATCAGCAACACAGGGAACTCCGTCTCATCAGTCTGTTTCGTATCCACAAACAGTTCCTTCTCCAAATAGCGGAGAGAAACGAGATAGGGCGAGTCCACATCCTTCAATTCCTTTGCTATTTGATGATAAGCCTCTGCACGTCCCTCCTGTTCCTTGGTGAAGCACTTCAAAGCATAAAACTTCCCCGTCTCTTCATCTCTCATCTTAAAGACCACAGCAAAGTTACCACTTGTCATCACGGGTTTCCCATCATCACCTTGTACCGGTCGTAGGTTAGTCAACTCATTGAAGTTGTCCTCAGCTGCCTCTATAGCTTCTATGTATTCTGATATAAGTGGATAATTCATAATCTATTTACTATTTACAATCTCATCAAATCGATCACTGACTTTGACCATCCAGTCTGGGAGCATTTTCATAACTTGATATACCAGCGCATCAGGCATCTTCTTGTAATAGGCGTAAGCCATAGGCCCGGCTATCGCTGCAAGCGTATCAGCATCACCTCCAAGGGAAATGGCGAGCTTGATACAGTCAACATAATCTTCCGACTCCAAGAAACATATTATAGCAGGGCCAACAGTGCCCGCACAGGTGGAGTTGAAAGTATAGGAGTCGTGGAAATCGGCGTATTTCATATTAGCCCAATCCGGATAATACTTATTCAGGATTTCCTCTCGTACGAAAGCCTTTTCTTTGCCGTTCTTTAGATGAAAGAACGTTAGGGCAGTTGCCTCCGCCCCTTTAAGACCTTCTGGATGATTGTGGGTTGGTGCTGCTGTCTCATGAGCCATACGAACACATTCTTCCTCGTTCTTAGCCAACCATCCTGCGGATGAGCAACGCATGGCAGATCCATTTCCGAAACTTTGATACGGTTGTGGATCATGACTGGCCATCCATAATTTAAATTTACTCCCGAAGCCAGCATGCCGATGCTCGTTAGCACACTTCCACAGGTTCATTGTCATATCAAGATTATCTATAAACGCCTCGGCACAGGCAAAGGTAAGGACAGTATCATCCGTGAAACGGGCTCTTGAACTGAACAGTTTCACTTTATCGTAATCTTTTATACGATGGTGCCGGCCCTCATAGGCACTACCAGCTATGTCGCCAATGGCTTCACTTATTAAATAATGATTCATACGTATCTGCATATTAGATATTACAAAGATACAAAAATAATCTATATTTGTAGCACTAAAATAATCCACAAGACTTGCGAAAATAACTTTTTTATATCTTTTAACGACATCTTACAAGAAATAATCGTACCTTTAACTACATCGAAGATACAGGCATTCGAAAAAGCTCTGCATTATAGCCGCCTATCTGTTCGTTTTCCTCATTGCGGACTTGATCCGCAATCTGCCCCGATAAAAAGCTTTTCAATGATTTATTGGATAAAATCTTCACACTCGAGAAAAGAAACGAGTTCCTTTTCTTCTCGTTTACTCAGATTTTTTGTACCTTTGCAACTGAAATCAGAGAAATAGGATTATGAAAGAATTAGCATTAAAGTACGGATGTAACCCAAACCAAAAACCATCACGTATCTTCATGACAGAAGGTGAGTTACCATTGGAAGTGTTGAACGGTCGACCAGGATATATCAATTTCCTGGACGCTCTTAACTCATGGCAATTGGTAAAAGAGTTGAAAGCCGCTACCGGTCTGCCCGCTGCTGCCAGTTTTAAGCATGTATCACCGGCAGGTGCCGCAGTAGGACTACCACTCGATGATACGCTGAAGAAGATTTATTTCGTTGACGACATCAAGGAAGAACTCTCTCCTATCGCCTGTGCCTATGCACGTGCCAGAGGTGCCGACCGCATGAGCAGTTATGGTGACTTCGTTGCACTGAGTGATACCTGTGATGCCGTAACAGCTTTATTACTCAAGCGTGAGGTGAGTGACGGTGTGATTGCTCCCGACTACACGGAGGAAGCCCTTGAGATTCTTCGTGAAAAGCGCAAAGGTACTTATAATGTGATAAAGATTGATCCTAACTATGTGCCCGAGCCCGTTGAGCGCAAACAGGTGTTTGGCATCACCTTCGAGCAGGGACGCAATGAGATCTGTCTTTCTGATCCTTCTCTCTTTGAGAATATCCCCACACAAAACAAGGTATTCACCGAAGAGGCTAAGCGCGACCTGATGATTGCGCTCATCACCCTGAAGTATACACAGAGTAACTCTGTATGCTATGCCAAGGACGGACAGGCCATCGGTATCGGAGCCGGTCAACAGAGTCGTATCCACTGTACCCGTCTGGCAGGCAACAAGGCAGATATCTGGTGGCTGCGCCAGCATCCTAAGGTAATGAACCTGCCGTTTGTTGATAAGATCCGTCGTGCTGATCGTGACAACACCATTGACGTATATATCAGTGAGGATCATGATGACGTACTCGCAGATGGTGTATGGCAGCAGTTCTTCAAGGAGAAGCCCGAGGTGCTTACCATGGAAGAGAAAAAAGCCTGGATTGCCCAGAATACCAACGTGTCATTAGCCAGCGACGCTTTCTTCCCCTTCGGCGACAATATCGAGCGTGCCCACAAGAGTGGTGTACAGTTTATCGCTCAGGCTGGCGGTAGTGTTCGTGATGACCATGTCATTGCCACCTGCGACAAATACAACATCGCCATGGCCTTCATCGGTATCCGTCTGTTCCATCATTAATATCCCAATAAGATATACCATGAGTGATTTTGATGATATCTTGATGAACGGTATTAACTTTGGCAAAGGAGGAAACAAGAATTCCGACTCTGGCAAAGTGAAGACCAAGGCCAAGAAAAAGAAATATATTACAGGTGCTCACGGCAGTGGCTCTGCCATGCAGAAAGCTAAATACCGGGAGCAAAGGGCCAACAGACATAAAGGGAAATAAGTCTTTAAATAAAAGAAATAAGGGTGACGATCGTCACCCTTATTCTATATCCTCTATCTCGTAATCCTCAAGATCCTCGATATCATCCATCTCATCTTCGTCAACAAGGAGTTCATCCTCACCTTCGGCTTGCAGTTCTCTGCTGAAGGTAGACATATCCTTATCCCGATGAACGAGGGTATCCTCGGCGGTGATCTCCTGCAGTTTGTTGCTCTCACTGTTCAACTCCGTCCAGAGCACATCCTTCAGTTCATCCAATCCCTTGTTGGTAACAGAAGAGATGAAGACCACGGGAATATCCTCCCCCATCTTTTTCAGTTCTTCCTGCACCTCGGCATGGATCATCTCCGTGAGTTCATCATCCAGCAGATCACACTTCGTAACCGCCAATACCCGATGCTTATCCAGCATCTCCGGATTGAAGTTACGCAGTTCGTTCAGTAGGATGCTATACTCCTTACAGATATTGTCGGTATCTCCGGGCACCATGAACAACAGCAGCGAGTTACGTTCTATATGACGGAGGAAACGCAATCCCAAGCCTTTGCCCTCACTGGCCCCTTCGATGATTCCCGGTATGTCAGCCATCACGAATGATTTCTGATCATGATAAGCCACGATACCCAATGAAGGCTCCAATGTTGTGAAGGGGTAATTGGCTATCTTCGGACGTGCAGAAGACAAGGAAGAAAGCAACGTGCTCTTACCTGCATTCGGGAAACCCACCAGTCCGACATCTGCCAGCAACTTCAGTTCCAGGATGATCGTCATCTCCTGCATGGGTTCTCCGGGTTGTGCATAGCGGGGTGCCTGGTTAGTGGCAGAACGGAACTGGTAGTTACCCAGTCCTCCACGGCCACCTTTCAGCAGTACCACCTCCTGTCCGTCGTACAGCACATCACACACATACTTACCCGTCTCGGCGTTATATACGACCGTTCCGCAGGGCACATCAATATACTGGTCCTTACCATCTGTGCCATGACACTTGTCACGACCACCGTTACCGCCATGCTCTGCTTTCACATGGCGCTGGTACTTCAGGTGAAGCAGTGTCCAGTAGTTGTGATTACCCCGAAGGATAATGCTACCTCCCTTTCCGCCGTCTCCGCCATCGGGACCGCCATTAGGTTGATACTTCACATGTCGTAAGTGCATAGATCCACGGCCGCCCTTTCCTGAGCGGCAGTAGATCTTTACATAATCCACGAAGTTGCTTTCAGCCATTGATACTAAATACTTTCTATTATCTTTGTGATATCATCGAATATACGATTTACCTCACCGAAGCCGTTCACGTGATAATGGATACCCTCCTGGGCATACCATTCGATGAGCGGCGCTGTCTGCTGGTGATACACGGCTAATCGTTTTTTGATGGTCTCCTCATTATCATCCGAGCGACCACTCTGCTGACCACGGAGGATCAGTCGTTTCATCAGTTCTTCTTCCGGCACGTCCAACTCGATCATTGCGCCCACACGGTGACCACGCTCATCCAGCATTTTCTTCAATGCTTCTGCCTGCGGTATCGTACGGGGAAAACCGTCGAAGATCACACCAGGATGATCCTTGCCAAATCCGTCGTAGACGCCGGCTAAGATCTCTATCATCAAATCATCGGGAATCAACTGTCCTTTATCAATAAACGAGGCAGCTATCTTTCCCACGGGAGTTCCTTTCTTAATCTCTTCCCTTAACACCTCACCTGTAGAGATGTGTCCCAAACCATACTTCTCAATCATCAGATCACTCTGGGTTCCCTTACCGGAACCCGGTGCTCCGAAAATAACAATGTTTCTCATTATCCCAAAATAAATTAATCTTCTACAACTGTATAAATATCCGGAAGGTTACGCCCCTGCTGGTTGTAGTCGAGACCGTAACCCACGATAAAGTCATTAGGAATCTTCATGGCAGCATACTCGATATCGAGATCTACCTGCAACTTATCGGGCTTCACCAACAACGTACAGATATGAATTTCTGCCGGAGAGCGTGTACCCAAAGTCTCCAACATCCTTTTCATCGTCAGACCCGTATCCACGATATCCTCTACGATAACGATACAGCGACCGCTCAATTCCTCATTGATACCGATAACCTCGGTGATCTTGCCCGTGCTCGTAGTACCCTGGTAAGAAGCCAGTTTCACAAATGATATCTCACAGGGGATGGTGATCTCACGCATCAGGTCGGCCGCAAAGATAAACGAACCGTTCAGCACGGCAAGGAACAAAGGATTCTTGTCTTTCAGATCGTTGTTAATACGCTCTGCCACTGCCTTTACACGCTCCTTAATCTCCGATGCAGGTATCGATGTCTTGAATTTTTTATCCAGTATTTGAACTACACTCATAGCCTTTTTCCAAATATTTGCCACAAAATTACAAAAAATATACCAAACATTATTCATCATTTGCAATAATTTTGTATTTTTGCAACGATGAAGATATTTACAGGTCCTCAGATCCATGAATTAGACCAATATACGATAGAGCATGAGCCGATCCGCTCTATCGACTTGATGGAGCGTGCCGCAAAAGCCATAACACGCGCCATTACCGAGACATGGAGTAACATTACGCCTGTAGTCATCTTCGCCGGACCGGGTAACAACGGTGGTGATGCCCTGGCTGTTGCCCGTATGTTAGCCGACCAGTATTATAAGGTATCCGTCTACCTTTTCAACGTTTCCAAAAAACTTTCTGAGAATTGCGCCATCAACCGTCAGCGTATTATCGACGGCAAGCGCATCAAAGACTTCTTTGAGATAACGGATGAATTTGATCCCCCTGCCCTGACAGAAGGTATGCTGGTGGTTGACGGACTGTTCGGTTCTGGTCTTAACAAACCCCTGGTGGGTGGTTTTGCCTCGTTGGTGAAATACATCAACCAGTCAGCAGCAGAGGTGGTGAGTATCGATATGCCGTCAGGATTGATGACGGAAGACAATACTTATAATGTGCGGGCGAATATCATCAAAGCCGATATGACGCTCACCCTCCAGCATAAGAAACTGGCATTCCTCTTTTCGGAGAACCAGCAGTTTATCGGAAAACTGAGAATCCTGGATATCCGTTTGAGTGAGGAAGGTGCCCGTAAAATAGAGGCTCACTATACGATGTTGGAGGAGAACGATATCCGTTCGATGCTACTGCCCCGCAACGACTTTGCACATAAGGGCAACATGGGACATGCGATGTTGTTCGCCGGCAGTTTCGGTATGGCAGGAGCAGCCATTCTTGCGGCCCGTGCTTGTCTGCGTGCCGGTGTGGGAAAGGTAACCATCCATACCCCTCGCAGGAATAATGACATCCTGCAGATTGCCGTTCCCGAGGCAGTCCTGCAGATCGACCGTGATGAGAAATGTATCTCCGAGACTGTTGATGTACTGGATTACGATGCGGTATGTATCGGACCAGGACTCGGACAGCATGAGAACACGGCCATTGCGATGATCTCCCAGATTCGTCGCACACAAGGACCATTGCTCCTCGATGCGGATGCGCTGAACATCCTCTCTAACCACCGTGCATGGATACAACAACTGCCGAAGAACCTGATCATGACTCCTCATCCAAAGGAGTTTGACCGACTGAACGGCGGTGCCTGTGCGGATAGTTATGAACGGTTGAGTAAGGCGCGCGATCTGGCAGAACGCTTACAGGGATATATTATATTGAAAGGACATTACTCGGCACTCTGCATGCCTAACGGGCATGTGGTGTTCAACAGCACGGGAAATGCCGGCATGGCAACAGCAGGCAGCGGCGATGTGCTCTCTGGTATTATCACTGCCCTGTTAGCCCGTGGCTACGAACAGCCGGATGCTTGTATGGTGGGAATGTATATCCATGGTCTGGCAGGCGACCTTGCCGCAAAAGAGCTGGGCATGGAGAGTCTCACGGCCAGTGACATCATCCAATACCTGCCCCAAGCATTTAAACATATTAACGACTAAGAATATTTTGAAATGAAAAAATTACTTTTTACACTGTTGATGATCATACCCTCATTCCTCTATGCACAGGATATCATGGAGGGTACCACATATTTCCTTCCCAAAACTGTCTTGAAGGTCAACTTGCTCATTGAGAAGACAAGTATTACGCCGGGAGAACTGCATCTCTACTCCGAGCGCTACCTTAAGAAAAGAGACGTGGCGACTGAAGCCTCTGAGACTTACCGCATCGTAAGTCTGAAGATGCGCACAGAGAGTATCCCCGATACCGCCAAGCAGTTTACGGCACGTGTGGATCAGAAACATAGCATCAACAGTATTAAGTTGAACAGTGAGGGAATTATCTTAGCCGTCAATACCGAAGCGAAGGTTCCTGCACCCGCTCAACCATTCGTTCCCGCACCCAAGAAGGCTCCACTGAACCCGCATGACTATATGAATCAGGATATCCTGGCATCGGGCAGTATGGCTAAGATGGCTGAGCTCACCGCCCAGGAGATCATCGATATCCGTGAGAGCAGGAGTCAGTTGTCGAAAGGACAGGCCGACTTCATGCCGCAAGATGGTGCACAACTGAACCTGATGCTCAAGAACCTGCAGCAACAGGAGTCAGCCCTGCTGCAACTCTTTGAAGGCGTAACTGAGAAAGACACCACAGAGGTGGAGTTAACCTATATCCCTGAGCAGGAGGTTGACCGCTACATCCTTTTCCGTTTCTCCAAGAAACTCGGATTGGTTGATCGTGACGACCTGGCAGGTTCACCTTATTATATTAGTGTGAAGGACGAGCATGTCATCCCTACTAACCAGGCGATAGCTGAGGAAGGTAAGCGCAGCAAGGACGATGCCAACATCTTTGTTAACATGCCCGGTAAGATTAAGGTTACCATCCAAGGCAAGGAAGCGATGACTACCCTCGACACCTATGCAGCACAGTTTGGCAAATGTGCCTCACTCGATAATGAGCTCTTCGGTAAGAAGTTGTACACCCAACTCGTGTATAACCCCACCACAGGTAATATCGAGAGTATCAACACCGACTTAGTGAAGAAGTAAAAGAAAGAGTCCGGACACTCCGGACTCTCAGTCCAAGTACTCCGGACTCCCAGTCCGAAGTATTCGGACTATCAGCAGTAATCATTAAGACTAACTGGAATATCAAACAAAGAACATTCCCTTATTTATTAATGACATATATCCGGTAGTCCTTCACGCTGCCGGGGGCACCCTCTTCTGCACGTGGCAGATACTCCAAGGCAGATATCGTCTGTTCACTACCGAGGTCGATGACCAACAGATGGGGGCATTTCTCACCTTTTATGGTACTCCAATACGTGCTCTCCTGCAAGTCGAACACCTTATCTCCCAGGTGGTTCCTGTCCGCATTCTCACTGTCGGCATATCTCACTGTCCATGCCTCCCTACTGATTCGCTTTCCCGAAGCATCCTGAACATAGAGTTCTGCGATAGCCACCACGTCATCAGGCCTCTGTGTCGATAAGCACTCTATGGCTAAATAGCGACCTTTTTGTGGAGTAGAGAAAGACACGGTCTGCCAACCATTACCCGGTTGGAAGGCACCTGTCGCAACAGGTTTTGCATTATTCAAGCGGGGCTTATCTTCAATATTATTGTGCTTATTGCTCTTTTCCAACTGCAGTTTGTTCAACTCCGGTTGTGCCTGTCCCCACACAACTGGATCTTTCGGGCCTGTGATATCGAGTACGACAACCTCATTTCTTCCTTTCTTCAGCCAACAGCCCGGCACATAGAGTGTCTGCTGAGGACCGATTGACCAGATACGTCCTAACGCATGACCGTTTACCCATACCTGTCCCTTACCCCACGTCTCGAAGTTGAGGAAGGTATCGCCCACCTTCTTCAGATTGAAATAGCCACGATAGTAACCACCTTCTGAGAAGATCGTCTCAGAACGTTTCAGGTCATCATGCCCCTGACTCATCTCCTTACTGATCGCCTCGTAGTCATCGCTCATGGTGATGATACTCCAGTTCTTCAGGTTCCAGGTCATCTCATGACCATCCATCTCCGTCTTTATCAGCACCTCATCAGTGATTCCCTTGAAGTCTTTGATGGCCCGACCAAAGTTGATGCGACCCATGGCCTCCACGAGAATATTCAGTGTCTGTCCTTTCTTGACAGGGGGCAACGTGATGGATTTCTCGTTTTTCACCCGGTCAATCTTTCCGATGTAATGCCCATCGATATATACCTGTGCAAAATCATGACAGTCGTTCAACAGGAGAACACTCTTTACCGGCACCTCGGGCAGTTGTGTAGTGTATTCGATCATGCCCCATCCGCAGTCCATATCCTCCATGGTCAGCACCTCATGACTACGGCGCTGGGCCGTCTGGTAGTCGCTGATCCGCATCATCTTCTCCAGTCGGAACTTAGGAATCGTGATGATAGGCATGGGTGACTTAGGAACAGCAGGCAACTTCTTGTCACTGTATTTCTGCAACATATTGCGAAGCTCGTAGTATTTAGGGGTTGCCTGACCGTATTCATTGATAGGAGCATCATAGTCGTAGGAAGTGACATCGGGAGCAAATCCCGGACTGTTAGCACCTGCCCAATGACCAAATGATGTTCCGCCATGTGTCATATAGAGTGAGAACGAGATACCTTTCGACAGCATCTCATCGATGCCTGCCACCATTTCCTTGGCAGGACGTGTCTCATGACGGGCGCCCCACTTATCAAACCATCCACTCCAGAACTCCGAGCACATCTTCGGAGCATCAGGACGTAACTCTCCCAAACGCTTAAACTGACTGTCGATGTTCGCACCTGTTCCGAAGTTCATCGTCCACGTGAGATCATCCAGTCCGTTCTTCGTGAAGTTAGATGCCCAGTCACACTGGAAGAGTGTCATCTCCTTGCCATAGATACCGCGCAGACAGTCACGGATTTCAGACACATAAGGCTTATCCTCACCGTATGATCCGTACTCGTTCTCCACCTGTATCATGATGATCGGTCCACCCTGCTGGATGGTCAGTGACGACAGTTGTTCGCCTACCTTCTGCTCAAAAAGCTTGACACGCTCCATAAAATACGGATCCTGCTCACGCAGACGGATATCTTTCTTCTTCAACAGCCACCAGGGTAGTCCACCCATCTCCCACTCCGCACAGACATAAGGTCCGGGGCGCACGATCACCCACATGCCATTCTTCTGCGCCAAGCGACAAAAGGCAGCCACATCGTTCTGACCGGTAAAGTCGAACTCGCCTTTTCTCTGTTCATGGATATTCCAGAATACATACAGACAGATAGTATTCATTCCCAAGGCCTTACACATCAGGATGCGGTGCTCCCAGTATTCACGAGGGATACGCGGATAGTGCAGCTCGGCTGCCTTTACGACGAAGGGTTGCTGATCTAACAAGAAGGTATTCTCACCGATATCAAAGAAGTGTCTCGGTTGTTTCGTCTCCAGATAACGGGTATACTCGCAGGCTGCCAGGAGGAAAGCACCCACTCCGAAGTTAGCCTGACTGTTGGCATCTACCGTCTGTCCGGGAATAGCCCGTTCACCGATGGGTTGTACATACCCCACCTTTCCATCATTCTGCAAGGCAACGGTAGAAAGATAATTCCATGCTTTCTCTATTACCGGGCGGTATTCCTCTTTCGACAGATAACCGTTGTTGACACCCCATAGCAGTCCATAGCAGAAGAAAGCCGTGCCTGATGTCTCATAGCCCGGAGCCTGTTCGGGATCCATCATCGACCGTGTCCAGTGCCCCTGCGGCTGTTGTAGATCAGCCACGGCACGCGCCAGACGTTGGTATTTCTTCACGAAAAACTGTCTGTGCTGATAGGTCTTAGGCATATCCGCCAACACCTTTGCCAGTCCGGCAAGCACCCATCCGTCGCCACGCGCCCAGAAGTCCTTCTTCCCGGAAGCCGTCTTATGTTTAGGATACACGTATTTACCGTCACGGAAATAAAGTCCGGTCTCACTATCAAGCATGATACTGTCAGAATAAAGGATGTTCTGATACAGTTTATCAAGGTACTTAGTATCACCTGTCAACAGGTACATCTTTGTCATCACCGGCATGACCATATAGAGAGCATCAGCCCACCACCAGTAGTCACTGACCTTGGAGTCGGCCTCATAGCCCATCACCTCCTTGGCTCTCTTTACACGGATATCATCCTTCTTGATCTGATACAGATCGATATACGTCTGAAAGCAAATCTGCCAGTCGCCAAAGAGCACATAGTCTTGGCCTTCACCATAGTTCTTGTACTTCCACTTGGCAGGATCCGTCTCTTTCGCCCCTTTCCATTGGTTATGCTCTGCCCAACGGATACTGTAGTCGAGCATCTTTTCATCCTTCAACAAGTGGTACACCTCCATATTACCGGTGTGGTAGGCAGCGTTATCCCAGAAGGCGCGCACCTCGGCTTTGTTATGGGTTTGCCAGTAGGTGTTCACCCTTCGGATCATCTCTTTTACCTCATCAGCCTTCCAGGTCTTGGCCTGCATACCGAGGGTCATCAGGAGTGCGAGTGTCAAAAGTATCTTTTTCATTCTATCTGCTGTTTTGAAAATTACCATTTATCTTTTGTTTGAATCTTGTCATCCCAACGATGATCCTTCGGGAATGGCTGTCCATTCCATGCTTTCACCTGTGTCCAAGGCTCGGCTTTGTCAGTCCAGAAAGGATGAGTGGCAGGAAGACCTAACGGCATAAAGGCAAGACTGGTCATATACAACGAACCATTGTTTGTGTACCAATCGGCGATGTTGGGTTGTGAACCACAGAAACCGATGGTCAGGAACCCTCCCTCATTGAAATTCTGCTGCTCGTCAAACATACGATGCATCACCTTAGTCAATGCCGCCCGCACTTGTCCGTTGGTCAGATCTTTCGGCAGTTTCTCATACCATGCCATCAAAGCCAACGGCTGCATGGCCGCCATACGATAAGGAATGCTTCGTCCGAAAACGGGGAAGGTACCCTCAGGAGATATGAATCGCTCGAGGATGATCGCATGTTTCTGTGCTCTCTGCAGGGCACGGTCGTAGTATTTCTGATAGTCGATCCTCGTATTTGCTTTTGCATCGATCATCGCCTGCAGGGTTTCCAGATACATGGCGTGGAAGACATAACTACTGTAATAGTCGAATGCAAATACCGGTCCGTCGGCATACCAGCCGTCACCGACATACCACTCCTCTACTTTACGGCAGGTGGTGTTTACCCGGAACTCATCACAGGCTTTCATGCCGGCAACCTTCGCCAGAAAACTCTCTATGACGGAAGAGAACAAATACCAGTTAGTGTAAGGAGGATCAATCTTACGTAATCCCTGGAATTCTTTGATATACCGCTGTTTTGTTACCTCATCCAGTGGCATCCACAGGGCATCATAGGCACGAAGAAAAGATTCGGCGATATAAGCGGCATCCACTAAATTCTGTCCAGTTACACCCCAGCAAAGATAGTCGGGACTCTCCGGATCGACAGCATTCTTATACGACTGCAAAGCCCACTCACGCAACTGTTTACGTTGTGCGCCTTCCGCAGTATCATCATCGGCCAATGTCAGCCAGGGAGCGATACCCGCCATCAACCGTCCGAAGGTTTCCATGTAAACAACCTTACGGTTACGGTTGTCAAAAGAAGGACTGAACTCCGTCTGCATATTCTTCTGCAGTGTACCCTTGCTCATATTCTCTAATACCGGGCGTGCCATCTGATAAGCTAACTGACACCAGTACTCACGGTCGGTCTGCTCTACTTTCTTTGGTTTCTTTGCCATTGAAGGAATTAGCAATGACAAAGCTATAAACACTAATAATAGTCGTTTCATCTTAATCAGTTTTATTCACTTTCCACTCTAATATGCCACCAGACTGCTTTTCCTGCAGTGTGGCGGTAATCTTTAATCCCTTCGTTGTTACCGGTTTGAAATCCACGCTGTTGTAACAGTCCTTCCTGACGGTATAAGGACTCAATGCTTCCACATCCACCCACCGGTTATCCTCGGTAAGATAACTGAGGCGCCAACTGGCAGGAACACGGAAGTTACCATCGTAATGATCGAAGTCGAGCCAATATACCTGTACGTTGTTCACCTCGGTAGGCTCCTCAAACTTATAGGCGATATTTACCTCACCACCGAACTTCAGCCACCAGTAGTGATAGGGTTTGGATACATCCGAGGAACGTTTCGGTTCCCACTGATCGTTCACGCCCCATGCCCATCCTTCCTGATCGGCACTCTCAGGTGCGTCATTCTGAATAGCTCGTTGTAAGGTCACGCACTTAGCCCTACTGGCAATCGTCGAATCAGGCATGGCCGTGGCATACTGCGGTGAGGTGGGTATCCACACCGCCATCTGACTGGCGCCACGATTATTCCATGTGGAATAAGGGATAGCCTTGAAGGATACCTTCCTCAGATAACCATCCCTATCCAGAGAACCTGCTGTTCCTAATAAGGTCACTACCCCATTCAACAAGGAGGCTTCATAATGACAGAATATCTTACTGTCCTTCAGAATAAACTTATCAAAGACGGTCTGACCTTCCTGATCCACACCCTCTAAGCAATAGACAATAGGACCGCGCTGCAGCGCCATCTTCCCACGGTCGTCCTCCACATTATCATTGGCTATCACCTTTCGCACATCCATCGGCAAGGATAGTTGGATACGGTCGCCTTTCTTCCACTTCCGTGTGATGACCAGATAACCATCCTCTTGCTGGGCAGATACCTTCTGACCATTCACCGACACATCCACTCCCCTGCCTTTATCCGTAAAAGTATAGAGGTCATTGGCAACCGGACGATCAAGTGTCCACGAAGGGATACGCAATCGGATAGCGAATGTCTTGCTCTTCTTCGGATTCACATCTATCGTCACATCCCCCTCCCAGGGCATCCGGGTAGTCTGGGTCAACGACACCTTATTATATAAGGTATTGATATCAGCCTTTCCTTGGACGTAGAGATTGACAAAGATATCATCCTGACGAGTGGCATAGACATAATGCGGGATGCTGGCTACGAAGCGTGTGACATTACCCGGACAACAGGCACACCCAAACCAACGGGCACGCTCATGCTGTCCCATACTCTCCAAGGGGTTATCATAGAAGAACTTATCACCACTAAGGGAGACACCACTCATCACACCGTTATACAGCGCCCGTTCATACACATCCACATATTTGCTCTCGCCCGTAGCCAGGAACATACGATAGTTCCAATAGACATTGGCAATAGATGCACAGGTCTCGCAATAGGCAGTATGGTTATACAGTTCGTAGTTTGGTCCGAAGCCCTCTCCTTGCGGACGACTGCCCATACCACCGGTAATAAAGAGTTTCTTACTGGCCATATTATTCCATATCCTGCAGAGGGCATCGAAATAAGCCTGATCGCCTGTAAGGGCAGCCACATCAGCCACACCCGAATAGAGATATCCGGCACGCACGGCATGTCCTACGATCTCCTCTTGTTGTAAGATCGGCATATGATCTTGTGAATACATACTCGGTTTATGTCCGTCGGTACATCTGCCTGTCTCCTCCACGAAATACTTAGCCATATCGAGGTATGCTTTCTTTCCCGTCACCTTATATAATTTACAGAGGGCCATCTCTACGATGGGATGACCCGAGGGACGATGGATCTTTCCTTCTTCTGCTCCGAAGGTCTTACAGATCAGATCGGCATTCTTGATAGCGACATTGAGAAAAGTACGTTTGCCTGTTGCCTGATAATGGGCCACAGCCGACTCGATCAGATGACCGCTGTTATAGAGTTCATGACTGTTGATCTTCTCCCAACGACGGGTTCCCCACCAACCAGAGAGTCGTGTACAACGGTTGGTGACACACGTCGTCAGATATCCATCCTCCTCTTGTGCCGCGGCGATAATAGCTATTACACTATCGAGGTAATGGTCGAGCTTCTTATCATAGTTGGCGGCAAGGGCATAACTGGCCCCTTCTATCACCTTATAAGGGTCGGTATCATCAAAAGAGAAATCACCCTTATGCTCTCCCTTGATCATTCCTGCTGCCAAGGCGAAGTTATCAAACCGTCCGTTCTTCTCACACTCCCTGAAAGCAGAGGGGATGGAGACCGTTCGGTTTGTTTGTATTCGCTGACTCCAGAAGTTATCACTAAGATGCACCTGGGTAAAAGGAACCTCCTTGATAGTATGGCGCATAGTTGTCTGGGCGTATACGATACTACCTGTTAGGAACATCAGAATGATAAGAACAGAAAGAGATTTCTTCATAACGGTAAGATGATGGTTACAACTAATTGACAAAGATACGCAATTCATCCGAATAAAAAAAGTCCTGCAATGATTTTTGCAGGACTTTCCTTGAAATATCTAATAATGATATTAGTCGAGTTGAGCGAGCTTGTTGTCAGATCCCAGCACGTCAACGATCTTGTGCTTGTACATCTTCTCCATCTCATCACGAGCAGGACCACAGTATTTACGTGGGTCGAACTCACCCGGCTTCTCGTCGAATACACGACGAACAGCGGCTGTGAAGGCCAGACGAGAGTCAGAGTCGATATTGATCTTGCAAACAGCACTCTTAGAAGCCTTGCGGAGCTGCTCCTCAGGAATACCTACTGCATCAGGCAGTTTGCCACCATGCTCGTTGATCATATCCACATACTCCTGTGGAACAGATGATGATCCGTGCAGTACGATGGGGAATCCGGGCAGTTTCTCCATGATAGCGTCGAGCACGTCGAATGCCAATGGAGGAGGAACGAGCCTACCAGTCTTCGGGTCACGTGTGCACTGCTCTGGCTTGAACTTATAAGCACCGTGTGATGTACCGATAGAGATAGCCAGTGAGTCGCAACCAGTACGTGTAGCGAAGTCGATCACTTCCTCTGGTTTTGTATAGTGAGACTCTTCTGCCTGTACCTCATCCTCAACACCTGCGAGAACGCCGAGCTCAGCCTCAACAGTCACGTCATACTGATGAGCATACTCAACAACCTTCTTTGTCAGGGCGATATTCTCCTCATAAGGAAGAGCAGAACCGTCGATCATCACGCTGGAGAAACCAAGGTCTACACAACTCTTGCAGAGCTCGAAGCTGTCACCATGGTCAAGGTGCAGAGCAATCTCCGGATGGTTACATCCCAACTCCTTTGCATATTCCACAGCACCCTGTGCCATGTAGCGCAGCAAGGTAGCGTTAGCATAGTTACGCGCACCTTTGGAAACCTGCAGGATAACAGGACTCTTCATATCAGAAGCAGCCTTGATGATAGCCTGCAACTGCTCCATGTTATTAAAGTTGAAAGCGGGGATGGCATAACCGCCATTGATAGCTCTGGCAAACATATCTCTTGTGTTTACCAAACCAAGTTCTTTGTAACTTACCATATTCATTTATAATTTTAAAATGTTTGTATATCCTAACAACGTAGTCTTTTTCACCTACTTGTGCAAAGGTAATGACTTTTTTTTGTTCAACAAAATGATAGATTACTTTTTTATGATGTTACCTCTTTAAAAAGAATCATTTAAAGTAAAAAAACATCTACCCATACATGCTTTTGTCAGATACACATGACAATCACCCCTTATTGACGACGCAGTCGGAGAGCGTAGAAAAGAATCAACAGATAACCGATCAGCGGAATGATGAAAGGCACCACGAGGTTGGTCTTGTCGGCAATCATTCCCATCAACAGGAAGCCGCAACCGCCCACCGGTGTCATCATCAACAGCGAGGAAGCACTCTTGCGGAGTCTGCCCACACCGATCAGTGACAGTGAGAAGATCGTGGGGAACATGATCGCCTCAAAGAGATAGTTACAGATGAGGGCGATCATCGACAGTTTGCCGAGGTTCATCAAGACAAGCAACATACACACCACCGTGCCCGAGGCACAGATAAGGAGCATCTTCTTGTCGCTCACCGTACGCATGATCCAACTGCCGCCAAAGCGACCCACCATAAAGAATGCCAAGGCTATCGTCAGCACGATACTGGCCATATTATCACTCATCCATCCCTTACCGGTCACGAAATTGATAAAGTAACTGTTGATGGAGATCTCTGCCACCTCATAGGCTAACAGCGAGAAGAGTCCGAGCACAAACATCTTGTGGTGGGTGAACAGTTCTTTAATATTGGCCAGTCCACTACCCTGCTGTTCTTCCTCTTCTTGCTCCCGCTTGATCTCCGGCAGGTTAACACGCGAGAACACCAAGGCGATCAGCAATACCAAGACACCTAAGATGGTATAAGGCACGGCCACATTACCGCCCTCACCACTATCGCTGAACAGGAACTGTCCTACCGCGAAGGTGGCAAACAAACTACCTAAGCCATTGAACGACTGTGAGAGGTTCAGACGGCTGGTGGCTGTCTCGGGTGATCCCAACTCTGTAGAGTACGGATTGGCGGCAGTCTCTAAGAAGGTCAGTCCGCAACCGATGATAAACAGACAAACCAAGAATCCATAGAATCCTCCGCTGGCAGCCTCGGGGATGAAGAGCAATGAACCTGCTCCAAAGAGCAACAGTCCGAAGACCACGCCCTTACGATAGCCATATTTATTGATAAACAGTCCAGCCGGTATCGCCATGAGGAAATAACCCAAATAGGTAGTCACCTGAATCATGGCCGACTGGGAGATAGAGATATTCAACTCATTCTGGAAATGCTTGTTGAGCACATCCAGGATAGCGCGGGCGAATCCCCACAAGAAAAACAAGACGGTAATCAGGATGAAGGGCACCAGATAATTCTGTCCGTTCAATCGAAAGACACCGTCTTTCTTCAAATTACTTGACATTGTGAATAAAGCACTAAAAAAGGCTGTACTCAAGAGCACAGCCTCAAGATATTCATGAATGATTATTTCTTATTTGGAGAAAGAACGCCCCAGATACATGCTGCGAGCGCACCACCGATAAACGGACCAACGATATATACCCATACCTGTGCAAGTGCATCACCACCATTGAAGATAGCAGGAGCCAGAGAACGAGCTGGGTTCACGGATGTACCGGTGATAGGAATCAAGGCGATATGTACGATCACCAGTGACAGACCGATTGCCAGACCAGCGAAGTTGCCTGCACCAACCTTACTGTCGGTTGTTCCCAATACCACAAGCACGAATACACAAGTGAAGATAATCTCAGCTACCAGTCCGGGCAAGGCTCCGGCAGCACAGTAGTTGGCACCTGTCAGCGTAGCACTCTGGAAGTCGGGCATCGTAGCGATGATGATATAAAGCAACAGAGAACCGATGAAAGCACCGATCACCTGGAAGAGCATATACATACCGGCATCCTTACCGCTCATACGACCACTCATCCAAACACCTAATGTAATAGCGGGGTTGATATGGCATCCGGAGATACCACCAATCGTGTAAGCCATAGCTACGACAGCAACACCAAAGGATACTGCCACCATCAATACCTGTGCGGGAGTTCCACAACCATTGTTGAAAATAGCACTACCACAACCAATAAACACCAGCACCATTGTGCCAATCATTTCTGCTAAATACTTTTTCATAAAATCACAATTTTAAGTTAAAATATCTTTTGCAAATATATAGAAAAATCCGATACGTTCAAACAATTTTTTGAAAAAAGTTGCCTTATAAGGATGATTTAAAACTATTCTTTACCCGGCAAAAGCACGACACCCTCCTGTTTCATGCCATCCATCATGATGGTGACAGGGGTATCGAAGCGCACGTGGCGTACATACTCGGTCTCCTCCACGGCTGGCATCGCATCCAGGATATCCTTCCGGAAGATGCCGTCGTTGTTGTACGGATTGATGGTGAAATACCCCACACCGAAGGAGGTGAGATTCTGGAAGAAGTGCGTACCCTGACTGGGATCGATGCGATAGTTCTCCAATCCAGCCTCCACGATGACACGGGCGGCAGAGATATGCGACCACTTCACGGGGATGCCCAACCAGAAATCGCTGGATCCCCAGCGCCCCGGTCCGATGAGGATATAGTTCTTCCCCTCTTCCAGGAACCGTCGGTTGATGCGCTCTATCTGTTCTGCTATCGTGACATTATTAGCCGCAGAGAAGTGCTCGTCGGTCTTGACATACACCACATCGGTGATATCGTCGCTGATACCATGACCCAAGGAATGGTAGGCACGCAACAGACAGTGGTCATCACTGATCTTCGAGAGGTCCTGATCGAGCACCTGCTTGCTGTCAACGATCGGTCGGATCTGCAAGAGGTAGAACTCTCCCGTGCGGTCGTCGTTGACATTACATGCCAACTCGATCTCTACCGGGCGCCGCATTCCTTCCTCTCCGTATCGCATACTCATCTGTAGCAGTTGGGGGAAGGGCAGGATGCCATGCTGAAAGAGTCCACACAGAGAGATGATCTTCCTGCCACCCTCGTAATAACCGTCACGGATGATCTGATCCACAGGGTCATACGTACTGCTGATATATCGCAGCGAACCATCCTTGTCAGCCTCTTTGACACGCAGTTTCTTGATGTTGAAGCCATCATCCACCTTGAAATCATCCGACACATGACTCATATCGAGGGCATAGAAATGGGTCTGGGTCTCGCGCAAAGCCAACTCCATCTCACTCAACTGCAGGATCTTCTCGGGATGATACGGACTCATGCGCAGGGTCTGTCCTCCATCCACGATATACTTTCCTAATCCAAGGGCTAAGCTGGCAACACCCTCCTCAGCCTTCTCATCTTCTATCGGATAGTAGTTGATCGAGCGGATCACACCACTCACATTAGGATAGTAGCGGTCGCCATAGCGCTTGCCCACCACCTCCTGTAAGATCACCGCCATCTTCTCCTGGTCGATGACATTGCTCGTGGCCGTCATATACATCTTCGAATCTTTGTAATACACCGAGGCATACACACTCTTGATGGCGGCCGCAAGCATCTGCAGCATCTGGTATTTGTCATCCAGATAAGGGATCATATAGGTGCTGTAGATACCGGCAAAGGGCTGGTAATGAGAATCCTCCAACAACGAACTGCTTCGGATGGCTATCGGGGAACGGGTAGCCTCGAAGAACGTGAAGAAGTCGGCTATATACTTATCCGGCAACTGCGCCCTGAGGAAATGCCTCAGGATCACCTCGTCGGGGGCATCGCTCAATGCTATCTGGTAGAGATTGTTACTCTCCATAAACTCATCGAAGACATCGGTACACAAGACGACCGTCTTGGGGATGCTCACCTTGACATTCTCAAACTCGTTGAACTCGGGGTGACGCTTGATGATATTATCCAGGAACGCCAGTCCTCTGCCCTTTCCTCCCAACGAACCGTCACCGATACGGGCGAAATGACTGTAGGAGTCGAACTGATCCCTGCGGAAAAGGGCTACCACACCGATATTCTTCATCCTTCGGTATTGCACGATGGCGTCGAAGATAATCTTACGATGGGCATCCACATCCTTCAGTTTCTCCCAGGTCACGGTCTTCAGGAATGCCGACACGGGGAAGATCGCCCGGGCACACAACCAGCGACTCATGTGGTTGCGGGAGATATGATAGAGCATCGAGTCGTAGGGAATCAAGAAGATATTATCCTGCAACTCCTTGAGGTTTCGGATACGGGTGATCTCCTCATGGGTCTTCGGGTCACGGAAGATAAAGTCGCCGAAGCCCATGTGCTCCTCCAACAACTTACGCAAGTCGATATTCATCTTCTTGCTGTTCTTGTCCACAAACTTATACCCATACCGCTTCGCCTTCTCCCGATTGGCACTCTCACTGCTCTGCAGGATCAACGGGATATAGGGGTCGCGGGCACGGATGGCATGGAAAAGTTTCAGTCCAGCCTCAGCGTCTTTCTCTACGCCCACACTGCCCGAGGGCCTGCTGCCCACCGCCTCAATAGGGAACCGGCAGTCGCTGATCACACCTAATATATTGTCATGATACTTGTCGTATACCTCCCATGCCTCTTCGTAGTTACGGGCAAGCACCACCTTGGGGCGACCACGCATACGAAGGGTGGCACTGTGGGGGTTCAGAGCCTCTGTGGCAAAACGCTGACTCTGGGCCAGGATATAACTATACAGATTGGGCAATACCGACGAATAAAAACGGATGTTATCCTCCACCAGGAGGATGATCTGTACACCCGCCTCATGGATATCATGCTCGAGGTTCATCTTATCCTCAATCAGTTTGATGATCGAGAGGATGAGGTTCGTGTTGCCCAGCCAACTGAAGACATAGTCGAAGATGCTCATATCCTCGTTCTCCATCCTTCGGGTGATACCGTGAGAGAAGGGCGTGAGCACCACGATAGGTATCTCGGGGAAGTGGGCCTTGATATCCCGGGCCACGTCAAAGGCATCATTATCCGCGTTGCCGGGCATACACATCACCAGATCGATGCTTTTCTCGCGGAGCACCTCGGCAGCCTCCTCGGTGGTGGATACCTGCGTGAACGACGGCGGATAGCGCAATCCGAGTTCGGTATATTCATTGAAGATCTTCTCATCCACACGTCCGTCGTCCTCCAACATAAAGGCATCGTAGGGGTTGGCCACGATAAGCACCTGGAAGATACGGTGCGTCATCAGATTGACGAAAGACACATCTTTTAATATAAACTTATTCCATTGCTGCGGGATGTCGTTATTCATATAATTCTTTTACCTAAGTGTGTTCTGATTCTGTTTATGCGTCAAAAGTACAAAAAAAAGCAGAAAGACGGAAATAAAACGCTCCAAAAGTGCAAATAACCACTTATAAATCATCATTAAAACGCAATAATCACCTAAAATCATTTTAAATATTTGTCTACTCAGTTCTTTTTCTTTACTTTTGCAAACTGAAAAGGAAGTTTTAAATAAAAGGCCCGATATATGAAGAAGAACCTCAAACTGGCAACGCTGTGCGTGCAAGCCGGATGGGAGCCGAAGAACGGCGACCCACGCGTATTACCGATCATTCAGAGTACCACTTTCAAATACGACGACAGTGATGAGATGGCCATGCTCTTCGACCTGAAGAAAGAGGGCTATTTCTATACCCGTCTGCAGAACCCCACCAACGATGCGGTGGCCAAAAAGATAGCCGCCCTCGAAGGAGGTGTGGGTGCCGTGCTCACCTCTTCGGGTCAGGCAGCCAACTTCTACGCCATCTTCAACATCTGTGAGGCTGGCGATCATATCGTGACCAGTAACGAGATCTACGGTGGCACGTACAACCTGTTTGGCGTAACACTCAAGAAACTGGGCATCGAATGTACATTCGTCAACCCGGAAGCCAGCGAGGAGGAGATCCAGAAAGCCTTCCGCCCCAACACGAAAGTGCTCTTTGGAGAGACCATCACCAACCCCGGTTGTAACGTGCTGGATATCGAGAAGTTCGCCCGTATAGCCCATAAGAACGGGGTGCCACTCATCGTAGACAACACCTTTGCCACACCGATCAACTGTCGTCCGTTCGAATGGGGATGCGACATCGTCACCCACTCCACCACGAAATATATGGACGGACATGCCACACAGGTGGGCGGATGTGTCGTTGACAGCGGCAACTTCGACTGGGAGGCACATGCTGAGAAATTCCCCGGACTGACAACGCCCGATGAGAGTTATCACGGACTGACCTACACGAAGAGCTTCGGGAAGATGGCTTACTGCACCAAACTGGTGAGTCAGCTGATGCGCGACCTGGGTAGTATCCCCGCTCCACAGAACTCCTTCCTGCTGAACCTCGGACTGGAGACCCTCCATCTGCGCATGCCGCAGCATTGCAAGAACGCGCAGAAGGTAGCCGAGTTCCTGCACGACGATCCCCACGTGGCATGGGTACATTACAGTGGACTGAAGGATGACAAGAACTATGCCCTGGCACAGAAGTATCTTCCCAATGGCTCATGCGGCGTGATGGCCTTCGGACTGAAGGGCACCCGCGAGACCACCATTAAGTTTATGGATGCGCTGAAGCTGATCTGCATCGTCACCCACGTGGCCGATGCCCGCACCTGCATCCTGCATCCCGCCAGTCATACCCACCGACAACTGAGCGAGGAGCAGCTCCTGGAGGCTGGCGTAGCCCCCGATCTGATCCGTCTGTCAATAGGTATCGAGGATGTGGAGGATATCCTGGATGATATCCGTCAGGCCTTGGCACAGATCGACTGATAACAAAACGCCATCGCCTTAGTCATTACTGAGGAGAGTTTTAGTACATAAAACTGAGAGTCCCAATACCTTGGACTGGGAGTCCGAATACCTTGGACTGAGAGTCCGGGGTGTCCGGACTCTCAGGTTATATGCCTTAAAATATGTAAAGAAACCATTTTGTCCGCACAAATCAATCATCTCACAAAAACGACGTAAAAGATTATTTTTATTGGAATTATTGTCAATAGATAAAAACATTGCAAGCAAAAAGCGGGAAAAAGTTCAAAAAGGTAAGTTTTACTATGTAAACCACAAATGTTCAAGAATTGCAAAAAGAAAGTATAATAATGAAAAAAGGCGGGAAAATGCTTGGTGGATTCAAAATAAAAGTCTATTTTTGCGCTATAAATTTATCAAACGAACAGTTATTCATTACAAAAGAGTTTAACTAAAGAAACTATTATGGAAGTTGAGAAAATCATGCAGCACCTGGAGGCAAAACATCCAGGAGAGTCTGAGTACCTGCAGGCAGTAAGAGAAGTGCTCACATCTATCAAGGATGTTTACAACCAGCATCCTGAGTTTGAGAAAGCAAAGATCGTTGAGCGCATTGTAGAACCGGAGCGTATCACTACCTTCCGTGTGCCTTGGGTTGACGACAAAGGTGAGGTACAGGTAAATATCGGTTACCGTGTACAGTTCAACAGTGCTATTGGTCCGTACAAAGGCGGTTTGCGTTTCCACCCGTCTGTTAACTTGTCAATATTGAAATTCCTCGGTTTCGAGCAGACCTTCAAGAATGCCCTTACAACCCTTCCTATGGGTGGTGGTAAAGGTGGTTCTGACTTCGCTCCCCGCGGTAAGAGTGATGCAGAGATCATGCGTTTCTGCCAGGCCTTCATGACCGAGCTTTACAAGGTGATTGGTCCGGATATGGACGTACCTGCCGGTGATATCGGTGTTGGTGGTCGTGAGATCGGCTACTTGTTCGGTATGTATAAGAAGCTCACCAGCCAGTTCCACGGTGCTACTCTGACCGGTAAGGGTCTTGAGTGGGGTGGCTCTATCCTCCGTCCGGAGGCAACAGGTTTCGGTGCCCTCTATTTCGTTCACCACATGCTGGAGACAGCTGGTATCGACATTAAGGGTAAGACCGTTGCTCTCTCTGGTTTCGGAAACGTAGCTTGGGGTGCTGCCAAGAAGGCTACCGAGCTTGGCGCTAAGGTTATTACTATCTCTGGTCCAGACGGTTACATCCTCGACGAGGCTGGTCTGAACGACGAGAAGATCGCATATATGCTTGAGCTTCGTGCCAGCGGTAACGATATCTGCGCTCCTTACGCAGAAGAGTTCCCAGGCTCTAAGTTCGTAGCAGGCAAGAAGCCATGGGAAGTTAAGGCTGACATCTATCTGCCTTGCGCTACCCAGAATGAGTTGAACGGTGCAGATGCTGACAGCATCTTGGCTAACAAACCTCTGTGCGTTGCTGAAGTTTCTAATATGGGTTGTACAGCTGAGGCTGTTGACAAGTTCATCGAAGCTAAGCAACTGTTTGCTCCTGGTAAGGCTGTTAACGCTGGTGGTGTTGCTACCTCAGGTCTTGAGATGACTCAGAACTCTATGCGTATGTCATGGTCAGCTGAGGAAGTAGACCAGAAGTTGCATGGCATTATGGCCGGTATCCACGCTCAGTGTATGAAGTACGGTCAGGAGGATGGCTATATCAACTACGTGAAGGGTGCTAACATCGCCGGCTTCATGAAGGTTGCTAACGCCATGATGGCTCAAGGAATTGTTTAATTGATCAAATTTGGAAATCAGAAAAGATAAAACTGGTTTAAACAAATCCAACAAACTACAAGGTAGCAGGGGTCTCACAAGACTTCTGCTTCTTGTGGTTCTACTCTTTTCTGTACACCTTATTATTATAGCGCAGGAGAAGGGCAAGGCATCCTATTACTCACAGCGACTGCATGGCGCCCGGATGAGCGACGGCTCGAAATACCACCGTGACAGCATGACGTGCGCCCATAGGCGTTATCCTTTGGGAACGATGCTGAAGGTAACCAACTTGTCTAACGGTAAGAGTGTGGTGGTGAAGGTTACCGACCGCGGACCGCATGCCCGTGGGCGTATCATCGACTTATCGTATGCCGCCGCCAAGGAGATCAACATGATTGCCGCCGGTATCGCCACGGTAAGGGTAGAGCCATATAAGGAGCATTCTGGCATCCCCTACAGAAATGATGATAAAGATGATATAGAGATCGACTTTGAGTTCAACAAGCATATCTTCGATTACGAGCCAAAATGGCAGATCAAGGAGAATAACGGTCCGGTATTCAACGACCAAATGCGTGACAAGGTGCTTGATGATGAAGAGAAGATCTCACAGATGAAAGACGAGATACACACCCCGACCAAGACCGACAAAAACAAAAAAAGGGAGGAACGCCCGGTGCGTACCCCCCATAAAGCTTCACAACGTCACAGCAATCAGTAACGAGCTGTCCGTACGTTCATCTCATGGATCTTAGAGATTACCCTGTTGTCGCCCTGTATCGCACAGATACGGAAGCGGGCAGTGCCATTCTTCAGTCGTTTGTTGGCTCTCACCATCGCCGTGTAACGGATACCCTTATTAGGGGCGATGCGCTCCACATGCACACCCGGTGATACCAGGATCTGACGGTTGCCGGAGATCTCCTCAACGATAGGCTGCACGTCATAGAGGGTACTGTTAGAGGTGTTCCTCACCTCGAAGATGATCTTACAGGTCTCGTTGGCACTCAACGTATTATCCATGTTATCATCTACAAAGCGCAGATTGCGGATTTCCAGATTGGCATTGTAACGGGTATTGACAGACGCGCTGGGCTCATAGCTGTTCACCTTGGATGCATTGTAACCGCTGGTGTAGTCGGCATCATTGTACTCATAGATACGGTCATCCCCACTATTGGTAGGATCGAAGCCACTGTCATTGTAATCCTGGTAATCATTATAGTCACGATTACGCTGGTTGTAACGAGAATTGCTCTTCTCGTAGGTACGCTGATGATACTCATCGATCTTCTGCTGCTGCGCTTGATCAGCGGCATTACCGATAGCAGCGCCGATAATCGCGCCACCCGCCATACCTAACAACGTGCCCACATCACTGCCACGCGGACCATCCGTGATACCACCGATAGCCGAGCCCAAGATAGAACCGATCGTAGAACCTGTATAAGCGCCCGATGCGGTATACGATCCACAACTGCTCATCAAGAACAATACACCCACTGCATAAACCGTTGCTTTCTTCATATTCATCATCTTTTAATGGTTTCTACATTCATATTTCACCGCAAAGATAGACAAAAAACGAAGAATCACCAAATAGTTTTTCCCTATTCTGCAGTAGGGAATTCCCTAAATCATACGTTTAAATCAAAAAGAATAAGCATACTGAATGAGTATAAACAGCGTGTTCCTGCGTCATCATATAAACCATAACCCTATGAAGAAATTTATGAAAAGATTATCTTTAGTTTGTCTCCTGATGGTGACAGCATGCATTACCCTGAGTGCACAAACCGCCAACGTACCCATGTGGGAGCATTTCGAGAAAGCGTTTACACTGAAAACAGAGAAGAACCCGTTTACGGATATCGACTTCACAGCCACCTTTGTACATGAAGGTGATGGCGTCACCATGACGGTGGATGGCTTCTACGATGGCGACGATACATTCAAGATCCGTTTTATGCCTACCCTGAAAGGCAAATGGACATACATCACCAGATCAGCCGAGAAAGAACTGAACATGCAGGAAGGTAGTCTGATCTGTACTGATGCACTCTCCACACAGAAGGGAATGGTGCAGGCAGGCAAGGATCAGAACTTCATCTACCCCGACGGTTCGCTGTATCATCCCGTAGGAACCACCTCCTACGCATGGATACACAGTGACAACGAGCGTCAGGAACAGACATACAAGACACTGGATGAGACGGGATTCAACAAACTGCGTTTCTGTGTCTTCCCCAACAACAGTGTATATGAGTGGCCCACCATCTATCCTTTCAAACTGTTGAAGAAGAGTCATTCCGACGAACTGAAGAAGGATGTCTACCTGTGGGATTTCTCTCGTTTCGACGTCAAGTTCTTCCAACATCTCGACAAGGTGGTGGAACGCCTGCGTGACATGAAGATAGAAGCCGACCTGATCCTCTTTACGCCCTACGACGCCGGGTTATGGGGATTCGACCGCATGAGCATGGAGAACAATATGCGTTATCTGAAATATGTGGTGGCACGCCTGGCATCCTACAGTAATATTTGGTGGTCGATGGCCAACGAGTGGGACCTGGTTAGAGCCAAGACTCACGACCAGTGGATCGAGATGTCGAAGTATGTGGCAGAGAAAGATCCCTATCATCACCTGCTCTCTATCCATGGAGGCACAGCCGTATATATCGATTACAACCAGCCTTTCTACACCCATGCCAGTATTCAAGACCAAGGTCCGCTGTATAACTTTGAGGGAGCAGCTACGGTAAGGAATATCATCCACAAACCGATCCTCTTCGACGAGGTGTGCTATGAGGGTGACCATGCCAGCCGTTGGGCACAACTCTCTGGTGAGCAGATGCTCGAGCGTATCTGGATGGGACTGATCGGCGGAACCTACGTGACTCATGGAGAATGCTTCGTGGATGACATGCATAACGACAAGAACTACACGGGTTATGCTTTCCTGGCAACAGGTGGTAAGTTCCGTGGCACCTGTCCGGCACGTATTAAGTTCACCCGCAAGATTCTTGACTCACTGCCCTACTCCATCCGTCTGGCCGATCAGAGCTGGGATGATAAGACAGCGTGTGCAGGGCCCGATCATTACTTCATCTATTTCGGTAGTGAGAAACCCAAGAAATGGGCCTTCAACCTCCCCGCCAAGTGCAGCCGCTGGCCACGACTGACAGCCGGGAAGCGCTTCAAGGTGGATATCATCGACACCTGGAATATGACCACCACAACTGTAAAGGATGTGTTTGTCACGAAGTTAGCCGACAACCGTTATCGTTTCATCGACGAGAATGGCAAGAGCATCAAACTGCCCGGCAAACCTTATATCCTGCTGCATATTTATAGTGAGTAAGAAACAATAAAAGGCTGCTTTTGCAGCCTTTTATCATTTGAGGACGGAGCTGAAAGGATCCGTTACGACGATATACTTAGAAGTTATCTTATTCGCAGCAAAAGATGAATTAAAAATAATCGCGATTTTCTTTGCAGGGATGTAATTATTCGCTATCTTTGCCAGCGGTATGTGAAACGCTGAGTAATATCTAAAAACCAATTTTATCAACAACGAAAGGAATAGAAGATGAAGTTATGTCGGAAGATAAAACGGATCATTTCGGAATCGACCCCAGTTAATCCCCATTTTTTATGCATGTCCCTCCTCCTCTTGTTGTCATGTGGCCACGGAGAAGAGTTCGACATGGACGGGCGAACGGCTTCTTGTATCTCGGATTATGATAGTATATTATCAGAATATGACATACAACGTAAGTTGATCGACCTGTCCCTGTATGAACAAGGTGCTCAGGAGGTATGCTATCTTATCAATAGTCTGCAGGAGTTGGAAGCAGTGACACCTAATACCAAACTGTTTGATTTTGTTGATTTCACCAAGTATTCCATGGTTATAGGACGAATCGTGATGGATGATGGCTGCTACACGGTCTCGACACCTACTGTCAAGATTAAGGACGGAATGGGTACACTCGAGTTGCATGCTACAAAGACCTTCACGGGAGGATGGCCCTACAAGTGGAGTCGTGTCTATTGGAGTTTCTTCCCGAAGATGAAACTCAAACAGCTTACCGTAGACAAGACGACAGACAGGTCACAAAGCGAGAAAGAGCTTACTGAGGCGGTACTCTTTGAAAAGAAAGTACCCATCAAGCTCGTACCGAGAGATAACCTGCCCCTTAATATCGTCAATACCATCACTGAGTTGCGTGAGAATCCCACCGTTTATCTGTTTGAGAGTAAGCTGAATGGGAACATAATCTATATCCTGAATTTCGTGATGTCTATCTATGAGGATTTTTATTCAGGATATAGTATTTTAGAGCCCTGGCATTGTTTCTTCAACACCGACGAACATATACATTTAGAGCCCTGGCATTATTTCTTCGATGCCAAAGGCAACAAGTTAGAGGATGAGGTGATAGATAAATGGGTAACAGAGGATGAGTCATGGGCTAATAATTCATTCATTGACAATACAAAATGTATTTATTACCATAAGATTATCGAGTAGGACAGAAATAGATCCCGTTCATCGGTATATGTTATCCCGATGGCAATAATGGCGGATATGCTATATGACATATCCGCCGAAACGGGGTAGTATCCTCATTGCGGGCTTGACCCGCAATCTCATCCGTTTATTTTTCTAAATAAATACAGAGACACAGAGTAACAGAGTTTTCTTTTAATTATAATCTCTTCTATGTTGCTTTCCTAATAATTGGAAAATATTTATTGTTTATTAACCATTTTGTATCAATCACTTAGCGTGAAGACCATAGGTACGATGATTTTTGAAGAAGCCGTAGTTATCAGCCCAA
>Ga0256405_10003733_pt1 | contig 30672 bp, 25 predicted proteins | sample RumenRJG_02DNA_FD_189096 | JGI IMG/M metagenome (GOLD analysis project Ga0256405, IMG submission 189096) | Bovine rumen microbial communities from Lethbridge, Alberta, Canada - RJG_02 | ecosystem: Host-associated > Mammals > Digestive system > Stomach > Rumen | place: Canada: Alberta...
CGCGCTCTGTCTTTCTTATACTTATCATCTGTAAGATTACTCCAGCCGTAACCTTTTAACGGCTTCTTGTTCTTTTGATTGCCTTGTATAGTTAGATCCATTGGCACAAAGGAACATGAATAATCACTCACAAACTGAAGCATTAAAGAATTAAATAACTCTTTTTCTGTCTGAGGCTCTTTGTGTTTGTTTTGGGTCAATAACATAGAAGCCTCTTACTTACAGATAGGGTTAGTTAAATGTTGGTTCTGTACCTCTTTTACAGCTTTATCAGTATTCAAATCTATAATGTTATTGCTGGCGGTGGTTTTCTTTTGCTCTAATAAAATCTGCTCTTTGTATTCTTGATAATCTGATATGTAACGCCCCATGTAATGCTTAGGTATTAACACGCCTCTAATGCTGGCATCTTTGTATGAAGTATCTTTTACAGTTTCTAAGTAACTAAAATCAATCAGTTTTAGAAGTTTGTTTTTAAAAGCTCCTGTAGTAATCTTAATCTGTTTATTCTCAGGTAAACTTTTTTGATAGGTATTGAACATTGTTTCATAGTATCTTAATCTCATTTGCTTAACTGTATCTTTGTTCAATAATTGACCTAAAGGATAATCCTTAAAAGGATCAGTATCATCAAGCCAGTTTTGGAGTAATTCCATTAGCTCATTAGTGGTGGTTTCAGCGGTGATTTGAAGTTCATCAATATACTTTGATTGTCTGAAGTATTTACCAGTTTGAGCGCGGTTTTTAAATACCTGCTGAAGGTAACCTAGTAAGGTTATAAAGATGTAATCTTTCTCATCTTGTGAGCAATTTTCATTAACATAGAATTGTGAAGCATAAACATTACCTAAAGCCCCACGCATAGGTATGTACACCATTTTCTTAGCAGTAGCATCATCTGTTAAGTTCATGTAGTTATTTAAGGCAACAAACAGACGGGCATCATTTCTAATGTCGTGTGCTTTAACATTCTTGTTTTCAACCCTGATTTTATTACCTGATACTAGTTCTTTTAGTGCTTCTTGTTGTGCAATTCCCTTCACGCCATAAGATAAATTATGTTCATCAAATAGATTTGCTAATTTGCCTTCAATTCCTGATAACTCAAAACGGCTATCAATCTTATCTAGTCGTAAACACCCCGAACTATTAGCAGGAAGTATAGAGAAAATGCAATTTATTAAAAATTTAGATTTACCTGCGTCTGCGTTTCCATGTAAGAAGCCATAACTCTTGAATAGCTGTCCTCTATACAGAATAGTAGAACAGTATTCAAAGATGCGATCTTTGATTTCTTGATAATGTTGTGGTGTTTCTCTGTCCTCGTTTGCTATTAGTTCAAAGTATCTATTAACCTTATCTCGAACGGCTTGCGGTATCTCTGAAGCTGGTTTGTAATTACCTTGATATTGATAGATCGTGATTATATCAGGCGTAAATTTTAATAACCTAAGGCTATATGTAAGGTTATCTTGTTGGTTATCATCAAGGTAAACAATACCATTAAGGCATGGTATATAAGAAGCTGGGGCTATATCCTTGGTTTCTGTCATAACCTCCAGCTGTTCACATACATCTTTAGTAGCAACTACCTTACGGCAATCTTTGATGTATAGATTATTGTAAGTTAGCAAGTTTACCTTCTTAATTAAACTGTCAATTTCTGCTTCACCTGTTAAATAGGTTTCACCATTCCAGTAAGCTAGGTTAGTAACACCGCCGTTTTGTACTTTAATCACATTAAAATTATTGATTAAGCACTCTGCCATGTGCTGAACGTTTAACAATGCCTTTCTTTCGCTTAACTTATCGGGTGTTCCCTTGTGGTTGTCTATCCAAAATTCAAAATCTGATATAACCTGTTCCTGCTCTACTATGCTTAGATGTGTGGTGAAGCATGGTAGTGTCTGCAAGTAATCAATGACTACATTCTTAAAATCTGTGATTAACTGTTTTTGATTAGGTGTAAGCGGTGCTAGTTGTGGTTTTTCTTCTATGCTTTCATCTTCTATTGTCATTACTCCTTTTGATCGCTCTGCTATCTCTTTAGTCTTTTTTTGTTTTTTCTCTATTTCTGCAATCTCTGCCCAGTATTCCTCTATATCAGGATAGATAGTTAAGGTCAGATGATAGGCAATTCTCTTAACGGCATCATCTAAGCTATTAAAATTAGATTGCTGATACTTAGCTAACTCAATAGCAGTAGTTATTAGAGTTTTATTTGCTGATTTAATGTGATTTTGCTTTAATAGATTTATAATAGTTTTCATAAGCACCTTCTTATCAAGGTTGATATGGTCTAAAAAAAGCCCTCTAGTGTCTGTGAGGGCTTTGTGTTCATGTCTGATATTATTGAAGTAGATAGCTTAAAAAAGCATCTACTTCAGATTTTAAATAAAAGTGTCTGCGTTTCTTAATCTGTCGCACCTTTGGAAAATTAGGCATCTTTTGCAGTATTCCATGAAAAAATGACGGCGAACACCCTGTAAGCCCGATAAACTGATTTCGGTTTATAAAGTAATCCTTCTCCGTTGTTTTCAGCTCTTGAGCTTCTACCTTTGAAGGATGTCTTACTCCTTTAAACAATCTACCAAACTGATATAACTTAATTTCTGCACTCATTTAATTAAGCCTCTGCTTTCTCTCTACCAGTGATTGCATTTTTTGAAGCATCTGCATTTAAGCCTTCAGCCCATTTGCAAAGGTCAGAATATTTAAAAACGTGCTTTTTAGCAGTTATTGCTATCTTCTTAGGGAAGTTAGGATCATTGTGAATTAGTCTCCATAAAGTAGTATTTGAGATGTCTAACATCTTGCATACTTGTTTGGTGGTTACTAATAAAGGGGGTACTGAAGCGTTGTTTTGGCTTTCAGTGGAGGTATTAAAAAAATCTGACATATTAAATATCCTTTTATGAGTGTAAAAATAGAACGTTCATCTTTATAACGTTCCTACGCTTTCAAATGTACTCAAAGGATATTTTTAGTTCATCATCTATAAAATTAGATGTTCATCTATTAAAAAAGATAATTATCTAATTTTTTAGATAATTTTAATAATATATTATACAAATGGCTTATTTATCTGATGCAAAGCACCTTTAACAAGGGTTCATTTTCGCATTGCTCATATATGCTGTTTATGATGTCTTTGCGACTATCTAAGAAATGTCTTAAGGAAATGAAGTCATTATTAAAGAGTTCTTTATTTTTTAAATAGAGTTGTATCAATTCTTTTGTATGCCAGCTATCTTCATTTACAGCATCAGTCATACAAGGATCAGGAAATATGGCATCGGCGTATGTAGGATATAGCTCACCTAATCCTTCATGTCTGTTAGGTTTTCCTGATAGTTCTGTATTAGCTATATTTTTCAATGCTTCATTTCTAGCTATTTCAGCCTCTTTCTGACTTCGTTCACTACTATTAGAGAGTTGCAATTCTTCTTGTAGCTTCTTATTCTGAAGCTCATACTCTTTTACACTATCTTTCAAATATTGCTTATAACCGTTTCTAGCCTCTTTGGCTTCTTTATAAAATACCTTGAATAGAAGCTCCCATATTTTTAACCTATTTATTATGTCTGATTTAACAGTTAACGTTGTTCCTTTTTTTGTGCTTTTAGAACTTACTTGATTGATATATTTATCAATAGATTGATCCTGAGCGCGCTCAGAAATATTTAGAAGGTTCGCACATTTAGGTGTTAGTGTTTTATCAAAATCATAAAAACTTTCTTTTAAATCAAAAATGGTTCTTAATGCGGTTCTGCTTTCTATTAACTTGTTTATATTAACTTCAGTTAGCCCTTGTAAGCCTTTAATTACCATATCTTTAATAATTCTTTGTTCCCTGGCACTGGTAACCCTGTTTAACATCAAAGAAGTTTGTGAACTAAAACTTGATATAGGGTCAGTTAGATTGTGCTCTATTTGAAGTAGTTTTTTATCCTCTTCATTTGGGAAAACACCGTCTTTTCTATATTTGTTAGGTTCTTTACTTATTATTTTGGCTTCTTCATGGAAATAATGAGAGTTTAACATCATTATTGAAAACGCGTCACGCCATCCAAACGCATTACTTTCTTGTAGATACTTATAATCATTAAGAAGCTCTACCAGCTTAGGATATTTGACTAAGCCTCCGATTTCTTTTATAGCTTCTATTTGTGTAGGTTTAGGTTTAATTAAACACTTATTTACTATGATTTCTGCCAAATCTTTAATAATTATGACTACGTCTTTAGGGCAGTCTGAGAAATTCCTTCTTATGTATTCCCGATCTTCTTTACATAATGCTAAATTCATAAATCACACCTTATTTAATTAAAGCTAAGTAGTTTTCAGGTAGCTGGGCGCGCTCTAGGTAATCAGCCCATGATTGAGCGCACTTTCTAACACTTTCGATGCGTTCGCCTTTGTCGTATGTCTTCTCTAAGCTGTTTCTGATGTCGTGGGATAGCATCATTTCACTATCGTATGCGCTGAAGTTGTTATCTATGAGATAGGTTTTAATGCACTTTCTAAAGCCGTGAATATCCTGTTCACGTGAAGTTAAGGCTTTTATAGGCTCTCTAAATGTACTCTCACTGATTGCACCACCTATGAAACGGCTATCCATCGTTGCAAAAACATAAGCAGGATCTTCAGTTGGTAACAACTCCTGTTGTTTTTGATGCCAGTTCTTTAATAATTTAATGGTTTGTTCTGCCATTGGCTTTTTATATTCTGTTTGGGTTTTGTTAGCTAATATGGCATTTGCTGGGATAATGATTAACTTCTTTTCAAAATCTATCCATTCCCAGCGCAATAAACGGCACTCGTTAAATCTGAAGCCTTGTAATGCAACTAACAAATAGAACACACGATTAACTAAAGACACATTCTCCAGTGGCTCAAAAAATTTAGATTTAAGTTCTGCGTAAGATACATTCTTATAGCCTATTTTCTTAGGTGCTTTAAAAGGGTTTAGCCCTTGTAACTCGTTTCTTGCAACATCACCATTGATAACAGCATCATTAAGCATCTTATTAAGTGCCTTAACGGCATTGTGTTTATTGCCCTGTGTCTGCTTAACCTGTTCTAGCTTCTCTTTTACTGTTGCAACGGTCAATTCATCAAGTTTTAGATTGTGGAGGGGCATCATAGTATGATTAAAAAGGCTCAGTAGATTTTCAGGATATGAAGATCCTTCTTTTAAATCTTTGCGCCTCTCTTCTACATACAAGGGGAAGTATTCTTTTAAGGTTGGTGCGGTGCTTCTTTTCTTCCTGATTACAATCTTAGGCTTCAGCTGTTCGACCTTTTTATAAGCATTAGCTAAGGTAATTTTATTTACACTTCCCAGCTTCTTGAATGGTTTACGACTGTAATAATCAGCCTTACCTGTCTTAGGCTGAATAACTACCAGTAAGCCCGCTCCTATTCCTTTTTGAATAGCTTTGCCAGCTAGTGCTTCTTGTGTCCATTCCTTCAGATAAGCATCAAGTTGTAACTTAGTAACTTTTGGCATTTTTCTTTCTACCTCTAGTTAGTTATTTACAAATTATTTTATTTACATTTTTTATTTACATCTATTTACATTTTAACGTAAATGTAAATAACTTGCTTAATGGAAATTAAATGATGTGATTGGAAATGTAAATATGCTCTTGAAGCCTTTATTTATGCGGGGTTGTGTTTTATAATGGAAATGTTAGGAAATGTAAATAAATCGCTTGAAATAAGGGGTTGTGGTGCTGGCAGTAGGGCTTGAACCCACGACCCCCTGTTTACAAAACAGGTGCTCTACCAACTGAGCTATGCCAGCACATTTCACGGGGACCTATTATACAGAACTTTTTTTAAATGACAACAATTTTTTAGTTTTCTTTTTAAAATTTTTGTAAAATTGTTGTCCGTTGATGGAGCTTAATTTGAAGGCTGATTTTATGGATATTGTTAAACTAGATTGCCGTGGACTTTGTTGTCCAGAACCTCTAACAATTTTAAGAAATGCTGTTAGAGCAGGTCTTCCTGGTCAAGTTTTTGAACTTTTGTCAGACGACCCCGTATCTTTACGCGATATTCCTGCCTTTTGTAAGTTTATGAATCACACTCTTGTTTCATTACCTGACGAAAAAAATCCATGTCTTTTCGTCGTTAAAAAGAAAGAATAAATTCTTCCTTAAAAAGGTGTTCCTTTTTTGCTAAAAAGCGCAATTATCAAGCCTTTAATGGTAAAATGTAACATATTTTTATTTTCGATGTGAGTTCTATCACTCACTTAATATTATTTTTTTGCAAGGTTTAATTCAGATGTCTAACAAATACGACCTTCAAACATTTCAGGGCTTAATTCTTACCCTTCAAGATTATTGGATGCGTCATGGTTGCATGATCGCTGAACCTTTTGATATGGAAGTTGGTGCAGGTACTTCTCACCCTATGACTTTCTTAAGATCATTAGGTCCAGAGCCAATTTCATGTGCATACGTACAACCATCAAGAAGACCTACTGATGGTAGATATGGTGAAAACCCTAACAGATTACAGCACTACTATCAGTTCCAGGTAATTTTAAAGCCTTCTCCTGATAACATTCAGGAACTATATTTAGGTTCTTTAAAGGAATTAGGTTTTGATCCTACCGAAAATGATATCAGATTTGTTGAAGACAACTGGGAAAACCCTACTTTAGGTGCATGGGGTCTAGGTTGGGAAATCTGGTTAAACGGCATGGAAGTTTCTCAGTTCACATACTTCCAGCAGGTTGGTGGTCTTGAGTGTTTCCCTGTAACAGGCGAATTAACATACGGTCTAGAAAGACTTGCTATGTACATCCAAAAGAAAAAGACTGTATACGATTTAATTTGGGCTCATACAGCTAATGGTGATGTTACTTACGGTGACGTTTTCCATCAGAACGAAGTTGAGCAGTCTACTTACAACTTTGAATACGCTGATACTGATTTCTTATTCAAGATGTTCGATCAGATGGAAAAGGAAAGTAGCGATTTATTAAATCTTGAGAAGCCTTTACCATTACCAGCTTACGAAAGAATTTTAAAAGCAGCTCACTGCTTTAATTTATTAGATGCAAGACACGCTATCTCAGTAACTGAAAGACAGCGTTTCATTTTAAGAATTAGAACACTATCTAAGGCTGTTGCTGAAGCATATTACAAGTCAAGAGAAGCTTTAGGTTTCCCTATGTGCAAGAATGAGTCTGCTAAGTAAGATTAGGATTTAATCATGACTACAAAGAATTTATTATTGGAATTAGGTACAGAAGAGTTACCACCAAAATCACTGCGTAACCTTGCACAGTCACTTCACGATTCTTTTGTAAAACAATTAAAAGATGAAGGATTGGCTTTTTCAGCATCTAAGTGGTACGCAACTCCTAGAAGATTAGCTTTATTCATTTCTGACTTAGCTGATAAGCAGGAAGATAAAGAAGTTGAGATCAAAGGTCCTGCTATTAAAGCAGCTTTCGATGCTAACGGTGCTCCTACAAAAGCAGCTTTAGGTTGGGCAAAAGCTAACGGTATTACCGTTGAGCAGGCTGACAGACTAAAGACTGACAAAGGCGAGTGGCTTTACGTTAAAACCACTAAGAAAGGTCAGGAAACTGTTAACGTTGTACCTGAGATGTTCAAGAACGCATTAAAAGCACTTCCAATTCCTCGCTTAATGCATTGGGGTAACAAGCGTGAAGAATTCGTTCGTCCTGTTCATACTTTATGTATGTTATACGGTGAGAATTTAATTCCAGGTAGCATTCTAGGTGTTGAATCTTCAAAGACTATTAACGGCCACAGATTCTTAGGTTCACCAAAGGTTACTTTAAAATCAGCTGATACCTATGTAGAGCAGTTAAGAAACGAAGGTTGCGTTGTTGCTGATTATGACGAACGTAAGCAGTCAATCATTAAGCAGGTAACCGATATTGCTAATTCAGTAAACGGTAAGGCTGATCTTGATGATGCACTAGTAGAAGAAGTTACTTCAATCGTTGAAGAACCACACATCTTCAAGGCTACCTTCGAAGATAGATTTTTGAAGGTACCTGCAGAAGCCTTGGTTTATACCATGAAGGGTGATCAGAAGTACTTCCCAATCTATGATAAAAACAACAAGCTTTTACCAGCATTTGCATTTGCTTCAAACATCAATCCTAAAGATCCTACTTCTTTAATCTCAGGTAATGAGAGAGTTGTAAGACCTCGTCTTTCTGATGCAGAGTTCTTCTTCAACACAGATAGAAAGCATTCATTAGAATACTTCTTCGACAAGTTAAAGAATATCGTTTATCAGAAGGATATCGGTACCTTAGCATTCAGATCTGATTGTGTTGAGAAGTTAGCAGTTTATATTGCTAAGTTAATCGGTGCTGATGAGTCTAAATCAGCTCGTGCTGCTCACTTAGCTAAGTGTGATCTTGCATCTACCATGGTTACTGAATTTACCGATACTCAGGGTGTTATGGGTATGCATTACGCTGAGTTAGATGGTGAAGATAAAGACGTTTCTCAGGCAATCTTTGAGCAATATCTACCAAGATTTGCTGGTGATGCTATTCCAACAAAACCTGTTGAGATGGCTGTAAGTTTAGCTGAAAAAGTTATTACTTTAGTCGGTATCTTCGGTATCAATCAGTTACCAAAGGGTGATAAGGATCCTTTCGGTTTAAGAAGAGCAGCAATTGGTCTTATCAGAATCGTTTTAGAGAACAACTTAGACTTTAATTTTGCTTCTGTAATTGACGAAGCTTGCAAGATTTTAGGTGACAAGGTTAAATCTGAATCAACTAAAGATCAGGTTATTAACTACGTATATAACCGTCTAAAAGCTTACTATCAAGATCAGAACATTGAAGCTTCTATCTTCTTAGCAGTTCTATCTACAAAACCTGAAAACTTATTAGACTTCGATAAGAGAGTTAAGGCTGTTAAATCATTTAAAGATTTACCAGAAGCTGAGAATCTTGCATCAGCATATAAGAGAATTAACAATATCTTAAGCAAGGCTAATGTAAGTGAAGGTTCTGTTAACAAGCAATTATTAACAGAAAAGGATGAGGTTGTCCTTGCAAATGCTTTAGAGACAATTTCACCTAAAGTTAATAAGTTATATTCAGAAGGTGATTATACTAGCGCTTTAGCTACATTATCTGAGTTAAAGGAGCCTGTTGATAACTTCTTCGAGCATGTAATGGTAAACGCTGATGATCCTAAGATCAAAGAAAACCGTTTACATTTACTAGTTTCATTACATGATTTAATTGGTAAAACAGCAGATATCTCTGTTCTTTACTAATTAAGAACGCATTCAAAAAATAAGCGATACCTTAACTCAAATTTTGGTATCGCTTTTTTATTTTTCGACTCTTATCAATGTTCCACGTGGAACATTAATCCATTCTCGATTTCTCTCTTGTTCCACATAGAACAATATCTTTCAACAGAATAGAAGAACTTTTTTTATATACTAAAACAAAATACACATCTATACGCATTACCTTACAGGTGGATTCATTACGCTCTGTTGGTTCCAAAAATGAAACCAAAAGACGTCGTGGAAGACCTCGTAAAAATCCAGAAAACTCTGTTAAATCAGATAATAACCTTAATTCTCAAAATCCAGTTACAGGTACCAAGTAATGAGGAGGTCGAATAATGCTTGATAGAGAAAAATTAAGCCCTACTATCAGACTTCTCTTTGATAAGGCTATTGAGCTTGATGCTCAAAAAATAGATGTGACTTATAGAGCTTTATCTGAAGCTGCTCCTAACCACTCTAAAAGAGATTATCTAAGAGCAATAGATATCCTTGAGGATTTCAAATCTGAAATTGCTAGTACCTCACTACCTATGCCTAATGAACTTAAGTCGTGGTTCGATAAAGGTATTCAAGGTATGTGGGCTAGAGGTTGCAGTTGGCTCAATGAACAGAAATCTCTTATTGAGAAAACTGCTGATGAAAAGGTTGCTATGGCAAGAAAAGACCGAGATGAGGTTAATGACAAATGCGAATCGTTGACTCACCAGCTTCAAGACCTTAGCGTTAAACTTAGTGAAACACAATCTGCAAATCAACAATTAAGCAAAGAACTTGATATCTGTAAAAAAGAACTTCAACAGAGCAGACTTGATGTATGTGTACTTAGTGATTAGGTATCGGATCTTAAACAAACTTTTGAATTGCAATTTATGGTGTTACCAAAAGATTTTATATCAAAATTTAAAACATTAATCTAATTTTTCGATGTTCCACGTGGAACATTTTTTATGAATATTAATAGATCATAATATATAAATCACAGAGAACGACTTCATTTTCTCATCTAAATATGCTGGCTAAATTAACTAGATCAAAATCATTTAATAACATGTAAGCACAATATAGAAGAGTATTTTCAAAGAAAAATTCATAAGTAAGTGCATGCAAATATTCGTAATGGTCAATATCTAAATAGAGATTTGCTTTTCAACTTTTAGACATATAAGTTACTTGCAATGATAAGAATAATAGATGTTCCACGTGGAACATTAATACAATAATAAAAAGCCCCGATTTGAAATCGAGGCTCATAAAAATATGGAAGATAGTTTCTAGATATCTAAGTTTGCCTTAGAAGCATTCTCAGCAATAAAGATCTTTCTATCCTCAACATCTTCACCCATGAGTTCATTGAACAGTCTATCTGCTTCCATAGCATCAGTTATATGAACCTTTAGTAAAGATCTTGTGTCTGGATTCATAGTAGTCTCTGACAGCTGTTCAGCAGACATCTCTCCCAAACCTTTGTAACGCTGGATCTTAACACCAGAGAAACCTTCTTTCATTAGCACTTCATAAGCCTGATGGAAGTTATTTACAGGGATCTGTTTTGATCCAATTTGAACGAAACCATCTTTCTCAATAAGGCCATTAACCTTTGAATTCATATCTTTTAACATAGAATAATCAATAGACTTAAAGAAAGTATCGTCTAATAGATATTGATGATCGATTCCATGTACGTGCTGAATAATCAAAGGATAGTACAGATTTGTAACAGGATCATGTTTTACTTCTGCCTTAAAGAAAACACCTTCAGAAGCATTTGATGGTAACTGCTTGATGAAACCATCAGCCCATTCCTTTACAGCTGATTCGCTAGCCATCTGATCCTCTGTTAATAACTTGTAGTACATAATGTTTAGAACTACATCCTTTTGAATCTTTTGAGTCAATTTAGGCATTCTAGACATTACTTTATTGTAGTCATTAAACAGACTCTCTAATGGCATACCAGAGATAGGAGCAGCATCTTTATTAACATGCAATGAGCCAGCGTTAATAGCCATGTTGGTCTTATACTGTAAAGCTTCTTTATCTGACAGAACATAGTTAACTTGCTTGCCCTTTTCATACTTATATAAAGGAGGCTGAGCAACGTATACATAACCTCTTTCGATCAGTTCTGGCATATGACGATAGAAGAAGGTTAATAATAGAATACGAATATGAGCACCGTCCACATCAGCATCAGTCATGATGATTACATTGTGATATCTAAACTTCTCAGGATTGTAATCATCTTTACCAATACCGCATTCAAAAGCACTTACTAGGGTACCAATCTGTTGAGAATCGATAACTCTATCAAATCGTGCTTTCTGAACGTTTAAGATCTTACCTCTTAATGGAAGAATAGCTTGGAACTTAGAGTTTCTACCATTCTTAGCTGTACCACCCGCTGAGTCACCCTCTACCAAGAAGATTTCAGCTAAAGCAGGATCTTTCTCACGGCACTTAACTAACTTATCAGCAGCAATATTTAAATCTAAGCCACCTTTCTTACGAGATAAGTCACGTGCCTTTCTCATTGCTTCACGTACGCGAGCTGTTTCGATAATCTTTGAACAGATGAATTCTGCATCCTTAGGATTTTCTTGTAAGAAATAACCTAAGTTTTCACTTACTGAAGAAGCTACAGCTTGAGCAGCCTCTGAAGAAACTAACTTATCCTTAGTCTGTGATGAGAACTTAGGATCAGGCATCTTAACAGAGATTACAGCTGTTAAACCTTCGCGAGCATCATCACCACTTGTAGAAACCTTAGACTTCTTGTTATAGCCTTGTTTTTCTAAATAATTAGTAAATGTTGAAGTAATAGCTCTCTTGAAACCAGCTAAGTGAGTACCACCATCTTTTTGAGGAACGTTATTTGTAAAGCAATATACGTTTTCAGTATAAGCATCAGTCCACTGCATACCAACTTCAACAGTAATATTGCCTTCGCACTTTTTAGTAAAGTGAATTACTTTCTGATTTAAAGGTGTCTTATTTTTATTTAAGAAGGTAATAAACTCACCAATACCACCTTCATGATGGAATACTTCCTGCTTTGGAGGAGTCTCTCTTAAATCAGTTAAAGTGATCTTAATGCCTGAGTTTAAGAATGAAAGTTCTCTTAAACGCTTAGCTAATACGTTGTAGTCAAAAATGGTCTTGGTAAAGATTGAAGGAGAAGGCCAGAATCTTACCCTAGTACCAGTTTCGTCTGAATCACCAATCTGATGAAGTGGAGCCTCAGGCTTACCACCATCTAAATAAATCTGCTGCCAGATGTGTCCTTCTCTTCTAATTGTAAGTTCTAACTTATCAGATAGAGCATTAACAACAGAAATACCTACGCCGTGCAAACCACCAGATACTTTGTATGAATTAGAATCGAACTTACCACCAGCATGTAAAACAGTCATAACAACTTCAGCTGCGGAAACATGCTCTTCAGGGTGAATTGCAACAGGGATACCACGACCATTATCAGTACATGATACAGATTCATCTTCGTGAATAGTTACTTCAATATGGTTACAGAAACCAGCTAGAGCCTCGTCGATTGAGTTATCAACTGCCTCAAATACCATATGATGTAAACCTGAACCATCGTCAGTGTCACCGATATACATACCAGGACGTTTACGCACAGCTTCTAGGCCATGTAAAACTTTAATACTGGAAGTACCATAATCATTGTTATTTTCTGCTGACATTTGTTCCTCTGTATGTAATTAAGGCTCTATAGATTCTTCAATATTGATAAAAGAATTTTCAGAACAACTTGGAATTTCTAAGTTCTTTGTAATATTTGTCAAAAAAACTTGGCTATCACATTCTTTAAGTTCATTAAGCAATAACATTCTAGAATTAGCATCAAGTTCAGAACTTAAGTCATCAATTAGATATATGCAATTTTTTCCTACTTGGTGTTTTAAAAGATACCCTTGAGAAAGTCTCATTGCACAAACTAGTAATTTTAATTGTCCTCTAGACAGGGTTTCACTAGCAGAAAAATTATTACATTTAATTCTTAATTCTGCCCTGTGACAACCATAAAAAGTATACCCTAAAACTCTATCTTTTTCAATATTTAAGTTGAGTACAGACCGCAACTGTAAGCCATTTTCCCAGCCTTTTGAGAATAAAATTTCAAAGTCAAATTGAGGTAAAAATGAACTTAATTTTTGTAAAAGAATTGGCTTTAAAAGATCGATGTAATGTTCACGAAAAGTTGTAATTTCTTCACTAACTTTTGACAGTTCGTCATCCCAGAATTGGATACTTTCAATAGGATCTCTTCTCTTTAACATTGAATTACGCTGAGATAAGAGCTTTTTATATCTATACCAGCAATCTTTAAAGTTAGGAAAAGAGTAATATGCGCCCCAATCGATGAAATTACGTCTATATTCAGGGCCACCTAAGATTAGATCTATTCCCTGTGGATGTATCACCTGTACAGAGATTTTATCTACCAAATCAACTAATCTTGTGCTCTTATCAGAGTTAATAGATATCTCAAGATTCTGATTACGATTTCTATAACGACAAATACCAATTCTGTCAGACAAATTTGCACTGTCTCTTACAACATCAGCTGAAATTGCAAAGTAAGGCTGACCTTCTCTAATTAGAGATTGAAAACGAGAATCTCTAAATGATCTTCCATAACCTAAATAAGAGATTGCTTCTAATAAAGAGGTTTTACCAGAACCATTTTTTCCATATATAACGTTAAAAAGGTTTGACGGCTCAATGTCTAATGAAGAGATATTGCGGTAGTTTAATATTCTTAGGTGAGATATTTTCATGAAGGTAAAAAGGTAGCTTTAACAAAGCTACCTTCTCATTAAAGTTAAACCACAACTTTACTAATAATATAGCTTGCTTTTACGCCCTGCTCATTAACTTCAGTTTCTGGCTTAATTAAAACATGAATCATAGGCTGGCTAAAGCAAAAGAGAACGTTATTAGTCTTAATTACACCTAAAACTTCTCTTACATACTGAGCATTTAAAGAAATCTCAATATTAGCCTGAGCATCAGGTAAAGCTAATGAAGCGGTTGCAACTTCGTGCTCTGAGTTCTCAGATCTTAAAGTAACCTGACCACCTCCAAAGGTAAAGGTAACACCATTTACTCTCTTTGAAGATAATACAGAAACCTGCTTAATTAGGTTTGTGAAAGTATCCTTTGGAATAGAAATAATAGAATCAATAGTCTTTGGAATAACTGATCTTACATTAGGATAACCACAGTTAATCAACTTAGAATTCATCTTGTAGTTGTTGCAAGATGTCTGAACAGCATTCTTTGTAAATGACAAGGTAACATCAGAATCTGCTTCTTCATTTACAATCTTAGCTAATTGAGAAGCACATCTCTTAGTTAAGATAACACCAAAAGGCTCAGCCTCAGTTGAAGGATTGTCTAATTGAGTCTCTAGGATAGCCATTCTGTGACCATCTGAAGTAAAGATCTCTAATTTAGAACCGTTTACCTCAAAACGAACACCTTTTAAGTAATCTCTAAAGTCTTCGTTTGAAACACATAACAGACATGAATCAATGATTGATTTTAATTGCTTCTGCTTTAATACTATGGTGTGTTCAATGTCTTCCATTTCAAATGAAGGGAAATCAATTGAAGATCTAGTACGGATCTCAAAGTTAGTGCTTCCATTTGAAAGAACTAATAAGTTATTCTGCTCATCTAGCTCAAAATCAACTAAATTGTTCTGATCAAGATTAGACAGTGTTTCTTTTAACTTATTAGCATTAACAGTAATTTCACCTTCAGACACAACATCAGTTAATGGAATTTCAGTCTGAAGCTCAATATTGTAATTAGTAGCCTTTAAAACAAGAATTGAATCAGCAACTTTAATAAGGATATTTTGTGTAATGTCATCTTTATTTGTTGAAGAACCAGCAATACTTGCAATTTCAGATAACTGTTTGCTGATTGATGACAGCAATACGCTAAACTTCATAATTAAATCTCCTGATTGTTTTAATTCTTCTTAAGAGAAAGGATTAACTTCTGATAAAGAGAATTCATATCTTTATCTTTTGCTTTCCATTCTTCAACTCTTGCAATAGCAGCTAATACAGAAGAATGATCTTTGTTAAAAGCTCTTCCTAAATCACTACTTGATAGTGTAGGAATAAGTTCATGGGCTAAAGCGATAGCAAATGAACGAGCTTGAGAGATATTCTTCTTTCTTGAAGCAGATTCTAATGATTCAACTGTTACTTCAAATTCTTTAGCAACTCTGTCTTTAATACTATCAACAGTAGTGTTGTTACTTGTTTTATTAACTAGGTTAGACAGACTTTTTACAGCTTCATCATAGGTAATCATACTGCCTTTTAACTCAACATGAGATTTTAAAGTCTTAATAGCACCTTCAATCTCACGTACACTTGATCTGATGTTTGTAGCAATATAATCAACAACAGAATCAGGTAATTCAAAGTTTAATTCTTTACACTTTCTTAGAATGATAGCAGTTCTAGTCTCTGAGCTTGGTGGATAAATTTCACTACAGATGCCAGATCCAAATCTTGTAACTAATCTTTCAGAGAAATTCTTTAAATTACCTGGAGCCACATCTGATGCTAGGATTAACTGCTTACCTTTGATATCTAAGAAATTAGCAATAATATCAAAGAAAGTATCTCTAGCCTTATCACCTTTGGTAAGACTTTGAATATCATCCATTATGAATACATCATATTGAGTAAACATATCTTGGAAATGTACCTGTTGAGGAGCAAATGAGGACTTCTGTGACATAGAGTCCACATATTTTCTAATAAATTCTTCAGCTCTAATATAGATAACAGATACATTTGGCTTAGTCTGGCGAATTTTATTGGCAATAGCCCACAAAATATGAGTTTTTCCTAAACCAGAACCACCATAGATATAAAACGGATTGAAGTTATCAGAACCTGGAGTTTCAGCAATTCTCATGGCTGCTGCAATAGCAATCTTATTCTCAGGATCTGTAATGTAATTTTCAAAAGTCTTTTTTGGGTCAATATGATCAGTAAATTTAGCTCTAGGAACACTGCTACGATTTTGCTGTCCCATAAAAGTCTGAGAAGCATTGTTTTGCGCCATATAAGACTGTTGAGCATTAAATGGTTGAGAGTTTACTGATTGTGGAGCTGTAGCAGAATATGAATACTGAGAATTCATAGAGGCAACAGGTGCACCTGTATTAGATGAATTCTGATAATTATCATTAATGTATTGATCCTGCTGCTGTGGATAAGGAGAATTACCAAAAGGAGTAGATGCTACCATTTGAGTTTGCTCTTGACTTGGTCTGTTACCAGCCATGATCATTTGCATACCATAATTTTCAACACCAAGAAGTTTAGTAATTTCAATAAACAACTGGGATACGTACATTGGTAGCATTTTTGATGCTAAATCGTTATTGCAAACAAAAACAATGTTATTACCAGAAACTTCAAAAGAACACTGATTTTCGATGCACATAACTACACTCTTTTCTTTTAAATCAGTGAGCTTACTAATAACATTAGCAATAGCTTCTTTCCAGACTCTAACCAAATCCATAAAAGGGCCTTTTTTATTGTTATATTAATAGATGATTAATCAATATTAATGGTTTAAAAATAGTAACACGCTATTTTAGCACAAAAACGGTGTTGACCTTAATAGCATTTACAATGTAAAATGTCGTACTTTGAATTAATAGTGAAATTTCGCTATTAATATATTCACCGTGTAATTAGGCGGTAGTACCGTCGTTGGAGTTTCAAATGAAGCGTACTTTCCAGCCAAACGTAACTAAGCGTAAGCGCACCCACGGTTTCCGTGTACGTATGCGTACTGCTGACGGTCGTAAAGTTCTTTCCCGTCGCCGTGCCAAGGGTCGTAAGCGTTTAACAACCGTTAATGGCTAATAATACCTTTCCTCGGTCTGTCAGAATACTGTCAACCGAGGAATACGATAAGGTATTCGCAAACCCTGTCCGCGCCAGCGCTACTGGGGTGCTTGTTCTTGCTCGCAAAAACAACGAATCTCAGTGTTCTAGGCTCGGCTTGGTTATACCTAAAAAAGTTTTAAAAAGAGCTGTTTGGCGAAATCGTGTTAAACGAATTGCCAGAGAGACATTCAGATTAAATCAACATTCTCTTCAAAATATTGATCTTGTAGTTATCGCAAGACCAAAGATAGAAGATATCAGCAATTCTGAACTAAGTGCTATATTTAAACGATTATGGCAACAAATATCTCACCGTTTGGAAAAATAGCGATCTTAATGATCCGCTTCTATCAAATCTTCATTAGTCCTATTCTAGGACAGCATTGCCGTTTTTACCCTAGCTGTTCACAATACACTCTTGAAGCAATTAGAGAATGGGGCTTAATCAAAGGAATCTATCTTGGTTTTAAAAGGATCTGTCGCTGTCATCCTTTAAACCCTGGTGGGTATGATCCTGTACCTAAAAAAGTAAAGTAATCGCCTTTAAGGTTATCCAAATGGAACAACAAAGAAATCTTATATTTATTCTGTTACTATGCGCAGCTATGTTTCTATTCTGGGATTGGAATTCAGACAAAGCTAATGATCAAAAAGCATTAGAGCAGGCAGCAATTCAGCAGTCTCAGGAAATCAATTCTAATACTGCTGTTGGTAAGGTTATAAAACTAGTAAGTGACAACCTTGAGCTCACCATTAATCTTCAAGGTGGTGACATTGTTGATGCAAAGTTACTTAAGATTAAACAGGAACAGGATAAAAACGATCCATTCCATCTGTTAATGACAACTCCTCAGTTTATCTACCAAGCTCAGAGTGGTTTAGCAGGTAAAGATGGTATTGATAACCTATCAAGACCTGAATATGTATCAGATAAGACTGAATATGCTATCAAAGACGGCGAAAATAGCGTTGAAGCAGTTTTAAAGTATGAAAAAGACAATGTTACATATGTAAAGACTTTCACTGTTGATAGAGATTCATATGTTGTTAATGTTAAATATGACATCTTAAATAACAGCGATAAAGACTTAAATCTTTGCATGTACGGTCAGTTAAAGCAGTCTGAAGATGACTCATACTTAAAGAACAACGCAAGCTTTGGTATGGTTGCAAGTGCTTATAGAGGCACAGCTTACTCATCAGACAACAGCAGATACGAGAAGGCTACCTTAGATAAGATTATTGATGATAACAAATACAACGTATCAACAAAATCTGGCTGGGTTGCTATGATTCAGCACTACTTCGTATCAGCATGGGTAAACGGCGATAACGATTCATCAAACGTTATTTACTCAGGCGCAGCTGAAAAGAATACAGCAGCAATCATTGGTATTAGAACTCAGAACACTGTAGTTAAAGCAGATAGCGAAAAGACTTTATCAGCTAAACTATGGGTTGGTCCTAAGAATCAGGATGCAATGTCAGCTGTTGCAAATAACTTAGACTTAACTGTTGATTACGGTTGGTTATGGTTCATCTCAATTCCATTATTTAAGATCCTAAACTTCATTCACTCTTTAATCGGTAACTGGGGTTTCTCAATTATCGTGTTAACTCTGATTGTAAGAAGTGTGATGTTCCCTCTAACAAAGGCTCAATACACCTCAATGGCTAAGATGAGATTACTACAGCCTAAGTTAATGGAGATTAAAGAGCGTTACAAGGACGACAGACAGAAGATTGGTGCTGAAACCATGAAACTGTACAAAGCTGAGAAGGTAAATCCTTTAGGTGGCTGTCTACCGCTTTTAATTCAGATGCCTATCTTCATCGCTTTATACTGGACCTTAATGGAGTCTACAGAATTAAGACAGTCAAGCTTCATTTTATGGATCACTGACTTATCTGTAAAAGATCCTTACTTTGTATTACCTATTCTGTACGGTATCTCAATGTTCTTATTACAGAAGATGTCACCTACACCTATTACTGATCCAATTCAGAAGAAAGTGTTCATGGCAATGCCTTTTGTATTTACATTCATGTTCTGTACATTCCCTGCTGGTTTAACACTGTACTGGTTAGTTTCAAACAGCTTCACCATTTTCCAGCAGTTCATTATTTTTAGATCTTTAGAGAAGCGTGGATTAAGCTTGAAGAAAGCTCCAGTCGCAAAGAAATAATTCATGTCTACAATCGAAGATACTATTGCAGCAATCGCTACCCCTCATGGCAGGGGTGGCATTGCTATTGTAAGAGTTTCTGGTCCTCAGGCTTTAACAGTAGCAAAGACACTAACTAATATCACACCAAAAGCACGACAAGCTTATTTCAAACAATTTAAACTAAATGATGAAGTAATCGACGAAGGCGTGCTTTTATATTTTGCTTCACCTAATTCATACACTGGCGAAGATGTCATCGAATTACAAGGTCATGGCGGTAATATTGCTCCTCAAAGAGTATTGAACGCAGTTCTGAGTATTGAAGGTGTAAGACAGGCAGAACCAGGTGAATTCACCAAAAGAGCTTTTTTAAATAATAAGATGGACTTAACAGCTGCAGAAGCTGTCGAAGATCTTATTTCAGCAGGCTCTCAAAGTGCAGCAAAAGCAGCTTTAGCTTCATTAGAAGGTGCTTTTTCAGATAATTTAAATTCTCTGTCTGAGCAAATTACAAACTTTAGAGTAAGACTCGAAGCTTGCCTTGATTTTCCTGAAGAGCATGAAGACTTCTTTGAATCAGGTAAGACAGATCTTGCATTAAATGACATCGAACAATTAGCAGCTAAAACCTTAAAGATTGCTAATCAAGGTGTAAAGCTAAATGAAGGCGCAAGAATTGTGTTAGCTGGCGCTCCTAATGCTGGTAAATCAAGCTTGTTAAATGCTCTAGCAGGTTCTGATAAAGCTATTGTTACAAACATTCCTGGAACCACCAGAGATGTTCTAACAGCTCAAATTGAAATTGAAGGTGTTCCTGTTGTCATTACAGATACAGCTGGTATCAGAGATACCCCTTCAGATGAAATTGAAGCTATTGGTATCAAAAAAGCTATCGAAGAATTAAAGAAAGCAGATCTTGTGATCTTTATGTTAGATGGCTCTACTATTCCTACAGATGCATTAGAAACTCTTCAAAAAGTAAAAGAATTTGAAACTAATGAAAACAGGATCTTAGTTGTAGTATCTAAGTCTGATAAAGGTACTTGTGATGAGGTAAAAGAACTCTTATCAAAAGAACCTTTTAAATCATTCAATCAGATCACCTCATCAACTAAGAACGAAGATGGTTTGGATGAGCTGAAAAAGAAACTAGCTAATCTGTTGCAGATTATGCCTGTTGAAGGTATGTTCATCGCTAGAAGAAGACATCTAACAGAGTTAGAAAACTCTTATAAGCATATTAAAAACGCTATTGAAATCATTAAAACAGGTGATTTAGTGTTATGTGCTCAAGAGATTAAAGAAGCTCAAGACCATCTAGGTGAAATCACTGGTAAAGTAACCTCTGATGATATCTTAGGTAAGATTTTCAGTACTTTCTGTATTGGTAAATAACCTTTACAGGTGATCTCAAAAGGTAGTCATAGTTCTTATGACTACCTAAATTCCAATCTTAATTGAATTTCTTTATATCATTGGCAATCTCTTCACTCAATGATTCAAATCCACTCTTAAGAGTATCTACCAAAGCTTGATAGCCATCTTTACTCTGTAGTCTATTAAAGCTGTAATTCTTTGAATACATAGCTTTTCCACTCTTAAATAAATCAACACTCATATCTATAATGCAAAGGCCGTCTGTGGTGCCATAAAACTTGCTTACGTAGATATTTAATGAAAGATCACTACTTATGTTCTCTTTATTAAGAGTGTCATTTAAAAGAACTCTTAGTTGTTCTTTTAAATCAGAAGCCCAACGATGATTATTTGCTGACTGTAAACTTACATCAGAAGTTTTAATCACAATTCCACCATCATTTAATACTTCATTTAGTTCTAGATTGAGATTTCTTTTTACAAGAAAAGATGATGAACTTATATTCTCAGTTAAAGAATACCTATCATAACTTACCTGAGAGGTTGTACAAGCACATAGCATTGAACATAACAATGCGGAGGTAATAACTAACAGACGACTTCTTTTCATTTTTTACCTCTTAGAAACCTTAGGTTCGATGTCTTTTTCATCAGATGAGAAAACTAAAGAATTACTCTTCTGTCCAACCTTCTTAATTGTTGGATTTAACTCATTTAAAGACTGATTTAACTTATTAGAAACATCCAATAAAGATTTATACAATTCTGAATTCTGGTTATAGCTATCTAAGACTTTATTTAGATTTTCTAAAGTATGATTCTTGTTAACAGAATCGGTTACACCTTTAACTGATTTTAAGGTATTGTCCAAGCTTAAAAGAGCTGAATTTAAGTTATTGGTAACACCATTTAAATCAAGAGAATTTAACTTTTTAGCAAATAACTGTAACTCACTTACCATATCAGCCTTTTTAACTAAAGGAATTACAGCAACATCTCTGTAGGAGCTATTCTTTGCACGGCACTTATTGTTAGGATCGATAGTTAATTTGATGACATTGCCTGGTGCAATAAGGCTTGCATTATCAATTTGAGCACACAGAGTATTATTTTTTAAATTTTTAGAAAAGACTGTTTTAGCTTTTATAGAGCTTTCTTTATCAGTATCTAAAACAATCAAAGCAGGGATCTTATTTTTATAATCAAATACCTCAGCATCATTTTCATACCAAGGCATCTTGATAACCTGACCTATATCTAAACCTCTAAAGTTAACCTTACTGCCAACTTTGATGTTTTTTATGTCATTATCAATTAAAACCACATATTTAGGATTGTCTTTTAGATTCTCATATTTAGCTGTAACTTTATCTTTATAGACATCAAAAGAATCATTTGACTTTAAAGGAGTACCTTTCTCACTTGTAAATTGATTTACATTGATACTGCCAGAAATAATGTTTTCTAAATTAGGAACATTAAAGTTAACTCCTGATGGTGTAAGACTAAAATCAACACCAGAGTCTACCCAAAAGACTGAATTTGAATTAACAAGCTTAGAATAAGACTTCTTGATTAAAGCATTATAGATAACATCATCTTTATCAATATCATAAGTAGAGCTTACAACAATACCAATGTTAAAGCCTTTGTAGTTGATCTGAGTACCGTTAGGAATAACGCCTGTAGTATGACCAAAGAGTTTTATGGGAATACCATGCTCGTCTAATCCTAAAGGAGCATCTTTTAAAGAGACAAATTCAGTTGAATACTTATCAGATTTTCCTTTATAAATCTGAATATATGAACCTGATAAGATGGTTTCTAGACCAGTAATACTGTGAGATTGAATTCTTGGTTTTACGATCCAAAACAAAGAATCCTCATTTAAGAGATCATCTGTATCACTGTGCATTCTAATTTTAGCAACAGCTCCTGAAAAATCCTTAGATAAAGAAACAGATTCAACAACACCTACATCAACTGATCTGAACTTAACCACAGTTTTACCAGCTTCAATACCAGAAGCATCATCCATATGAAGTAAAACCAATGGACCTTTATTAAAGGAATTCTCCCACACAAGGAGAATAGTAATTATCAAAGCAATAATAGGAACTAACCAATATAGCGAGATTTTGTGTTTTCTTAATTTTGCAGTTTTAATCTCATCCATAATCATTCCTTATTCCAAATCAGTCTTTCATCAAAAGCTTCAGCTGAGAATACTGTAATAATAACCACACTACAGAAACAAATGATAGCAAAGCCCGGTTCTATATCTAAAAGATTACCTATTTTTACAATAGAAGACATGATGATAACTACGTATACATCAATTAAAGACCATCTTCCAATAAAAAGAACAAATCTATATAACATGCTTACTCTCTTATTTACCACAATTTTTGAGTATTTAGTTGCATATAAGATAAACAGCATCGAACAAATCTTAAAAGCAGGAATAAAAATAGAAGCTAATAAAATAACAAATGATACAAAGTAAGAGTTCATTTGCCACATAGCAATGACACCTTCAATAATATTTGAACCTGTATTAGATCCAATAAATTCTGTGTACATCACAGGATATAAGTTTGAAGGTAAATAAAGAATAAGAGCTGATAACAATAAAGCCAAGCTCTTAGAAATACAGTTTTTTCGTCTGAAAGATACTTTACTTTGACACCTAGGACAAAGATCTACATCGTGATTTGCTTTAAATACATAACCACATTCATGACAGACTTTATAGTACTGACTCATAGCTGATTTACCAGCTATAAGCCCTAAATTAGATTGTGTTTTAATTTTTTCCCAAAGAACTGATGGATTAAATTTAAGACAGCACCAGATCATTAACACTGAAAAGATAAAGGTAGTATAAAAGCCTACATAAAAGGTAACATCAGCTAAAGCTGTAAGCTTAATCAAACTTACAACGATACCTAAAACAAAGACATCAACCATGCACATGCCATGATTGAATTGATAGAACTTAGCTAAAAAGATATTAGATTTAAACCTAAAACCACCTATAAAGACAATAATAGATAGTACTGATACAGGCGCAAAAAATGTAAAAAACAGAAAAACGTAAAGTAACAGACCCCATTGTTTATTCAAAATAGAAACAATGGAATTTAACGACATAGCAGCACCAGTACCCATAGCTGAAATGGACATAAATGGTTCAATTATGCTGATGAATAAAAAGATTAAGGCGGCAAAAGCCACAATAGCAACGTCGCCTTCTTTTACAAAACTATTAGACAATAACTTTCGACCACATCTAGGACAGATGCAATCATAATGCTTTCTAATTTGAGTGATAGACACTGCTAAATCACAGGATCTACACACAACTGTCTTTTGCAATTTAAGTTATTTGTATCCTTCCATTAAAACAACCTTGTGCTGTTTTAATGATTCTTGAACGTTGATAATTCTTTGATTTGAAGATCCCCTAAAATCTAATTCTAATGACTTTTTAGCCATTACAAAAGGACCATCAACAACTACATCGACAAGCTCAAGTAACTGTCTTCTGATAGGGTCATTTTCTAGTTTATCAAAAGTGAAACCAGAATAAGCCCAAATTGAATAGTTTTTCTTTCTTAAGACATTGGCAAGTACTGCCAAAGATTTGGCTTGAATGAATGGCTCACCACCTGAAAAAGTTACACCAGTAACTAGAGGGTTTGAGCAAAATTCATCATAAAGAACTCTCAAAGAGACATCCATTCCACCATTTAATGGTTGAGCCTGTTCATTATGGCAACCTTTGCAATGAAAAGGACATCCCTGAGTGAAAATAACATACCTTATACCAGGACCGTCAACGATAGATTCCTTGACGGCACCTGCGATTCTTAAGGTAGTATTATCTAATACAGATAAATCTATATCGTCCATCTTAACTTATACAGACATATGCTTAACACGATCTCTTTCTTCAGCTCTCTTGCCGTCGTTAAAGCGATCTAAGGTACCTACAAGATAACCAGTTACTCTTCTGATTCTCTCGAACTTAACACCTTCTCCTACGACACCATTCTTTGCATGTAGTCTAGTTTGCATACCAATCATTCTCCTAAAATAATAATAATATTTTTGTAAGTTGTTTTGAATATTTGGGTTATAGAAAACCTTCACAACAAGTAAATGTCATGAAGGCTTATTTAAATCAGATAACTGCTAACCTGTGCAGATACAACCAACACCTAGTTTTCTTAAACGCTCGATGCTTACGCCCTCACCATCTCTACGTCCGCATCTTGGGCAAACATCACCGATGATACCTACATAGTTACATACAGGGCAACGATCTACAGGGTGGTTAATTGAACCGTAACCTACGCCACACTCTTTCATGTATAAGATTACATTCTTGAATGCTTCAACATTCTTAGTTAAGTCACCATCCATTTCTACGTATGAAATAGAACCTGCATTACATAATGCATGGAAAGGACCTTCAGTCTTAATCTTGTCAGCAGCAGAAATTTCATAATAAACAGGAACGTGGAAGCTGTTTGTATAGTATTCACGATCTGTTACACCAGGAATAGAACCATATAATCTCTTATCGATCTTAACGAATCTACCTGATAGGCCTTCTGCAGGTGTTGAGAATAATGAGAAATTCAAACCTGTATCAACTGTGTGTTTATCAGTTAAATCTCTCATGTGTTTAATAATCTTGTAACCTAAGTCAAAAGCTTCTTTGCTCTCGCCATGGTGTTTACCAATTAAAGCTACCAAGCATTCAGCTAAACCAATGAAGCCTACAGACATGGTACCGTTCTTGATAACATCTTCGATGGTATCTTCTGGATTTAATCTATCTGAATCAACCCAAACACCTTGACCCATTAAGAATGGATAATTTAAAACCTGCTTTTTAGCGATGATTTCAAAACGATCCATTAACTGGTCAAATACCATGTAAATCATCTTATCTAATGATTCGAAGAACTTGCTGATAGAACCATGAGCTTCAATTGCAAGTCTTGGTAAATTGATAGTTGTAAAAGATAGATTTCCACGACCAGGAATAATTTCCTTGGTCTTATCATAATAGTTTGAAACAACTCTAGTACGGCAACCCATTAGAGCAACTTCAGTCTCAGGGTGACCTGGTTTGTAGTACTGAGCATTGTAAGGAGCATCTAAGAATGAGAAGTTAGGAAACAATCTCTTTGCTGATACCTTACATGCTAATTCAAACAGATCATAGTTTGGATCGCCTTTTTTGGTATTGATGCCATCTTTTACTTTGAAGATCTGTACAGGGAAGATTGGGGTCTCACCGCCACCTAAACCTGCATCAGTTGCAAGTAAAACATTCTTCATAATCATTCTGTGTTCAGGCTGTGTACCTGTACCATAGTTGATTGATGAGAATGGAACCTGAGCACCAGCTCTTGATTGCATTGAGTTTAAGTTATGGATTAAAGCTTCCATAGCCTGATATGTTTCACGCTCAGTTAGCTTAATAGCCTCAGACATGATGTAATCAATATTCTTAGTTACATCTAACTCATCAGTATCGTATTTCTTTAAAACTTCTAATACTTTAGCTTTGATTAGAGCCTGAACTTCATCAGATAGGCAAGTATCATACTTGTCATATAACTCTTTACAGTATTCTTTAACTTCAGATACATCAATTTCGTCATTTCTTAAGCAAATGCAGATTACTTTACATAAGTGCTTTGAATAAGAAATTGCAACATAAGGAGCTAAATCATACTCAAATAATGGAATTGACTGACCGCCGTGCATATCATTCTGATTTGACTGAATAGCAATACAGCATAATGCAGCAGCTGACTGAATAGACTGAGGCTCACGTAAGAAACCATGACCAGTGCTAAATCCACGCTTGAATAGATCTTTTAAACCGATCTGACAGCAGTTGATGGTTAGCATGTAGAAGTCTAAGTCGTGAATATGAATATCACCACGTGAGTGAGCAATTGAGTGCTCTGGTCTTAAAACGTATCTTCTAACGTAGTCTTTTGAACCTTCAGAACCAAAACGTAACATTAAGCCCATAGGAGCATTAGCATCGATATTAGCGTTTTCACGCTTTAAATCCATATCTGCAGTGCTCTTTGAAGTTAAGTCACGATAGATCTTAGTTAAATCAGTGTTGTAATTTCTTACATTTGTTCTGTTCTGACGGTAAAGAATAAAATTCTTAGCTTCAGAAGCCATACCTTCCTGAATTAAAACTTTCTCAATAATATCCTGAGTGTTTTCTACAGAAGGCTCTTCTAAATTCTGTTTTTCAATGTCTGAAACGACACGTCTTGTTAATTTCTCGACTAAATCTTCTTCATATTGAGAAGTGGATTTATCATCAGGGTGTGCTGAAATAAGAGCTTTTCTTATTGCATTAGATATTTTGTCCTCATTAAAGGACACTTTTCGACCGTCTCTCTTAACAATAAATCTAATCATTTTTAGTCCAGAATTTTTTTATTTAATATTATATAGTTATATTTTTTCTATATAAATCAGATGGTTAAATTGATATGTAACTGCGTTATATTATGTACAATAGAGTAATCTAATTCAACATTAAAATTTTTTATATTTTCTCAAATTAGCTTGACAGCTCATTTTGTAAAACTAATAAAACAATTCATTGAAATTGGTATTGACATCAAAATAAACCGATAAAAATAAAGAGCTTATATAAGGTTAAAAATGATTAATATTTTCTGCGATGTTATAGATAATTTTGGAGATGCAGGCGTCTGTCTGCGATTAGGTAGAGATCTATGCAATAAAAAAGAAAAAGTTAACCTCTTTTGTAACAATCTTGAAGCCATAAAAAAAATTATCAAAAAAGAAGATTTAGATAATCAGAATTTAAAAATCTCGCTTTGTCCTACTAAGGAAGAAAACATTGAGATAAAAGACACTGTTATCCAAGCTTTTTCAGTAAGATTACCTGATTTTATCTATTCAAATATAAAAAAGAATAGAGCACTTGTAATAAATCTTGAGTATCTTACAGCTGAACCTTTTGCTGATGATTGTCATAAATTACCTTCTTATTCAGATGGCATAGAAAGCTTCTTTTTCTTTCCTGGTTTTACAAAAAAGACTGGTGGATTAGTAGTAGAAGATAGTTTTTTACAAAAAGTAAAAGAAAAAGATAATGATGTAAAAAATCGACCTTGTGAAGAACTAAAAATTAAAGACAGTTACATAACTCTCTTTAGTTATGAAAATCCAAAAGTTAATTACCTATTAAAAATTCTTTCTAAATTTGCAGAACAACAAAACAAAACTTTAACAATTATTGTTTTTGAAGGAAAACCTCTAAATAACTTAAATAATCTCTTAAATCTTAATTTAAATGTTGGTGATACATATAAGCTCAATAACATAGTTATAAAAGTATCACCAATGGTAGATCAGGATGCTTATGATTCTTTACTGTTAGGATCATATATAAATCTAGTTAGAGGAGAAGATTCAATTGTAAGAGCAATGCTTACAGGAAATCCTTTCTTATGGCATATCTACCCTCAAGAAGAAAATGCTCATATTGATAAAATCAATGCTCTTTTTGACAGGATGGATGAGTTTTGTTCAGATAAAGAATCAGTAGAAACACTAAGACAACTTACCTTAAGTTATAACGGCACTTCAGATTTTATTCATGATTTTGATATTTCTTCATTTATAGAAAAATGGAAACACCTATCAGAAGAATGGAGAGATCACTTGTTATCTTTAGGCTCTCTAACCGATAATCTTTTAGCTTTTATAAGAGAAAAAAATCAATTTTCTTGATTAATAAATCCATAGATCTGTTAAAATAGTACGTTAAATTTACCTTTTTAGGTAAATAGAGATGTTCTTTTCAGATAAGACTGTGCTTATCATACTATACAGTTTTACAGGCAGTTTTATATAGGCAATGGTCAGATAAGGCATCCTAACAATACACATGTATATTGTTTTGAATGGCTAAGACATAGATCTTGCCTAAATTTCTTTTTATAACGTTAAAGGTTTTTACAATGAAGTTAGCTCAAGAAATCCGTACTGGCAACGTAATTATGTTAAACGGCAACCCAATGGTTGTTCAGAAGGCTGAGTACAGCAAATCAGGTCGTAACGCAGCTGTTGTTAAGATGAAGTTAAAGAACCTTCTATCAAACGGCGGTACTGAGACAGTATTCCGTGCTGATGATCGTTTAGATGACGTTATCTTAGAGCACAAGGATTGCACTTACTCATACTATGGTGATCCTCTATACGTATTCATGGACGAAGAGTTCAACCAGTACGAAATCGAAAAAGACAACATGGGTGACGTTTTAAATTACTTAATCGACGGTATGGAAGACGTTTGCCAGGTTACTTTCTACAACGGTAAGGCAATCTCTGTTGAGTTACCTATCACCATCGTTCGTGAAGTAGAGTACACCGAGCCTGCAGTTAAGGGTGATACCTCAGGTAAAGTTGTAAAACCTGCACGTTTAGCTGGTACCGGTTATGTAATTTCAGTACCTGATTTCGTAAACATTGGCGACAAGATCGAAATCGATACTCGTACCAACGAGTTCAAGAAGCGTGTTTAATTAACTAACGCTCATAAAAAAACGGCTTCATATTTATGAATGCCGTTTTTTTTTGATCCTTTTAGATTCAAAAAAATAAAGGAAGCCATCAAGACTTCCTTTGCTTTTATCTATTAAGTCAGATTAGAAGGTGTAACGAGCACCAACATTGAACTCTGTACCACGTGCAGTACCAGTGTAGTTATCATCTGAATTTGCATCAAACTCAGCTTCTGCCCATACTTTGAAGTTAGGGTTGTAAGTATACTTAACCTGAACAGGAACTCTTCTTAAATCGTAGTTATCCTTCTCAGTGTAACCGTAGTACTTATACTTTAACTGCTGTGTCTGGTAACCAGTGTAAACGCCGATACCATTGTCAAATCCGTAACCTGCTGTAAACTCATAACCCTTTCTATCAAAGTTATCTTTAAAGCCATGAGCACCAGAAACAGAAGCTTCTAAGTACTTAACTTTCTGAGAATAATATAAAGCGGCTAAATAAAGACCATCACTTGATGAACCCCAAGCAATAGATGTTGCAAAATTCTTTGCATTATCAAAACCATTTGTGAAACCATCATCATTCTGACCGTTGATGAAATTATAACCAGCCTTGATTGATAAAGGTCCAAATACTACATTATCAAAGGTATAGCCTAAAGCTACAGCATAACCATTCTGAACATTGTATTTTGTACCAAAAATTTTCTGATCATCGCCTGCAGTTTCAAAAGTTGCTGATGCAAACAAACCGTTGTTGTTATAATCATAACGGAATAAACCATTACGTCTATCACCGTTGATACCAGTATCATTCTGAACATCAACATACTCAAAAATATCGGTAGCTGCCATTACCTGTCTTGTTGAATCAAGAGTCTTACCAGCAATTAACTTACCGAAAGAACCAAAATCAGCACCTACGTACTGCTCTCTTGATAAAAGCTTGTCACCAGTCTGTTTGTTACCATCAGCCATATCCCACTCTGAGAATGCTAATACTGATAAGTAATCGTTAACCTTGGTATTACCAGCAATGCTAAAACGTGATGAATTTACTAGTGAAGCATCCTTATCACCAGCTTTCTTATAAAAACCATTGTAGAAAACTGACTGAACACGACCACCTACAGTTAAGGTAGTACCATCTTTATCGTATACAGTAGCTGCTGAAGCAGTTGCTGAAGAAGCTGCAAATACTACAGCTAATGCTAATAATGACTTTTTCATAAATATAATCCCTAAAAAAATATA
>Ga0256405_10003734_pt1 | contig 30667 bp, 19 predicted proteins | sample RumenRJG_02DNA_FD_189096 | JGI IMG/M metagenome (GOLD analysis project Ga0256405, IMG submission 189096) | Bovine rumen microbial communities from Lethbridge, Alberta, Canada - RJG_02 | ecosystem: Host-associated > Mammals > Digestive system > Stomach > Rumen | place: Canada: Alberta...
CCTTTTCAAGACTATAAAAATGTATTAAATTTACAAATAGATTTTTAAGTTTTTATTTTAATCATATTTTTTAGGAAGTTCTTGTGTAAGTATGTTTGTTGTTTTAAAAAAAGAGATAATAAATAGTCTATTGGCTGGCGTCCTTATTTCAATTGGTGGGACAGTATTTTTAAGCTGCCAAGAAAAAGTTTTAGGTGCTTTTCTGTTTTCCGTGGCTCTTATTTTTATTTGTGCAGAGAGTTTGTCACTTTATACCGGTAAGATTTGTTATTTCCCGGAAAAAATAAATAAAAAATTTTTTTTTGAACTTCTTTGTTGTCTTTTAGGTAATATTTTTTCTACATATTTGTGTGCACTTTTTTTAAAATTAAATCATTTAAATTTGCGTACAGCAGCGGACCTTGCTTGCAACTTAAAGCTTAATAAATCCCCTCTTCAAATTTTTACAGACGCCTTTTTTTGCGGGATTTTAATATACTTAGCTGTTAATTTTTATAAAAAGAATAAATCTATTTTTGGTATTTTAGTCTGTATACCGGTTTTTATTTTGTGTGGATTTGAACATTGCATTGCTGACGTATTTTATTTTTATCTTTCGAGTATTAATGATATGGTAAGGATTTTTTCTTTTATTTTAATAGCCGTAATCGGGAACTCTGCAGGTGGAATGCTCATACCGTTTTTTAAAAAAATAGCAGGGAAGTGATATTTGAAAAATTATATTCTATATCTATTATAAGCCAACAAAACTTTGTAAATGATGGCGGGCCATGACTTTAGAGATACTAAAATCGGTAGTGCTAAAAGGGAGGAAGTGTATAACAAGTTGCTACACCGAGCAATAGGATTTTTCAAAATAAAGAATTATGGAATTAATAAAAAATTAAAAAATTCACATAAATTTATTTTTTTCTATCTAATGCAGAGATAATAAAATAAACTCGCCAACAGAAATCAAGCGCATTGGGCATTAGTACACAATAATTATAAAATTCAAATGCAGTACATTAATTAAAGGAAAAGCAGAAATGCGTTTAACAAAATCAAAATCCGTACTGTTGGCTTAAGAATTACTTACAGAGGGACTAGGTACATTATAAACAATAATTTGATACGGAACATCATATCTGGTTTCATCATTACACAAGAATGGTGTGAATTTAAACCAAAAGTTTATTTTTCAATTTAGTATAAATTTTCACAATGTGTTAATTTTTAGGCTGCGAACTTTTGTATTTTAAGGTTTGGAATTATTTTTCTGATGCATATACATAATCTCAGTGCCACTATAACTCTTTTACCTTTTAATAATTGTTTTTTTGTAGTACTATTAAAGAACAGGTTTAGGAGTATTAAATTTTGTTTTATGAAGCTTAATGAATTGCCTTTGGGCCGAGTTGCGAAGATTTTAAAAATAGATAGCCGAAATGAAAATTTTAGAAGGCGAATGACAGATTTAGGTTTTATACCAGGTTGTTCAGTTATGGTAAAAAGGGTAGCTCCTTTTGGGGACCCAGTGCTAGTCTCGTTGCATGGATATGAGCTGAGCCTCGGGAAGAGAGAAGCAAGCGCTGTAGAGGTAGTTTTCTAGCAGAAAGTTGGTTTGGTATAGTTTTTCAGTTTTAAGTAAGAGGGACTTTTGCACTAAGTTAGGAAAAACAAGTTGCTGCTTTGTATTCTGTTGTAATGTTTTTGGTGGGTGTTTTATTCGTTTGGTGTAATACGATCCGTCGGAGCTCTTATGTTTTAGACTAATTAGCGTTTCTTCTAATTGTAAAGGAAAACTATAGATAGATTGTTTATTAGAAGTGTGGTGATGAGGTTGCTACCCATATTAAGTGATAATAAAAAAACAGAGAAAATAGGTAGCTATAATAAAAAAAAGCACTATCATTTAAAAAATAAAAAAGGAGCTTCCTCTTTAAATGTTGCATTGGTGGGTAATCCGAATAGTGGTAAATCGACCCTTTTTAACCAGCTTACAGGAAGTCATCAACACGTTGGAAACTGGCCGGGAGTTACTGTTGAAAAAAAAGAAGGGTCCCTTTTTCACAAGAACTTAAAAATAAATATTGTAGACCTTCCGGGAGTTTATTCACTTTCGCCGTGTTCTTTTGAAGAAATAATAACAAGAAACTATCTTTTAGAAAATAAGGTTGACATAATAATCAACATAGTTGATGCAACTAATCTAGAGAGGAATTTGTACTTAACGACTCAATTATTGGAGCTAAAAAAACCCTTAATAGTAGCACTTAATATGTGTGATCTTTTAAAAAGTAAAAATTTAAAAATAGAATTAGAAGATTTAGAAAAGTTTATTAAAGTTCCTGTTGTTCCAATATCAGCCAGTAAAGCCTCTAATTTAGAAAATCTTTTAGATGAAGTTACTGGCAAATATAAAGCAAAAATAAGTAACGTTAATATATTCGATGGTGAAACTACAAAAGTACTTAAAAATATAGAAAATTGCCTTATAGATTCTGGGAAGAAAGAAAGCCATACTTCTTGGTTGGCACTAAAAATTTTTGAAGATGATAAATTAATAGAGCGCAAATTGCAATTAAGTGAGAAAGTCTTAAAAAAAATAAATAAGTTTAAAGATGCTATTAAATTAAAAGAAAACGTGGGAAGGCAAACTTTAGTTGCTATGCAGCGTTATGGTTATTTAAATAGGCTCTGCAAAAGCGTTGTAAAAAAAGGAGAAAATAAAAAAGCAAGAATCACAGATATTCTGGATGATATTTTGCTTAATAAATTTTTAGCATTTCCTTTATTTTTCCTTATAATAGCACTTATTTTTTATATAACGTTTGGCCCTTTAGGAAATTTTCTTAAAGATATTATTAACTCTTTTATATGTAACGATGTAGGATCTGCTTCCTACATTTTTTTAAATAATTTGGGAGCATCTAATTGGTGTAAATTATTAATAAGAGACGGGATCATACAGGGAGTAGGGTCTGTAGTCTCCTTTTTGCCGCAAATAATTTTGCTGTTTACTTTGCTTAGTATTCTTGAAGATAGCGGGTATATGGCAAGAGCAGCCTTCATTATGGATAAACCCTTAAAAACAATAGGACTTTCGGGTAAAGCTTTTGTTCCCCTTTTAATGGGTTTTGGATGTTCAGTTCCGGCGATTTTGGGAACTAGAATTCTTGAAAAAGACAAAGACAAAAAACGCACTATTTTTATGATTCCGTTTATGTCTTGCAGTGCCAAAATGCCAATATATGCTATGTTTATATCTGTTTTTTTTAATGAGCACCGAGTCCTCGCTATATTTTCTATATACCTAATTGGTATTCTAGTTTCCATTTTTACAGGTTTAATCTTAAAAAAAATAAACAATAAAAAAGAGCAATCTGTATTTATAATGGAACTTCCAGACTATAAATTGCCTACAGCAAAAAATCTTTTTTACCATGTTTTTGATAAAGTAAGAGATTTTTTAGAAAAAGCTGCTACTGTATTAATTGGTGCTAGTATAGTTATATGGTTTTTGCAGTCTTTTAGTTTTAGTCTAAAAATGGTAGAAGATAGTAGCGAGAGTATTTTGGCCTTTTTAGGTGAAAAGATAGCTCCAATATTTAATTTATGCGGTTTTGGCAATTGGAAGGCTAGTGTTTCTTTAATTTGTGGGGTAATAGCAAAAGAATCTGTAATTAGCACAATGGCAATTCTTTACAACAAAAATGAAGGATCAAGCCTCCACGACTTAATAATGCAAAATTTTACCAAGGCTTCAGCTTGCTCCTTTATGGTTTTTGCCCTTTTATATACGCCATGTATGGCAGCACTTTCAGCTATAAAGAAAGAACTTTCAAACAACAAGCTCTTCTTCCTTTATGTAATTTACCAATTGTTAGTGGCGTGGGGGATATCTGCTCTAGTTTTTAGCATAAGTAAAGTAGTATTTGGGTGCTAAATTTTGGGTAGTTCGCAGCAGTGTGCAATTTGGATGTGTCGTATTTAGATATTTCTAGCACCGATAAGAGCAAGTCAGTATAGCCGCCAAGTGGTTCTATGAATTTGTGGAGGTGGATATTTTTCACAATTTTCCTAACCGGTACAGTGTACTTTTTTATATTTACTCAATTTCGGCACTTCTAAATTTTGAGTTCATGCTGCAATTAGGCAGAAGTTTTCTTCTTTACATTTTTTTAACCTATATTCTAAAATTTTTTATTGGTTTATGCAGATTACTTCATTATGTACAAGCAATTTTAGTACTGCCAAATTTTGAGCCAAGGATAAATTTGGAATATATATAGTGGCCAAAAGGACCGTTAGTCTTAAAATTTAAGAAGTTGTATTTTAGAATTAGCACATTTTAAGAATTTACTTAAACTCAGAAAGTAAGTTTTTGCTTATACCCATTTGGTTTTAGTTCTGCCGATTTTAAAGGAGTTCAGCTAAAGTCCAAGTAAATGTAATTAAGAAATTCGCTTTCTAAATTAAAATAAAATTAAAACGCTATTGTTTTTATATTGTAAACTTTTAAGCTCAAGATTAGAAATTATTTTATTTACTGTATCTATCCAATTTTCTTACTGTTTTATCTTGAGAGACTTTTTTAACTACCAAAAAATTAACTTAATTATAATTTAACTTCAAAGGGATATTGTCTATAATACAGACTCTGTTAATCTTTTAGGGGTGTTTTGTTTTATATGATCATAGACTTAATAGTTGCAGTGCTCTGTATTCTGACGGTCGTCTTGCTTATTTTAAAAAAAATTAGGTCGGTAAAAAACGGGTCGGTATGTAATTCATGTAAAAGCTGTAACTGCAGCGGATGCAATTTAAGGAGCAAAAACAAAAATTTAAAACCAAAAAAATAGATTTTTAGTTAAGAGAATTACTATTGTGTAATTTTATAGTGTTCAGCCGCATAACCTTTGACCTAAAGTAAATGCATCTAAGCAGCAAATTTTATTTTCTAGAAAAAAACGAGTTTATTATTGCTTTTAGGTTGTACTTTTTTTATTTTTAAAATTTGTATTTATCTTATTTTTTGTATATATTAACTTCCAACATTGTCCTAGTAATTTTATTCGTAATGATGCTTTAACTGCTGAAAATTTTAGACGTATAAAATGCCTCTGCCTGGTGAGTGAGGGCAAAAATGTTAATTTATTTGTAAAAAAATTTTTACTAATTTGTGGAAAGTTGAGGCCTACGTTTCTAGCATGTAATGCACAGGTTAATCAGTGGGAATTTATTTAGCATATTTTGAACAAGAAGTCATCGTTATCCAGGCGAGTGATTACAAACCTTGATACAATTTTTATATTTATAAATCATGATTTCATAAAGTATAGCCAGTTTTATCACTTACAAAAAGAATGAAACAGAAACAGGTTAATCAATTTACAAAAAGCAAAACTTTTTAATAACTCTTACTTAAAAAATATAAATTTAATTTAATAAATTCGTTTTTTATAAATCCTCAATAATTTTAAATTCTAAATTTTCAGCTGCACTTTTAATTAAATTTTCTAAATCTAACTTCTTCTCTTCTTTTAAAATTTCCTCTAACCTAGGCCTAGTTCTAGGGTGCTTCGGAACGAAAACAGTACAGCAATCTTCGTAAGGCAAAGTAGAAGTTTCGAAGGTATCTATTTCTCTTGCAATTTTTATTATATCTTCTTTGTCCATTCCTATAAGTGGTCTTAAAATGGGAAGTATCTTGCAAGATTCATTCGTACAGCATATTGCACCTAAAGTTTGGCTAGCTACCTGACCCAAGCTTTCCCCTGTTATAATAGCTTTACAGTGATTTTCTAAAGCTATTTTTTCAGCGATTTTAAACATAAACCTTCTTAAAATAATTGTAAAATAATCCTCTTTACAATATTTTTTTATATTTTCTTGAATAGGTGTTAAATTTACTAAAATTAGCTTTATATTCACTATATATTTATTTAATTTTTTTAGTAAAGTTATGACTTTATCTGTAGCTCTTTGTGAAGTATACGGCGGGCTAGTAAAGTGCAAGGCTACGATTTCAGCCCCTCTTTTTGCCATCAAAAAACTAGCAACAGGGCTGTCTAATCCTCCGGAAATTAAACTTAAAACTTTTCCACATGAAAAAGCAGGTAATCCTCCTATTCCCTTTACTGTATTACCTCTAATGTAGGCAAAATTCTCTCTTATTTCAATGCAAATTACTAAATCTGGATGGTGTACGTCTACTGTTAAATTGCTAAATTCACCGAGCAAATATTCTCCAACAACTGCTGAGACTTCATAGGAGCCAAGCGGAAAAGATTTATCTGCCCTTTTAGTTTCAACTTTAAAAGTTTTAGCACCAAGGAGTTGCTCTTTTAAATACCCTTTAGCTAAATACTTAATACTATCTATATTTTTCTCGCACAAAGAAGCTTTTGAAACAGAGGAAACACCAAAAACATTTTTTACAGTATCTAAAGCCTCGTCTAAGTCAGATATTAACTTAACAGGTGTAATCGTTATAACAGACTGCATTACACTTACTTTAAATTCACCAAATTTACTTATTTTCAATTTTATGTCTTTAATTAATTTTTTTTCAAAATCTTTTTTGTTAAGTCCTTTTAAAAAAAGTTCACCAATTTTTACTAGTATTATCTCCTGCATATTAAAATTACTACCTTTTTTAGTTAAAGCCTTAGACTAAATTATATAGGTCTTTTTAATTTATATAAAGAGCTAAAAATTTAAAATAACAGTTCAAAAGTAAAAGTTAAATAATATTAGTTTGGTCTAATTTAAATTTATATTTTAAAAGTATTTTGTCAATTTCCAACAATTGAGATTTACATAATTGTAAAAATATGTTAAAATATTATAAAATTAGTGAGAACAAAATTCTAATCTTTTTGGTTTAATTAGTTAGCAAAATATAAGAGGAAAAAAAATCATGAAATCTAAAAATTTTTTAAAACCTACCGGGGCAGCTTTAGTTCTAGGAAGTTCTTTGGCGTCTTTGGTTGGGCAGCAAAGTGTTAATGCAAATCTGCTAGGCTCTATTAAAAATTTTTTATTTAGTAGCAAAACAAAAAATAAAGAAAAGAAACTTTCTTTGAAGGAGAGAAAGGAAAAGTTTAATATAAAAAACCAAAATTTTTTTAGTATAACGCAAACGTCAGAGGAAGAATTTGTTAACACAAATCAAAAGCCGGAGGAAGTAGTTTTTATCGCAACAGTCTCGACAATATTTCTGTACAGATTTTTTTCCTATATAAATCTAATGCATGATGCTATGAACAACATATATATTAGTTCTGTTTCGGGAGCTATAATTGATAGTACATCACGAAAAATAGCTGGTATTGGTTTATTAGCCTTCATTGGTGTGAAAATTTTTGGCATAATTAGAGATAAAAAATTAAAAAAAGAATATTCGAAGTTAAAGAAGTTTATAAATGAAGATAAGCTAGAAAAACAATGGAAATTTGAAAAGTTTAAAGAAATGGCAGAAAAAGACGATGGCGAAAGCAAAAGATTCTTGGAACAATTATTAGTTTTAGAACCTAGCTCCAGTGAAAACAAAGATGAAGATGTACCACTCTTAGATAAGGATAATTTAAATGAAAAGGTGCAAGCTTTTAAAGATTTATTCACAAAAGAGCCGGAGGAACTAAAAAGCGTAAAAGAGACTGACAAGAAAAGAATTTATAAAGAATTAATTAATAGTTTGTTTTATTGGTGCAGTGGTAGAATGGAAAGATTGTATGACCCAGGAAAAAAAACGGAGTATGAAAAAAATTACTTTATAGCGCAGGACGATATAGAGCTTGCGTCTAGAATAATTTTGCTCAGAAAAATTGTTTTAGGTGAAAAAGTCGATTACCAACTGAAAATAACTAATTTAACGGTGAAAGATTTTAATAAAAATATAAAAGATGAAAATATGGAAAATTTCAGAAAACTTTTGTTGCATGACATTAGAGCTTATATTAACGAACTAGATGCAAATGACGAAACTATTATTAAAATACTAACAGAACTTACGGAACCAAATGAAGTGGGACGACGGATAGATTATTACAAAAAAATAAAAACTCTTCTTGACGAAGAGTTTAAAGATAAACAAAAACAAAATAGAGTTTTATTAGGATTAAAAAATTTCTTTAAAGAAGAAAGGCATTTTAGGAGATTTTCTGAAGAAGTATATGAAAGTTTTAAAAGGGAAATGAAAGGCGGGTAGTGGTGTCCCTTGGTAGTGTGTTGACTATAAAAAATAGACAAATTGTGCTTAGTTTTAAGCTAGGGAGCAATACTTTTGAGTTGTTTGTCTAGCAAAATTTTTAGGTTTTTTAAGAAGACGTCACTTCTATATTTGCAAAATTTTTTGTTGGTCTAAATTATGAAAAATATTGCAAAAGCTTTTCTTTTAAGACCCAAAGTTTTTTACTATTCTTTAATTAAACTGCTTATATATATTTGTTAACTCTGTAAATCTTACTAATATTTTCTAAGGTGTTTTCCTTTGAAAAACTAATTTCTTTAATAAAGCGAAGTTTATTCTTTGATTGCTTTAAACTAGAATTTCTACTATTTTAGTTTTTACCAAAACATTTTTATTAGTACCTAACCAAATTGCTCATGCCTTCTTTTATTGCTTTGTAAAGCTCACTAATATCTTCAAGAGTGTTTTCCTTTGAAAAACTTACCCTTAAAGCAGAGGTTATTCTTTCGTCGCTAAGGCCAACATTTTTAAGAACTCTGCTTTTTTTACCTTTTGAGCAAGCAGAACCACCAGAAACGTATATTCCTCTTGAAGATAGATAATTTATCATAGTTTCAGCCTTTATACCTTTTAAGGAAAAATTTACAATATAAGCTAAAGAATCAAAGCCGGAATTAATTTCTACACCATCTATAAAAGCCAAAGACTCTATTAAATATTCTTTTAATTTTTTTGCATGAAGATAATTTTTTTCTATATTAATTTCTTCTGCACTAACTCCAAAAGCCGCAATTAAAGGCACTGATTCTGTACCTGGCCGAACTTTATCTTGTTGTTCACCGCCTACTATTCTTGGAACTATTCTTACCTTTTTACTTTTATAAAGTGCTCCAACTCCCTTAGGGCCATGGATTTTATGGGCAGATATTGTTAAAAGATCAGGGTTTATTTCTTTAACATTTACAGGTATTTTTCCAAAACTTTGAACAGCATCTACATGCAAAAGTGCAAAGGAATTTTTTCTTCTTAACATTTCTTTTATTTTTTTTACAGGTAAAATAGATCCTAATTCATTGTTAGCCATCATTATGCTTACTAAAATCGTATTTCTGTCTATTGCATCGAAGATTTGTTGCTCTTTTATTTTTCCGTAAATATCTGGTTTTAAATAGACTACATTAAAGCCTTCTTTTTCTAAAAGTTTAAAAACACTGTAAACAGAGGAATGCTCTATTGCAGTTGTTATTATTTTATTACCTCTTTTTTTTAAAGCGTTTACAGAGCCAAAAATTGCTAAATTATTAGCCTCTGTTCCACCTGAAGTAAAATAAATCTGGGATTCATCATTCACATTTAAAACTCTAGCTATTTTTTGCTTAGCTTTTTCTATTTCTTTTTGCGCAAGGTAACCTTTTTCATGCAACGATGAAGGGTTTCCGTAAATTTCACTCATTATTGAGCAGGCCTTTTCTATTGCTCTTTTGCTAACTCTTGTTGTAGCTGCGTTATCTAAATAAATTTCTTTTAAAATTTTAATTTCCTCCTTTAAAAATTATATCTTTTATAAAAATAATGAATAACAGCTATTAGCTGTGCAAAAAATATTTTTAATTAAAATTTTTTAATGGGTGCTTTTTTATGGTGAAAAGAAGAGGATTTATAAAGATTTTAAGTTTTATTACCTTTTCTCTTATTGTTTTAACTATTCTTTCTATAAAGGGAAATGTTACGGCGAATAAATATAAGCAAGACCTTGAGTACAGTTACTTTAAAAATTTGAATGAACTGTCATCATACGTTTCTAGCATAGAGGTCAGTTTAAACAAAGGGATATATGCAAACACAGAAACTCAGCAGCATGGCTTAGCTTCAAAACTAATGGTACAATCCGCCAGTGCAAAAAATGCGCTTAGTCAGTTACCCAATAGTTCTTCAGAAAATTTAAACAACATAAATAAGTTTATATCTCACGTTGGAGATTTTGCAAATTATTTATCTTCTAAAATAGCAAAAGGTGAAAAAATAACAGAAGAAGAGTTTAATAATTTAAAGTCTTTAGGAGAATATGCAAAAACGGTAAACACCCAAATTAAAGATGTTATGGCCGGGCTTGACAGCGAAAGTTCCAGGATTTCTTTCTTAGAAAACAACAACAATAATAATTTAGTTCAGACTACCTCTTCAATAGCTGAAAGTTTTAAAGATATAAATAATCAATTTACTAACTACCCTACTCTTATTTACGACGGCCCCTTTTCTGACCACATAATGAATATGAAATCTAAATTTTTAGAAGGAAAAGAAGAAGTTTCTAAGGAAGACGCTGCAAAAAAAATTGCAAGTTTTCTTAAAGTAGACCTTAAAAAAGTTAAATATATAGGTGAAGGCTTTGGAAATTTACCAACTTACAAGTTTACGGTAAACAATGAAGAAGAGGTATCTGTAACAAAAAATGGAGGTTATATTAACTGTATTTTGAAAAATAAAGACGTTAATGAGCTAAAGCTTAACTACGAAGATGCAAAAAAAATAGCAAAAGATTTTATGAGTAAAAATAATATAGACAATATGAAAGAGAGTTATTACATTATAGACAATGGTATATGTACTATAAATTATGCATATGAAAAAGAAAATGTTATTTATTATAAAGATTTAATAAAAATTGGTATAGCTTTAGACAGTGGCGAAATAGTATATTTCGATTCTACAGGCTACTTAATGAACCACACAGAAAGGGAGTTGCCCAAAGATGTAATAACTCCTAAAAAAGCTGAAGAAAGTATTAGCAAAAAGTTAAAAATAAAAAATCGGACCATGGCTATGATACCGACGTCAGGGCTTAATGAAGTTTTTTGTTACGCTTTTGAATGTGAAGGTGAAAATAAAGACAGGGTCCTAGTTTATATTAACGCAAAAACTGGCCTGGAAGAGCAAATATACGTTGTTATTGAGTCTGATAATGGTGTTTTGGTGATGTGAACTTTGCCTATAGTGCAGCTATGGGAAGCTTCAAGAATAAAAATATACATATTGGTTAAAATCGGTTTAAAAATATGAACCAAAAGTGTTATTAAAGTTTTCAAAAAATAGATTACGCTTCCACTAAGAAAGAAGTACAGCCTACAAGCACTGTTTTCTCTTACTTAATATTTTAAAAGCATAGAATATAAGAAGTGAAAAAGTGAAATCAAACTAAATAAAAACAAGTTTTTGCTTATATTTAACTTTTATGTGTATATTACCTTAAATAAAAAACAAATTAAATCAAATAAAAGAGCAGATCACATTAAAAGAACTTGCTAAAAGTTCCAACAGCGTCTTTGCTAACTATTGCCTCACAAAATTCTAAAATTTTTGCTATTTTAGTCCATCCTTTACCCACAAAAGAGGCGTATTCTGTTAGTATAATTCGGTATTTAACCGGTACCACAATATCCTTGAAATAAAAAACGGCGTAATAATTGTTTTTGTGAAATATTAAAGAATTTCTTACTTTAAAATTTTTTTTATTAATTTTTTTACAACACTTTATGAAATCTTCCAGATTTTTAAATTTAAAAATATAAGGTAAAGGTTCTTCTTTTATAGTGAATGTCTTTTTTATATTTTCACCACTAGTTTTTTCTTTTTTACTTATAAAAATTGAATATTTTTCGTCTTTTAAAGAAAGCTCTATATTAAACTTATTTTTAGAATTAAAGAAAAATTTTTTAAGATCTGCCTTTAATAACATTTTTCTTATTAATTTTTTTGCAATATTTTCTGTATCATCATTTATTGTAAGTTTTTCAAAAGATGAATCTAATATGCACACGTCTTCTTTTGAAAGAGTTATAAGGTATTTTTCATTATTAATTTTTTCTAAAATCAAAATAAATATTCCTCCTTTTTAAAAATCTTTATTTTAGACTTATCTTTAACATAATATTTATATTTGCTGAGGGTGTTAACAGTAGAAATCATTTTTGAATAATTTGAAAAAATTCTAGTTTTTTGTTGATTTAAATTAAAGTTTATGTTATAATTCGCCCGGAAGTTTAAATTTTTTGTTTTTTAGGAGTTGTGTGAACGTGGATTATATTAATAAAATAGCCGGGAGTTTTCTTAAGGAAAACCTTCCTCGGTTTAGTATAGGAGATACCGTCAAGGTTAGTATAAAGATTAAAGAAGGTGAAAGGGAAAGAGTACAAATTTTCGAGGGAACTGTAATAGCAAAGATGAATAGCGGAGTTGCAAGCACTTTTACTGTAAGAAAGGTTTCTTATGGTGTTGGAGTTGAAAAGGTTTTCCCAATTCATTCGCCTAACGTGGTAGATGTAAAGATTGTAAGGTCAGGAAAGGTAAGAAGGGCAAAGCTTTACTACCTTAGGTCTAGGGTGGGTAAAGCGGCAAAGCTTAAAGAAAGAGTAATCTAAATTATTTGAAAGAAGTTGAAAAGTATGGAAGAAAATAACTCTTCTGTTTGGAGCAAGATTGTAAAATATGGTTTTGATGCTGCTGACATAGTTGTTTCAGTTTTTGCTATAGTGGCTTTTGTTTGTACTTTTATCATTATAAAGTTTGACGTAAGTGGAAGTTCAATGCAAAACACCCTCCAAAATGGGGACAAGCTTCTTGTGTGGCATCTTATGTATGAGCCTCAACGTGGGGATATTGTTACAATTAAGGACCCTGGCTATTTAAATAAAAATATAATAAAAAGGGTAATAGCAAAGGGCGGGGATAAATTTAAAATAGATTTAGCCGCAGGTAAAGTTTGGGTAAACGATGAGCTTCTTAACGAAACATATATAAAGGACCCGGGTAAAACATTTGGTTTTTACACTGATGGCAGTAATTGGGACTACCCTGAGGTTATACCGAAAGATATGTACTTTTGTATGGGAGACAATAGGCTCGGCTCTTCAGACAGTCGCTCTAATGCTATAGGTCTCATAAGAAAAGAAGACATAATGGGTGGCGTTATGCTGCGTTACGGACCGATTAATTCGTTTCGCTTTTTTAAATTTTTGTTTTGGTCATTTTAGGTAAAGGGATAATCACTTTAAGCTGTATTGTTACGCTGTAGAGAGGATGTTTGTAGTGAAGGCAAAAAATATTTCTTGTATTTTGTTTGGTATATCTGTTTTGTTTACTTCTGTGTGCAGAATTTACCAGTTACTTCGTCCGTCAGAGGTTTTGTCGAGCTTTTTTAGTTCAGAATTTTTTTGTTTTGTAGCTAGTGTAGTTTGCTATGTTGCCGTAGGCCTTATTTTAAAATTCTCTCAAAAAAATGGTGAGCTAGAAGACTTTGAGTTCACAATTCGTAAAAACTATACTGTGGCTGCAGTTTCTTCGATTTTAGGTTTGGCTGTGTTCACAAATGGATTTGTGATTCTGTCTAATTACATTAGTGGGTTTAGATCTGCTTCGCCGTTTTTTGAGGGAATTTTTGCTGTTTTGGCAGGGGCGGTTTTTGTTCTGACTGGTGTAAGCTTTGGTTTAGGAAAGAATCTTTTTAAAAACAATGAACTTTTATTGCTTTGCCCGGTTGCCTGGGGGGCGTCTAGGAGCTTAAACGTATTTCTTAGTTATAATATGGTGTCTAATGTAGCGTGGGATCTTGCTGACGTTTTAGCTACAATATTTATATCTCTTTTTTTGCTAAACCATGCGAAGTGTATAGCAAGGCGTGAAGATACAAAAAAGGTCGGGCACACTTTTTGGTACGGATTTTCTGCTTTTATGTTTATTTTTATTTACACTACCAGGAGTGTTATTTCGCGGGGAAATGATTTTCTTAATTTAGCGCCAGGCAATAATAGTATTATTGAAGTGGTTTCAAGTGTTTGGATTGTGGATGCTTTGATGGCTTTGTATGTTTTGTCTGTGCTGTTTTTAGGAGTTAGTGAAAAAAATAGCGTTAAGGCCTAGTCTTGGCTTAAGTGTTTTTGTTTCACAGAAGTAGTGTTTTGAGTTGGATGCGTTATGCTTAAAATTATTTAGTGTGTGACTCTTTTTTGCAAAGAGTTTTTTTGCTTATTTTAGAGGCTTATTTTCTCTGCTTTGAAATGTCAGGTTTGTTACTCAATTTAATAGCAATCTTAGAATCAACGAACTCTTTTATAGATAGTGTTAAACAAACAGAAGTAAGTATGGTTTTCAAGTAATTTCTATAAATTTATGGAAGTTGTTGCTTTTAAATGATTACTTGGCCAATGATTTTGAAACTTTTCCCGGTCTACTAAGTTATATTATTTTCTGCTTAAAGTTTTTAGCGTTACCTCACTTAATGTGCTTCGTTATATTTTAAGCGAGTGAAGAAATCTTTTTATTTTTTAAATTAAGCTTTTGGACCGGACTATTTATAATGAAGGTCCGCCTAAGTGCTGAAATTCAAAATTTAAATAATGCTTAAGTTTTTTTTCTGAGCATTGTATTCGATAAAAGCTTTTTTCAGTTAAATGTTTTTTAAATTATTTCAAGAGTAGTAGCTGTAAATTTTTAGATAACAGTTAATTTTATTACTTTTAACACTAGTTTTGATAAATAGTATATTTACTATAAAATTGGGATATTTTGCTGAGCTATTCTAAAAAGAGCACATATGCTGGTCCGAAAAACTCACTGCGAAATTAAAGCAGTAAAACAGCAATGTCTCACTTCTACACTTAAGACAAAATTTTAAGAAAAGATCTATGAAAATTAGATGAAATTTTGATGTAGTACCCCTGGACACTTAAATTTAATTGTCAGTTGGGTGAAGAACTGCCCCAAGCATATAATCACGAACTATAAAAATATCGATTAAAAACAAGCGTACCGAGCGTATCGCCCCTAGTTTTGTACCTCTACCTCTTTTCATTAACTTTTAGTCTTCGCTATCATGTGGTATTTTAGCAATAGCAACAACTTTATCTCCCGCATCCATTTTCATAACAACGACTCCCTTACTTGGCCGACTACATTCCCTAATAGCGTCAGTCTTTATTCGGATTATAATACCACTCTGAGCAATTATAATAACGTCTTCATCTAAGCTCACATTAGTCACACCGGCAACCATACCATATTTTTCACAATGGTAATTAATTATTCCTTTTCCCGCCCTGGACTGTAGTCTGTAGTCTTCCATGCTAGAAATTCTGCCAAATCCAGTTTCAGAAATAGTTAAAATTTTGTCTTTATCATCCAAAATAGAAGTACCAACCACGCTGTCACCTAAATTCAGAGCAATACCTTTAACGCCCCTTGAGCTCCTTCCGGTATCCCTAACATCCGTCTCTTTAAAGCGTATTGACATACCATGCTTGGTAAAAATTAAAATTTCTTTATTGCCGTCTGTAATATGCACACTGCTTAATTCGTCGCCTTCATCAAGATCAATTGCAGTAAGCCCAGATTTTCTTATTGTGCCAAACTTACTAAGTTGAGTCCTTTTTATAACCCCATTTTTAGTAGACATAACTAAGTAATTATCATCGTCTTTTTTTTCAGTAGACAATATAGAGGTTATCTTTTCATTTTCTGAAAGCTCTAACAAATTGACAATATTTGTGCCCTTGGCAGTTCTTGAACTTTCTGGGATCTCGTAACATTTTAATTTATAAACTTTGCCTAAATTTGTAAAAAATAAAACTGTATCGTGACTTTTAAGGACACAAATTTTAGTAGCAAAATCCTCTTCTCTACGAGAAAGACCCATAATTCCCTTACCACCACGTCTTTGCAGTTTATAAGTGTCTACTTTTTGGCGTTTTATGTATCCAAAATTAGTAAAAGTTAATATGCAGTCTTCATTAGGAATAAGTTCCTCTACTGTAACCTCGCCCTCGGCTGGAACGATGTGGGTTCTTCTTTCATCTGAAAATTTCTTCTTTATTTCTAAGAGCTCTTTTTTTACAATGTCTAAAACATTTTTTCTAGAAAACAAAATCTCTTCTAACTCTTTTATTTTAACTTTTAAACTATTAAGTTCTTCTTCTACTTTAGCTCTTTCAAGTCCTGTTAACTGCCCAAGCCGCATGGAAACGATGGCCTGAGCTTGAATATCGTCTAAGTTAAACCTAGATATAAGCTTTTCTTTACCTTCTGGAAGATTTTTAGCGCTTCTTAAAATGGCAATAACTTCATCTATGAAATCAATAGCAATTTTAAGACCCTCTAATATATGTGCTCTTTCTTTTGCCTTTCTTAACTGGAAATTGGTCCTTCTGGTAATAACTTCCACCTGAAAGTCCAAATAATCAACCAAAACCTCTTTTAAATTAAGGATCTTTGGTTCACCCTTAACAATTGCCAGCATGATTATTCCGTATGTTACTTGCAGCTGAGTATTTAAGTAAAGCTGATTTAAAACTACCTTAGGTGATGCATCTTTCCTTACAGATATTTCTACATGCATGCCCTTCCTATCTGAATGGTCCTCAATGTTAGTAATTCCTTCAATTTTTTTTTCTTTAACTAAATCTGCTATACTCTCGCAAAGTCTTGCTTTATTTACTTGGTACGGGAGCTGAGTTATAACAATTTTAGACCTATTACCCTTTTCTACAATTTCAGCACAAGACCTAACGGTGATCTTTCCTCTTCCAGTTGCATAAGCCTTTTTTATTCCCGCCGTCCCCATAATCTTGGCACCCGTAGGGAAATCAGGGCCCTTAATGTATTGCATCAGATCCAAAACACTAGCTTCGGGCTTTTCAATCAAAAGGCATATGGCATCTATTAACTCACCTAGATTATGAGGCGGAATATTCGTAGCCATCCCTACAGCTATACCAGTAGACCCATTAGCAAGCAAGTTCGGAAACCTTGATGGCAAAACTTCCGGCTCTTTTAATCTGTCATCGTAGTTCGACTTAAAGTCTACAGTTTCTTTTTCTATATCTGTTAGCATTTCAACAGACATTTTGCTCATTCTTGATTCTGTATATCTGTACGCTGCTGGAGGGTCTCCATCCACAGACCCAAAGTTTCCATGCCCATCAATAAGCATATAGCGCATAGAAAAATCTTGCGCTAACCTTACCATAGCGTCGTAAACTGAAGAGTCTCCATGTGGATGATAACGCCCCAAAACAGAACCCACAGTATCCGCACATTTTCTGTAGGCCTTATCTGGTCCTAGACCATTCTCAAAAAGCGTATAAAGGATCCTTCGGTGAACAGGCTTTAGCCCATCTCGAACATCTGGAAGAGCTCTCGAAATTATTACAGACATAGAGTACTCTAAAAAAGACTTTTTCATCTCTTTTTCTATGTCTACTTCGATTGTATTATTATTTAAATTGTTTTCTAAATCGTTCAAATTAGCGTTAACTCCTTTTTTCGCCCGGCCTAAATTAAAAGGGAAAAAATAATAAATAGCTATGTAAAGCCAACACAGAAAATTATAAGAGATAAATAAGAATTTTTCTAGCTTTTTCTCGCTCTGACTTTGGTACGAATAGAAACAAAAATAGAAGGTTTTAAGGGTTTTGAACTTTATTTAAAAGGTAACGTCTGCCAATAACTTTCAGAAAAAATACTTTTAAATACATGAAGCTACATAAATGTATCTTCTAATACACAACCGGTAAAAAAGCAGTTATTTATCTACCTAAAAATTTTTTAGCAAAAAATCCTATTGATGTTAAATTTAAATGCTTTTTAAACCTTCTTTTTCTACAAAAACATTTGAAATTAAGTTAAAACTAAACTATAAAAATATCACCCAGTATGAATACATACACAACATTCTGGGTGATTGGAGTAAAGATTGCGAAACATCAGTAAATTTTTAATACAGTGTCTTATAGAGTCTATGAACCAAAATTAATAGTCTCCACCTAAAATTTCAAAATCATTGATAACATCTTCATATGCTTTATTGAATCCTTTTTCTGTTTCAACTAAATTATTCCCCGTGCTTTCAAGCAAATCATCTACATATTTAATACCACTATTTATTTTATTTTCGTATTCTTTAAGCTTTTCATTTTCTTCTTGGTACACTTCTTTACCTAATTTTTCATAATCTTCGCTTATTTTTTTATTGAATTCTTCCTGTTTCATCGCTTCCTCATTGTCCAACTCATTTTCTAAATCTTTAAGTTCTTTACTTAATTCTTCTTTTGACTTTTTAAGTTCAGCGTTATTTTCTGCGCTCCTGTCATTGCTTAATTCCTTAAGTTCTTTTTCCATCTCGTCTTTTTCAGCTTTTGTTTTAACTTTACTTATTATAATTCCCTTTTCTACACTATATACATTTTCATCCTTTTTCATTTTTTCCATATTACCAAATTCCGTTTTTATAAGTTTTCGGATAGGGGAATTTTTGTGCAAAAATAAAACTTTTTTGTTATCTTCTGCATCGTAATAGAATGCCTCAAAACTTCCATCTTTATTAATCACAAAAAATAGATCGCTACATGTTGGAATCATGCCAATTTTTTTGTTTTTTAGAGCTTCACGATATTTCTGCATATTAATAAATTTTTCTTTTATATTTCTAATGTCTTTGGTTATTTCTCTGAAATAATTTATTTCTGAATTCATAAAATTAAGATTATCTTTCTTTATTTCTTTTTCTACGATTTCAAGGAATTTTTCTTTCATCAAAAAGCCTTCATACAAAGGTTTTTTTTCGTTTTCGTTCCTTTTCTTTTTATCATTACGGAATAATTCCATAACGTTGGTTACTTTCTTGCTAGATTCATTGTAATTAAGTTTATTTTTAGTTTTTGTTTTTGTTTTTTTATTAACAAAACCTACATGATTCTTCCCTTTAGTATTTACCAACAATATTACTGGTTGAACCGCTTCACTTTTATTATTAGAACCAAGTATTTTTTGTGTAACTTTTTTTGCCGCATATGTAATTACAGCCATTCCTGTAAAGCGTAGGACATTTTTTGCAAGCCACCAAGTCATGGATTCATCAGCACTTACTGTGCTACTTTGCTGAACAACGCTCAAAGCTACCGGTGTTGCAAAAATTCCTGCTAAAGTCTGTTTTCTCCATTTTCCAAGTCCACTAGACATAACTAAAATACCTCCAAAAAGATAATTTATAACAGTGTATAAACACTAAATTAATTTTACAATATATTTTTTTAAAAAACAAGTACTTTTTATAAAATTTTATTTTTAAGATATTAAAAAAACATAATAAAAAAAATAAATTTTACTTTTATAAAATACTTATTAATTTTAAAATACTAACACTAGTAACTAATATTCAATGGTCTCAGCCGTTTTGAGTGAGTATATATTTAAACCAGTAACTAAATCGTATTTTTAACAGTTTTAATATTATTTTAATGACTATAAAAAACAAAAAAATACCTATAGAAAAAATTACTATAGGTATCTCTTTAAGCTGTCCTTTGCCAACAATAAATTACAATATAGGGCGGCATATTATTATGGGCCTTTCCGCCACCTTTAGTCCCTGTAAAAGAATAATAAAAAGGGTACGCATATCCGTGCCCTGAAGCAGGGCCTACGTCAGATTCAAATGGACCGCCATAAACATTAAGCAACTCATCTGTTATGCATCTATGGTCGTGACTAGGCATTTCTTGTACTGTTAATGTGTGAGCTTCTTCGCCACCAGTTGCACCTGCAGTATAAGCGTCCCCAGCTGTCAGCAAAAAAGTATCTTTTACTTGCTGCCATGTTCCACCAAATAAAGTAGCGGGAGAAGTGCTGCTAGCGCTTAAGTAAAAACTCCCTACAGGGTATATTAAATTTATTAAGCTTTCTTTTAAGTTAGCAACTGCCAAAGCCGCCGTAGTAGCCCCTGTCCCGCCTTTGTTTATGGGAATAACAGTACTACTAGTTAACATTTTTTCCCAAGTTATTGAGTAAGGTGTCGATTCTAAAGAATACGTGCCCAAATAAATTGAAGACTCGTCCTGAACAGAATTTTTCAAGTGATTAAAAATTATTCTAGAGCTATTTAACTGATTTTTAGTAACAGTTAAAACACCACTACTTTCTGGTAAGTCAGTTATTGTAGTAGCATTAGAGCTTATATTTAGTATTAAAGTGCTATTGTTTGGTAGAGCAGTTAAAACTTCTAAAATAGTGCAAGGAAAAGAAACAATACCTTCTAAAGAGGTTAAAATAGGGTATATCCCTAAATTTTCTTTAGCTCCAGTTACTGTATTAGCGCCTGTACCTCCACGAGTTATTGATAATGTACTGGCAAAATCTATATCTTCCATTGTATGATGATGACTTAAAGCCGCTGCATTTACATCTGTATTTGTCAAAGTAATATCTTCCGTTAAGGCTTTGTCGTTAATTTTTCTGGAACTAGGCACAGATGAAATTTGGCTACAAGTAACAGAATGAGGATTATTTAAATCCAGTAGATGGTTTTCTAAAGTACCTACTTTTTCCATAAGCTCTTTAAAAGCGCTAATTTCAGATAAACTTTCTTCAACACTTGAGCATATAGACGGCGAAATGATTATATCGATCTTTTTGGCTACTAATTTATTTAAATTTAAATCTAAAATATTTATTTCACAATCTTGTAAAACTCCACTAGCAGCGCAAATTTGTTCAGTTAACTCTAAGCTTACCACACCATTTAAAGCGTCGTCTATATTCATAACATTGTAAATAATATTTCCATCTGGCTTTTTTGCTAAAAAATGTACTATTTTTTCGCTTAAGTCTATTGGTCCTTCGTTGTCTACTAATTTTATTATAATCTTTCTAACCTGCGACTCGCCTTGTACTGCTCTAAAAATAGCTTTTTCATTATTCCAAACATTTAGTGTTATTGTTTTTTCTAGCACAGTGACCCCTCCAAAATAAATACAAAAATCTTTACAACAGCACTTAAAAAAAACTATTTTTTGTACTTTTTTGTGCAACTATGGGTCTAGAAAATAAAATTAAAAATTATTGATATTTTTTAAGGAAGAATTTTTGCTAACTTAGATAGTGTTCTAAATAACAAAATATTAAACCTTAGGACTTTTAAATTAAGGCGCTATGAATATATATTTATTTTGGCTTTATTGTAATTTTTAATTTTTATATTTTTAACAATTTCAAAAAACAGTTGACTTTTTTGTTAATTTGTTATAATATTAAGCATTCTGTATGAATTTATTTTGTACAGATAATTTAAAAAAGGAGGTTAACAACATGCCAAATACAAAAAATAATAGTTTGAATTTAGGCAACTTGGAAAAAGTAGGTGGCGGTACAGGAAAAAGCAAGCAACAACTTGAAGCAGCAGGTTTTTTTGTGAATGACGATAACCCAGATAGTGTGAGGATCTATGTAAACAGCATAGAAGGAATAGCCAATTCAGACGAAGCAAAAGAATATGATATAGATAGAAGAGTGGCGGATGTACTTTGTGAAAGAGGTTATACGATTAACAACGATTTATTGAATGCATATAACAATATGGGTTGATAGGAGGTAAAAGTCGTATGAACAAGAATTTTTCGTTGAATGATTCTAATTTAGATAAAGCTAGTGGTGGAATAAATGGGAACCTGTTGGAGCATGGCATTTTTCCCGTAATAGATAAAGATGATAACAAAAAATTTGTTACCGTTAGAAAAAAAAACGACGGTAGCTTTGAGACGAAAGAAATAGATAAAGAGACTGTTGATAATATAATGCTATCGGATACATTTATGCGTAAAACGTATGATAATAATGGTGGTGAGGTGGTTTATCGTGAAGCGTTAGAACATCGCTGGGATAATTGGAAATAATAATAGGCGTATTAAGTTTGTTACAATCATTTAGTAGATAAACTTATTTTAGCTACTTTTTATATATTTTTATTTAGTTCAGATATGACATATTAAAGTTAGCTAAAAAACAGTAATTTGTTTTGGATTAGTACTTAACAGAAAAGATATATAGTGAAAAGATTTTGATGTGCATCCGAGCATCGGATCATTGTTATTTTTCCATTAAAGCTGATTTCTAGTGTTTCTTTCACTATAAATCTAATTTTTGTAAAATGCAGGGGTTCAATTAAAATTAACATACTGCAAGAAACACCACGAATTAATAGTGGTGCTTTCTATTTGTTATTTATTATAAGAAGTTAAGCTGCTCTAAACCTGAATTTTTGAGCATTAGTGCCATTTTTTCCGTAGCACCAAATATTTGTACCTTTTTCGGTTTGTGAGCCATGAACATCTAAACATAAGCCATTGCACTTTGAAATAATATTGTAGTAGCCATTTCCTACGGGTTTTATATACCACTTTTGAGCATCTGTGCCGTTAGCTTCCCACTGCCAAATATTGGTACCATTTGATTTACCAGAATGGTCAACATCTACCCTTTTTCCTGAACACATTGGAGCTAGTTCGTAAAGTCCTCCACCTACGTAAAGAACATGGAATTTTTGCGCGTTAGTACCGTTAGAATCCCAAAGCTGTAAGTTCGTTTCATTATCTCTTGAAGAGTTAGAGATATCTAGAACCATATTATGACTCAATGCGCTTTCTATTGTGTAGATTCCGTTTTCTATAGTTTTATAAAAATTATCTTCTATCTTTTTTCCACGTTTTTCCCACTCTTTACAAAACTTTACTTTTGAAATATTCCAAGGCTTACTACCCCCAGCGTAATGAACAATAACTGGGTCATCAAAAACTTCATGCCATTTTTCCCTCTTACAGCAATCCGAAAATGCCCAAAACATACCTCTGTTAAAAAAATTAACCATACTATTGTAAACTGGGCTTATCCGCTTAATTTTTTCATAACATACAGCATTTAATACATCTTGGTCTAAATAAGGTAACCCTCTTCTTTTCAAAGACGGAATATACTCTAAAAATTTATTTTCTAAACCTTCTGTTTCTCTTATCTTCTTTGTATTAAATAGCAATACACCGGCGTTAACATAATTATCCATGTTTTTAATACCCATTTTTCTAGCATGCTCTTTTTTGCTTTTGCTCGACCACAAAACAGTTTCTCTTACACCAGCTATATAAAAACTATCTATATTTGTGCTGTAAAGATCCCACAAATCATGTCTTATTAAAGTGTCGCCATCTATATAAAGGACTTTATCATATTGTGGTAAATAACTAGATATCAAAAGCCTGTAACAAGTAGGGTATGTTATGTAATAAACGCCTCTTTCAACTTGTGAAAATTTATCTTTCATATCTACTATGTCAACGGTGCAGCCGTTTTTGTAGAGATTTTTAAAATTTTTAAACCTTTCTTTGTTTTCCCAGCTCATATTTCCTGGTACCATTACATAAAATTTTATAAAAACATCTTCATTTTTAGTTTCCATTATGGAGTTCATTGCTACCAGGGTCGGGCGAACGTACCCATCGTCCGTTGCCATAGCTATTGGTATAACTTTTTTGTCGCTATAATCCATAGCTACAGCGTTTGATGTACTAAACAAGCTAAGAAAAAAAGTTATAGCAAAAAAATTCACCAAAAACTTTTTAACAAAATTTATAAATTTATCGTCTTTAACCATATTTACTCCTAAAATATTTTACTTTTGCTTTCTTACTCTCTAGTTAATTCTTTGAAAAGTTTACTTCTAAATTATTTTCTTCAAACAACTTAAATTTTTAATTTACTAACTTATTAATTTTTACATTTACGCTGCCCTAAACTTAAATTTTTGAGCATTAGTGCCATTTTTGCTGTAACACCAAACATTTGTACCCTTTTCAGTCTGTGACCCATGAACATCTAAACATAAGCCGTTGCACTTTGAGACAATATTGTAGTAGCCATTGCCAACAGGATTTATATACCACTTTTGAGCATCTGTGCCGTTGGCTTCCCACTGCCAAATATTGGTGCCATTTGATTTACCAGAGTGATCAACATCTACTCTTTTCCCTGAACACATAGGTGCTAATTCATAAAGTCCTGCTCCAACATGAAAAACATGAAATTTTTGCGCGTTAGTACCGTTAGAATCCCAAAGTTGTAAATTTGCCTCATTATTCCTTGAAGAATTAGAAATATCTAGAACCATATTGTTTTTTACTGCACTTTCTATTGTGTAAATTCCATCACTTATAGTTTTATAGAGTCGATTATCTATTTCTTTTCTGAATTTGTTCCACTCGTTGTAAAATTTTACGTTCGATTTCCTCCAAGGCTTACTACCACCAGCATAATGAACAATAACAGGATTGTAAAATATCCTTTTCCATTCCTCTTCACTACAGCAATCTGAATAAGCCCAACTTCTATTATAGTTGTAGCAAGCTAAAACAAACACAAGATCGTTATAAATTGGGCTTAAGAGCTTAATTTTTCCATAACAAACAGAGTTAAAAACTTCTTGGTCTGGATATTGTAAAAATCTTCCTTGCCTGACATAACTTAAAAATTTTTCTTCCATTCTATCTTTTTTCATCTTTTTTAAATTCATTAAAATAACGCCAGAGTTAATGTATTGGCTCATGTCCTTAATGCCTAACTTTCTTGCATAATTAACCTTTCCCGCGGAAGAATTAGCCCAATCCGCCATTCCCATGTCTTTAACGCCAGCAATATAGTAGTTATCAATGTTGGTGTTAAAGAGCTCACTAAGGTCATGCCGCACTAAAGTGTCACCGTCTATGTAAAGAATTTTATTGTATTGTTTCAAATGGCTGGATGCTAATAATCTATAAAAAGCACTAGGTGGGAAATGCGTCCCACGGACACCTTTAAATCTATTACCCATATCTATAATTTTGGTAGAGCAATCCTTACTGTAAATGTTTCCAAATTCTTTGAATTTTTTCCTATTTTCACCGCTTGTATCACCAGAAACCATTATGTTAAATTTTAAAAATGTATCTCTTTTTTTATTTTTTACCATTGAAGTCATAGAAACTAAAGTTGGGTAAACGTAACCATTGTCTGTAGACATCAAAATAGGTATTGACTTTTTGTCACTATAGTCTGTTGCGACTGCACTTGTCACATTAAATTGGCTAAGAAAAAAAGTTATAACAAAAAATTTTAAAAGTACCCTTTTTATACATTCTAAAAATCTATTTATCTTTTTCACTTTACCTCCCCCAAAACACTTAAATAAATTTTAGTCTTTAGTTTGTTATGAAAAATATAAAAATTAAACTAAAATAAATTTTATAAATAAATATTATTGTTGTATTTTAACAAATAAAACAAAAAAATCAACTAAAAAATTTGATTGCAAATTTTAGTAAAAACTATTACATACATTTTCCAAAATTTTATTTTAAAACTGCAGGCTGGAGCTTAAACCTTAGAAATAAAATTTAGGTTTCGAATAATAGTGATGATAAAATTAGATAAAAATTTTATAAATAGGGTACTCTGCTTTATTCAAAATTACAGTTTAGGGGAATAAATTAACAAAAAGTTATATTAAGTTAAGAGTAGGTAAAAATGTTTAGATTTTAAATCTACAATATATAAAAAGATATCATTTATAAAGAATCACGTAACACTAAATAAAAAAGTATTGTATTTGCAATAAAGCCCTGTCATATACAATATAGACTCAACCAAATTAGTTTAGAAGTATGGTCGAGGGCATAATTAAATTAAAAAAACAGTCAAAACTTTTTAAGGTATGAGGTTAGAATTTACAATATACCGAAATAATATCCCTAGTAAAGCATCTTCCGGTACGAAATAAAAAAGTATTGTACTTGCCGATAATGCCCTGTCTAATATACAATAAAGAAACAATCAAATTTGTTTAAAAATATGACCTATGAATAATTTAGCAAAAAGTTACTCTGGGAGCATGCTAGCATTTGAGGGTTTAGAATTGACAGTATTTCCTAAAAATACATTACTCATAAATTAAAACTCCGTATTGAGCAAAAAAGCCAGTGTATTTATAACAAAACAATATAAATTAACAAAATCTTAACTACAAAATACCCACTTTTAAACTTTTTCTATTCTTGGAAATAAAATTTCCTTATCTCTATTTGCTTTGTATTTTATCAATTTATCAACCCCATGGAACTTAACACTAGAATAATTTTTTAAATTTTCTGAATCTACCCCTAGCTGAGAAAATATTTTTTCAGATGTTTGTGGCATAAAAGGCAAGGTCAAGATAGAGACACACCTAATAACTTCGCAAAGAACATAAAGGACTGTAAAAAGCTTATTTGTATTTTTTTCAGAGTTTAATTTCCAAGGCATAGATTTTTCGATGTATCTATTAGCCATGCTAACTAATTCCCATACGTTAGCTAAATTCTCTGAAAACTTAAAGTCATTCATTAAAATTTTGTAATTCTTTGAGACCAATTCTATTGCAGCCATAATATTCTTTTCTTCTTGTTCTAGAATAAGTTCACTCGGATTTAATATATCGCTCTCTGTAAACTTTAAAATCATAGAGATTGTTCTAGAAACCAGGTTTCCTAGGTCATTGGCAAGGTCTGAATTTATTCTTGTAACAAAGGTTTCAAAAGAAAAAATGCCATCGTTGCCAAACGGGAACTCTCTTAGCAAAAAATAGCGTAAAGCATCCGCGGAAACGGAATATTTATTCATCAAATCAAGCGGAGAAACAACATTCCCCTTAGATTTAGACATTTTCGTACCGTCTTTGAATAAAAGCCACCCGTGGCCAAAAATGCACTTTGGCAAAGGAAGGTCCAGCGCCATCAATATTGCAACCCAAATCACCGCATGAAAACGCATTATTTCTTTTCCAACAAAGTGAACATCCGCCGGCCAAAACTTTTTAAAATTTGAAGAATTAGCCTCATCTTTTGTACTGCCGTACCCCAACGCCGTTATGTAATTAGTTAAAGCGTCCAACCACACATAGACTACATGTTTTTCGTCGAACGGCACTTTTATTCCCCAGCTAAAAGTTGTTCTACTTACACATAAATCCTCTAGGCCCATTTCAACAAACCTTTTCATCTCATTGAAGCAAGAGATAGGTCTAACAAAATCCGGATTTTTATTATATAAATCTAAAATTTTCGCGGCGTATTTGGAAAGTTTAAAAAAATATGCTTCTTCTTCTGTATATTCTACCTTCCTTCCACAGTCTGGGCATAAGTTTCCTTCCTTTACTTGAGTCTTCGTAAAAAATGCCTCGCAGGGTTCACAATAAAGTCCTTTGTAATAACCTTTGTATATATCGCCTTGATTGTAAAGCTTTGTAAATATTTTTTGTACAGATTGCTTATGGTCGTCGTCAGTCGTTCTTATGAATTTATTGTAAGAAATACATAAAGTTTTCCACAAATCTTTAAAATTCTGGCTCAGAGAATCAACATATTCTTTCGGGGTTATGCCTTCATTCTTTGCTTTATTTTCGATTTTCTGCCCGTGTTCATCTGTCCCTGTTAAGAAAAAAACTTCTTCCCCTAAAAGCCTATGGTACCTAGCTAGGACGTCTGCAGCAACAGAGCAATAGCTGTGACCTAAATGAGGTTCGCCAGAAGGGTAATATATTGGAGTTGTAACGTAAAATTTTTTTACTAAAGCATTGTCCACTAATTAAATACTCTCTTTCTAATACTTATTCATTCTACCTCTATTCAAAATACTAAAAAATGAACCAAAGCCTTTTTTTTCACTATTCGGATCTAACGTTTTAGATGTTATTATTTTACCACTTTTTTCATCAAGCGCGAAATGAACAGCTTCTCCTTTTTTCTTATTCTTATTATAAAAGTCAGTAAGAATGGGCAAAACCTTGAAAGATAAACTTTTTTCGTCCAAATTATCAAATGGGTTAATAAGAGATTTTGATTTTTTTTCGCTTGCATCAAAATATTCAATGTACCACTTTCCCTCTTCCTTTTTTATTATCAATTTATCAATGAGATTATAATAATCAGCTTTTTTGATTTCTACTGTTATGTTAAAATTACTTAGTTGAAATCTAACATTGTGATATCCCTTAACATTCTTAAAATATGTCGCAATTAAACCGTTATAAATCTCTCTAAAGTACACTTTTTCTTTTTCTTTATTTTCATCAGAGTTTATCAGCCTGTCTCTCTCCGTTTCTTCCTTTTTTCCATAACCACTATCACTAAAATCGATTCTTATTTTCCCTGTATTATACTTTACCTCTTTTTGCTCTTTTTTTCGCTCTTCTTTAGGTTTTTTGTTTGTATTAATAGGAACATTAATAATAATTCTATTTTTATTAGCAGAATTATTATAGTGATTTTTAATAATGTTTTCTTGATTACTTATCTGTTTTTTCAAAGTTCTACCATTTCCTGTTTCGTTTCCATTTGCTTTGTTAGAACATTTTTTTCCATTTGAACTTGGTATATTTAAATTATTTTCTTTACTGTACCGCGTTTCTTTAAAAAAGATATTTTTATTATAATCTTTACTATTATCTTTACTATTATCTTTATTTTTATTTTTATTAAAAAGAGATTTTTTTAATGTTTGATTTTCAGGACTACGGTCAGTTTTTTTTGCATCTATTTCTTTCTTCTTATTATCTGATGTTTTACATGTCGTAGAGCATACTCCAGCTGTAGAGCTATATTCTCCATTTCCTCTTTTAACTTTTTTTAAGGGAGTTTTATTACTACTATGTTGCCCTTCATTAATTTTTTCTTCTTTTTTTTTTGCTAACGCTTTCTTGTTTTCTTCTTCTGTTTTTTTATTTTCCGCTTCCTGTATTTCACTTATTATTTTTTTACCATATTCTTTTTTTACAACTTTTTTCAATTCTTCAAAAACGGCGCTGGCCATTTTTGAAATATCTAGTTTTGCTATTTCTTCTACTTTAATTTTTTTCTTTAAAGTCTCAATGTCAATAACAAGTTTTGGATAAATTTCATCTGCTGTTATAGCTTTGCTTTCTTTGATGTAATCCTTTTTTACAATTTTTGCAACATTTTCTTTAGTTACACCTTTCTCAATAGCCGCTTTGGCATCTGCTATTTGCATTTTTTTTACGTTGTCTTTCCATTTTTCTAATTTTATTTTTTTAAAATCTTCTTTATTTTTTTCTATTTTTTCAACGATTTTTTTTAACCGGCTGTATAGTTTTGGCAATTTATAAGCCTTATCTTTATATTTTATTAAATAAGTCTTGAGCAAAGTCTGTTTATACTTTGTGTCCTTATTTTCCAATATTTCTTTCAACTTTTTCTTCTTCTTTTCTAAAATCTTCTTTTCTAAAAAAATTTTCACATTTTTCTGTATTTTTTTTATTTTACTGATGACTTTTTCTATAATCGTATCTTTTATAGCGTCATTTATTGTATTCTTCCAGGCCGTCCTTTCAACTTTTGCTATTTTGTCGGCAGTGATCTTTCCTTTTGACTCTAAAAGCTTTTCTTTTGCACAAAGGGTGTCTATACCAAATATGCTAAGCAGGGCATTTTCTTTTTCTTTTTCTTTTTCTTTTTCTTTTTCTTTTTCTTTTTCTTCAATTTTTTCTTTTATAATTCCATTTTTTATAAGTACACTTTTTGCAACTTCCTTTACGTTCTCTGCAGTTACACATTGGTCAATGCAACTTTGGGCTGATTGTATCGTTTCATTAACTTTATTTTTTACAGTGTCTTTGTACTTATTCTCTACCATTTCTTCCAATTTTTTTTCTACGGCTTGCTTCCAATCTTTTTGGTCACCCTTTACTATTTCTTCTGCTTTAATCTTACTCTTTAACTGGCTAACGTCTTCATCTCCATAAATTTTATCTACTTCTATGTGGTAGGTTTCTAAGCTAGTTTTGAACTTATCCCCTATAATTTTCTTTACGTTTTCAACAGCTACAACCTCATTAATAATCCTCTGAGCATCTTGCAATTTTTTCTCCTCTTCTAGTCTTTGCTTTTCTTCCTCCTCTTTTTTGAGTCTTTCTTCTTCCTTCCCCAAAGCTTCCTGTATTTTAGCTCTTATATTTTCGCCACATTGCTTTTCTACAACTTTTTCCAATTCGTTTTGAACGGCGTTGGCTATTTTTTCTGTTTCTAATTTTTCTATATCCCCTTGACTAATTTGTTTTTTTAAATCTTCAATTTCAATACCGACATCAGTAAAAAGGCCTTCGGCAGTTACAACTTTGTTTTCTTTTATGTACTTCCTTTCTATAATTTTTTTAATATTATCTTTAGTTACGCCGTTATTAATAGCTTCTTTGGCAGCTTCAATTTTCTCTTCCTTTACTTTTGGTGTGGATTCTTCTGACTTTAATTTTTCTGAGGTATTATTAACACTTTCTCTCTTTTTCAAAAACTCTCTAATTTTTTTCTGTAAAAATGCTACTGTTTTAGGATCGTATTTTTCTTCTCCTTCTTTGGAACCATTTTCCTCTTTCTTTTCCGCTATTGATTTATTATTTGTAGAAAGACAATATATTAACACTACTGCAACAACAGTACCAACACCAAGAATCCTAAATAAAATACTAAAAGCGCTAGCCTCTTCGTTTTTGTTGCTGCATTGGTTTTTTCCAATATTTTCGTTAGGAACAACAGTAGTGGTTTCATCTGGTGCAGGCGTGTCCAAAGCATTTGGGGTAACAGACCCGCTTGATTCTTCTTT
>Ga0256405_10003735_pt1 | contig 30652 bp, 22 predicted proteins | sample RumenRJG_02DNA_FD_189096 | JGI IMG/M metagenome (GOLD analysis project Ga0256405, IMG submission 189096) | Bovine rumen microbial communities from Lethbridge, Alberta, Canada - RJG_02 | ecosystem: Host-associated > Mammals > Digestive system > Stomach > Rumen | place: Canada: Alberta...
CTTGTATATAGGACCGTGAGGACAGGTTATGCTCCCCGGCCAAGGGGGACCCTCCGGGGAGGGGCACCTTCGGCCAGAGATGGTGTCCCTCCCCGGTGCCTCCGCGCACAGCGGATTTTTCTGGAAATGCGGAGCGTTTCCTTCCTCTCAGCGCGGGTCTAAGGGATACTCACTTAAAGTATCCTTTACGGCAGCTCCTCGTATTTCTGGAGCAGCTTTTCCAGGCCCTTGTTCATGGACTTCTGGGTCTTGGAGAAGGTGGAGGCCACGGTGTCGTGCTTTACGCCGTCCCGGACCAGATCGTCCAGGGAGCCCATGCCGGACAGGGTGCTCTGATAGGCGTACCCGAAGTCGATGCTGAGCTTCGACGCCGCCAGATCCAGCATGTTGGTGTCGTCCACCGTGCCGGAGAGCTTGGTCTTCATGGTGGTCTCAAAGAAGGCGGGGCGCACGAAGTTGAAGTGCTGGCAGGACAGGGCCTCCGTCACCGTGCCGATCATGGGAAGGGCGGACACGCAGGAGATCGGGATGCCCCAGTACACGTCCGTGGCCACCGTCATGTAGTCCGGCTGGAGCTCGTCCAGCTTCGGCGCGGGCAGGAAGCCGTAGTCCAGCTCCGTGTCCCGGATCACGTTGCAGACCTCCCGGAGGTTGCAGTAGCACATGAGGGACAGGCCGTTTGAGAACATGGTGGCGCCGTAGCCCGTCTCGTAGAACCCGTAGTTGTCCGTCAGATCCTCCATCTTTTCCAGATAGAGGGCGGCGCGCTCCACGTCGAAGTCGATGAAGGGCATGTTGTCCGCGTCCTTGGAGATCACCGGGACCCCAAGGGAATTCTGCAGGGTGTAGAACACCTCGTAGGACAGGCCGTACCGGTCCGAGCCGGTCATCTTGCCGTCGCCGTCCAGATCCGTGGTGGCTTCCTTTGCCATGGCGATCACGTCGTCCAGGTACCAGTTCCCCTCGTACACCTTCTGATAGGGGATCTCGAGGCCCAGATCCGCCGCCATGCCCTTGTTGATGACGAACATGCGCATGTAGTACAGGCAGTAGTAGGACAGGTAGGAGGACGCCACATAGGCCTTGTTCCCCACGGCGATGGTGTCCGTGGAGGCGATCCACCAGGGCTGGTCAAAGTTGAATTCCGGGATGGACCGCAGATTGTGGAAGTGGCCGGACGTAGCCAGGGTGATGGCGTTGGTGTCCTGGCTGAAGGTGACGGCGTACTTCTCCTCGCCGCCGGACACGATGTTCCGGATGGCGGTGGCCATTCCCCCGTCGTCGGTGGCCAAATCCTCGTAGGAGATCTCCACGTTGAAGCGGCTCTCCACGGTCCGGGCGGAATTGTATTGGGCGTCGTTGATGACCTCTCCGTTCAGCTCGTTCGAGGTGACGGCGGTGGTGGTCCGGTTGCTGAGTCCTGCGATGACGTAGGACGCGCCGCCGAAATCCGCCTCGCCCAGATCGTCCATGGCCAGGGGGGATTCGGTCTCCGCTTCCGTCTCCTCCTCTGCGGCGGCAGTGGGAGACGGAGAGGACGCCTCCGGATTCGATTCCTCCACCGGATCGGACGCGCAGGACGCAAGGGCCGAGACGGCGGTCAGGGCGGCCAGCAGCAGGGAAAGCATCTTTCGCTTCATATCGGGATACTCCTTTTCTCTTCGGTTTGCTTCCGGACATACGAACGGGAGCTGCGCTTCATGCGTTCATTATAACAGAATCCGCCCCGGTTTACAAGCGGTCCCTCCGCCGAAAGTAACCCGCGCGTTTTGTCTATTCTGGACAATTTCCGCACTCCTCAGAGCATCTTCTCCGTGCGAAAGATAGAAAAAAGACGGCCTTTCCGCGCCGAATATCCATCCCGCCCTTGACGGGGAGCCGCTGGGATGGTACAATGGGGAGGAACCGAATTCAGACGCAAAGGAGTCGCATATGTCGGACAAAATCGCATCCGAAGCCGGAGCGGACAGCCGGACCCCGTCCGTTCCGCAGTATTTCAGCTGGATCAACAACACCAACGAGGGCTCCACGGAACGGCAGACCATGCTGAACCTGGACTTCTTCGCCTGGCTGAAGCGGGAATACGGCATGCAGATCCGGATCTACGCCTGGGACGCCGGGAACTTCGACGGCGCGTCCATGGGCTACGGCGATCCGGACGGGGAGAAGTTCCGCGCCCAGTATCCCCGGGGCTACGCGCCCATCGCGGAAAAAGCCGCGGAATCCGGGATCCGGCTGGGCCTCTGGGGATCCCCGGACGGCTTCGGCGACACCCCGGAGGAGGAGGAAAAGCGGTACCGGTTCATGGTGGATCTGTGCCGGAAATACCATTTCGCCCTCTTCAAGCTGGACGGCGTCTGCGGGACCCTCCGGGAGGAGAAGGCGGAGGTCTTCGGGCGGATGCTCCGGGAATGCCGGCAGTACTCCCCGGACCTCATCGTTCTGAACCACCGGCTGAACCTGTATTCCGCCGAGCGGTACGTCACCACCTTCCTGTGGCAGGGCGCCGAGACCTACGTGGACGTCCATTCCGCCAACAACCATACGGGCATGCACAACCGCTGCTTCCTCTTCGACCGGGGACTGCCCGAGGGACTGGAGCGGCTGGCGGAGGACCACGGCGTCTGTCTGTCCTCCTCCCTGGACTATTTCGCCGACGACCTGATCTATCAGGCCTTCGGGCGCAGCATGATCCTGGCCCCGGAGATCTACGGCAACCCCTGGTTCCTGCGGGACGACGAGTATCCGAAGCTGGCCCGGGTCTACAACCTCCACCGTCTGGCCGCTCCCCTGCTGGTGGACGGGTTCCCGCTGCCCGAGGCATACGGTCCCGGAGCCGTCAGCCGGGGAACCGGGAGCCACCGATTCGTGGTCACCGGGAACAATAGCTGGACCCGCCGGACCGTCACCCTGAATCTCAGAGAGTGCGGCATGGAGGGGAACGGTCCCGTCCGCCTGATCCGCCGCTTCCCCACGGAACAGATCCTCGGGGATTTCCCAGCGGACGCCTCCGTGGACGCGGAGCTCGATCCCTTCCGGGCGTACCTCTTCGAGCTGGCGGATCCCTCCGAGGCGTTTCCCGCGCTGGATGGCCGGGAATACCGCGTGATCCGGGAGGATGCGGAGGGCAGACCCATCGAGGTACGGGACGCGGTCCTGCCTCCTCCTCCGGCTCTGCTGGGGACGCTGGAGGACGCCGATCCCTCCTCCGCGGACACGGAGAGCCTGTACGAGGCGGCCCAGTTCTCCGTCGACAACGACTCCCTGGAGATCCGCTCCATCCGCCGGTCCGGTCCTTCCGCGGTTCCCGAGGTCAACGCCTGCCGGGACGCCTTCTTCGCCCAGACCACCTACAAGGCCCGGGGCACGGAGGGAGCCTTCGCTTTCGACGGGAATCCGGACACCTTCTTCGACGGCATGTCCCGCACCTACGCCGGCGGCCTGCGGATCCTCGGAGGATGCCTGCGGGTGGACTTCGGAGAGGTCCTCGACTGCGACGCCGTGGAGATCGACTGCTTTTCGGCGGACATTCCCACGGCGGAGGTACCCGCGGCTCAGATCCCGGAATCCGGCGAGTTTTCCGTCAGCTTCGGCGGCTGGAAGCGGTCCGGAAAGGCGGAGATCACGGTCCGGGAGGGTGAATTCGTCTCCCCCGCCGTCCGCTTCTCGGTCCACAGCGTCGAGGCTGTGAAGGGATCCCTGCTGACGGTGCGCTATGCCGCCGGACCTCTGCGCCGGTTCCGTCTGCCCGAGCCCATGGACCGGATCTACGCGGTCCGCGCCGTGAAAAACGGGGTCTCCCTGCCGCTCTCCGCTCCCTTTGTCAACAACCTCCAGCCCCATCCCTCGAAGCAGACCGTCTCAGCCCTCCGCCGCCTGACCCTGACGCTTCCTGAGCTTGAGGAGGGGGACTATCTCGCCCTGGCCGTCGAGGGAAAGCACGGCTGGGAGAGTGTCCTCTGCACCGCGGAATTCGAGGGGCGGGATCCCGTGGGCTTCCCCCGCCGTGCGCCGGATTACCAGTCCAACGTCTGGGAGCACTGCGTCACCCGCCGGGATGCCGACCACACCTTCTTCCTCCCCCTGAAGCCTGAGGACGCGGGCCGGACCGTCACCCTCACCGCCCTGCTCTGCGATCCGGACAGCACCGCCGTCCGGTGCGACGTGTGGCTGTGCCATAAGGAAGAGTAAAGATATAACCCTTAACCCCAAAGCCCGGGCCGCGGAGATTCTCGCTCCACGGTCCGGGCTTTTTCTGTCGATTCGGTTGCTTATCCGGAGCTTCAGCCGACGCTCTCGTAAGCGGCGATGAGCTTTTCCAGGGTCTTGTTGATGACCTTCTCCTTGCGCTTGTAGGCGGAGGCAAAGTCGGAGTTTCCGGCGGAAATGACGTCGCGGACCATGTGGCCGATGTCGCTGATTGAGCTGGAGTGCAGGAGGATGAAGTCGAAGTACACGCCGTTCTTGATGATGTCGAAGATCTGGGCCGTCACCTCGTCGCGGGCGAACTTTTCCTTCAGAAGGGTCTCGAAGTACACATCCGTCACATCCCGGTAGCTCTGGGACGCGAAGGCCTCCATGAACGCGCCGGTCATTTCGGAGTTCATGCTGTTGGTGATGGGCACGCAGAATACGGACACGGAGTCGTGCACGCCGGTGCTGTATTCCGCCTGATTCTCGTCGTACTTCGGCAGGGGCACAATGGCGTAGTCGGATTCCATGTCGCGGAGCTTCTCGGACACGTCCGCGCGGAAGGGCAGGAACATGAGGGTGTCCGCCTTGAACTTGTTGATCAGGTCTTCCTCGCCGGCCACGGAGGGAGCCGCGATGTAGGAGCCGATGTTCTCGTACAGCAGGTGGTAGAGCTTCTCCACGAAGTTCACCGTGCGCTCGTTGTTGATGGTCACGTAGGGATAGCCGGCGCTGTCGTATTCGCACCAGCGCAGGCCGGCTCCCGCCACGGAGTAGTCCAGCATGGACAGGGTGGTGGTGCCGTAGCCGTAGATGTCCCCGCCGTCCCGGGCGCCGTCGCCGTTCACGTCGGTGTACACGTCCACGCAGTATTCAGCCATCTTGTCGAAGGTCCAGCCGCCCTCCAGCACCACGGAATACAGGTCGGAGACCGGGCCGAAATACTGGACATAGATGTTGTTGTTCACGTACATGGTGGCCATGTTCTTCAGCATGGTCAGGGCTGCGTCGCCGGTGATGAAGTACAGCCGCTCTCCGCCGATGGTGCAGGCCTGGGTGAACTGAGCGGCCCACCAGGGCTTGGAGGTGTCCACGTAGGGAAGCTCGTTCCAGTTGCGGAGAATGCCCTCCGTGGCCATGCCCATGGCGTAGTACTGATAGGCGGCGCAGAGATCGAAGTCGTCGGAGCCGGACTGGGCGGTCTGGCGCAGAAGGACCTGGGTGTCGGAGGCCGCCATGGGCACGATCTTCACGCCCAGCCTCTCCTCCACGGCCATGTTCCGGGCGAAAATGGCGGAATCCAGGGCGTCGCCGGTGTCCTCCTCCACGTAGATCTCCTGCGTGCCGCGCTCGCCTTCCCGGTGGGCGATCCGCATGTCCGCGCCTCCGAAGTTCAGATCGCCGGGCAGATCGTCCTTCAGCTTGGTCTCCTCTTCCGGCTCCGTATCCACAGCATCTGCGGACGGCGTGCCGTCGGCGGATACGGAAGCGGGGACGTCATCCCCGTTCTGGGCGCTCTCCGAGCATCCGGCGGCAAGGGGAGTCAGCATCAGCAGGGTCAGCATCAGGGCTATGGTTCTCTTCATGACGGTTCCTCCTCTGTTGGGGTTTGTCAGGTACGGTCGTGCGTTCTTCAGATTTATTATACATGATTCCGCATGTTTTTTCAAGGACCTTTGCAAAATTGCCCTCCGTTCTCTTTCCCGGACGGCCGGAAGACTGCGCGAAAATCCGCCGCCGTCTGTTGAAAGCGGGAGAAAAACATGGTATAATGAAGAAAAGCCAATCTCCGCGCTACTCCCCGGACGGCGCGGTTCCGGAGTCTGCCATGAAACACCATCTGTACCGTATGCTGGCGATCCTTCTGTCCTTCGTCCTGCTGACGTCGGGATGCGCGGCTGCCGCCGTCTCCGATCCCGGGGAGAGCGCCGCCGGAGCCTTCCCCTTCCGGGACGTCACCCCGGACGACTGGTATTACGGCGACGTGAAGACCGCCTGGGAATCCGGCCTTATCAGCGGGAAGACCGCCGACGAATTCGCCCCGGACGACTCCCTCACCTACGCCGAGGCCGTGAAGCTGGCCGCCTGCATGAATCAGCTGTACGAGACCGGCTCCGTGTCCATTCCGGCGGAGGACGGCGCGGCCTGGTACATGCCCTACGCCCGGTACTGCGAATCCGCCGGGATCATCTCCTGCGCCTACGAGTGGAACACTCCCGCCGACCGGGCCGGATACATGGAGATCTTCGCGTCCGCTCTTCCGGAAGGAGCTCTCGCCCCCGTCAACGACATCCCGGACGGCTCCGTCCCGGATCTCGTCTCCGTGACGCCGGGAGAATACGACGCCATTTACCGGCTGTACCGGGCAGGCGTGGTCCAGGGAACCGGAAGCTCCCACGCCTGCGATCCCGCCTCTCCCATCCGCCGGTGCGAGGTGGCCGCCATCCTCACCCGCATGATGGTCCCGGAATCGCGGATCACCTTCTCCATGGCGGCGAACCAACCGTTCTCCGGGGATCACGTGATCGAGACGGTGGACGGCGTCACCTACGTGGACGGCATCCTCATCGCCAACAAGACCTATTCCCTGCCCAGGGACTACGCCCCGGGAGGACTCACCGCGGAATGCCAGGCGGCGCTGGACGCCATGTGCGCGGGTGCGGCGGCCGAAGGGATCATCCTCTATCCCATCTCCACCTACCGTTCCTACGACTATCAGGAGGGGCTGTACAACCGCTATGTGGAGCGGGACGGCAAGGAGGAGGCCGACCGGTATTCCGCGCGTCCCGGCCATTCGGAGCATCAGTCCGGCCTGGCCATCGACCTGAACAGTCTGGAATACGCCTTCGCCGACACGCCGGAGGGACGCTGGATCGCCGCCCACTGCCCCGAATACGGCTTCATCCTCCGCTATCCCGAGGGCAAGGAGGACGTCACCGGCTACCGCTACGAGCCCTGGCACGTCCGGTATCTGGGTACGGAGAACGCGATGAAGGTGGCCGCCTCCGGACTGACCCTGGAGGAGTACCTGGGCATCACGTCGGAATACGCGGACTGAGCGCCGGACGGAAGACCGCATCGTTTTCCCGTCCCGTGTTTCCCCTTGACTTTCGGAGCGCGTTATGGTACAGTAAGACCGGAACCCATACAGCAGGACCTCAACCAACATTATAACAGGGAGGACCCCCCATGAGCACAGCATTTGAACCCAGCTTCGAGTCCCTTTACAACTACCGCACGCCCGACTGGTTCCGGGACGCCAAGTTCGGCATCTGGAGCCACTGGGGTCCCCAGTCCGTGCCCATGTACGGCGACTGGTACGCCCGCAACATGTACATCGAGGGCTCCGATCAGTACCGCTACCACGTCCGCCACTACGGCCATCCGTCGGAGTTCGGCTGGAAGGACGTCTGCGCCCTCTGGAAGGCGGAGAACTTCGATCCCGAGGGGCTGATGGATCTGTATCACAAGGCCGGGGCGCGCTTCTTCGTGGCCCAGGCCACCCATCACGACCACTTCTTCAACTACGACTCCGCCGTCAACCGCTTCAATTCCGTGAAGGTCGGCCCCGGGAAGGACATCTGCGCCCTCTGGAAGGCCGCCGCGGACAAGTATTCCATGCCCTTCGGCCTGACGGAGCATCTGGCTGCCTCCTTCTCCTGGTGGTTTGTCAACAAGGGCGCGGACAAGACCGGTCCCTATGCGGGCGTCCCCTACGACGGCAACGATCCCGCCTACCGGGATTTCTACCACGACAACTACGAGCACAGCGAACAGAACTGGCCCTGGCTGACGCCCAACAAGGCCTTCCGGGAGTACTGGCTCCGGGCGGTCACGGAGATGATCGACCGCTTCACGCCGGACCTGCTCTATTCGGACAGCGAGCTGCCCTTCGGCGCGGACGATTTCTCCTACGGGCTGAGAGCCGTGGCGCACCTCTACAACAAATCCGTCGAGAAGTTCGGCTTCAACCACGCCGTATACACCCAGAAGAACCGGGACGAGAAGATTTTCCGGGTGGGCACTCTGGACATCGAGAAGAGCCAGCTGCCCGGCATTCAGGAGCATCCCTGGGAGACCGACACCTGCATCGGCAACTGGTTCTACGACGTGCGCCAGGTCTACAAGACCCCCGGCCACATCGTGGAAATGCTGGTGGACATCATCTCCAAGAACGGCACCATGCTTCTGAACATCCTGCAGAAGCCGGACGGCACCATCGACCCCTGGGAGCGCTGGACTCTGGAGGAGATCGGCCGCTGGTTCTCCGTCTGCTCCGAGGGCGTCTACGGAACGAGGCCCTGGCGGGTGTTCGGCGAGGGTGAGTCCCGCGTCGTCATCGACGGATTCCGGGAGTCCCGGGTGGAGTGGACCGCCTCCGATTACCGCTTCACGGCGAAGGACAACAACGTGTACGCCTTCATGATGCACGCCCCGGAGGACCGCCGCGCCGTGATCCGCTCCTTCGAGAGCGACACGGTGGCAAAGGTGTCCCTGCTGGGCGTCGGCGAGGTGCCCTTCACCCAGAGCTTCGGCGTACTCACCGTGGAGCTGCCCGAGAACCTGCCCGCGAACTGGGCCAACTGCCTCCGCGTCACGCTGGGCTGAGCCGCAGAGCCCCTCACAACGGAACAGAAAACCGCCGCACGGACTCCCCGCAAGAGGACCGCGCGGCGGTTTTTTGATTCATCTGATCCCGTTCAGCCGGTCGTCGTCAGTCTCCCGTCATCTCCATGACTGCGCTCGTGAACTTCTCCAGCTGCTTGTCGATGACCTTCTGGATTCTGGCGCAGAGGGAGGCCGTGTCGTCGGACTTGGGCGCGAAGATGTTGGCGGTGAACTGGTTCTTCGTATCGCCGGACCAGATGCCCGTGCCGAGATCGTAGAAGGACGAGTCGAACACGATCCGAAGCATATCCGAGGATTCCTCGTTCCGGGCCACCTTCGTCATCAGCACCAGCTCGATATAGGCGGGCACGGACTCCAGATAGGAATAGTACGCGAAAGCGTCCAGGAGGACCTCGGCCTTGTGCAGATCCTCTCCGCCGAGGGTCTTCGGGAGCACGGACTGGGCGCCGCCCTCCACCAGGGAGTAGTACCGGTCCTGCGCCTCGTCGAGCTTCGGCGGAGGCACGATGCCGATGTTGAACTCGATGTCTCGCATCCGGGAGGCCTCTCCCACGTAGGCGGCGATGAAGAGGGCGCGTCCGTCGTAGAAGATGAAGGATTCCGCGCCGCCGCCGATGTCGGTCGGGTTGGTGCCGTTGGTGTAGATGTCGTTGCCCACGTTGAGCTGAACCAGCTTCGAGATCACGTTCAGGGCGTATTCGTTTCCGGGGATGGCGAAGGTCAGGACCCCGTCCTCGTCCCGGTCGATGTACTTCACGCCCGCGCCGGCCAGCATGGCGCTGTAGTGCCGGGTCACGGAGGACACGATGCCCCACTGGTCAGTCTTTGCCTTCATCTCTCCGTCGCCGTTGAGATCGGAGACGCCGAGGGCTCCCAGCTCATAGAGACGGTCCACGGTCCAGGTGCCCTCCCGGACCTCGCTGTAGAGATCGGTGCCGGGGGCCGCGTTCTCCAGCATGTCGCTGTTGAAGACGTAGCAGTGGCGGGTCGAATAGTTGTACAGGCTGAACGCACCGGACACCGCCGCCTGGATGCCGTAGAAGTTGTACTGCTCCGTGGCCGCGCTGTCCCACCAGGGCATGGTCAGATCGATGTTCAGGTCGTTCCAGGGAAGCAGGATCCCCTGGGTCAGCACGCCGGACACCGCCGCGTCGAACACCATGCAGGTGTCGCAGACGTGGTCTCCGGCCTTGACGGCCCTCTGCATGTCGCCGCCGCTGTTGTTGGAGGTCTCCAGCTCCTCGATGGAGCAGTTGTAGAGCTCCTCCACCTTCTGCTCACGGGAGAAGAGGGCGTCGTTCAGCACCTCCCCGTCGAGCTCGGCGGCGAACATCCGGGTATCCGCCCAGTTGAATGCGGCAGGCGTCATGTTCATGATGGTGAGGACCGCCCCGTTCATGTCCTCCACCTCGGGGGCGGGAAGGTGCTCCTCGGTCTCGGGCTGGGTCTCGGGAGACGGAGACGCATCGGTCACGCCGTCCCCGCCGGGAGTCTGCTCCGGACTGTCTCCGTTTTCGGTCCCTCCGGATGCGCAGGACAGAAGGGTTCCCGACGCCAGAAGCGCCGCCAGAATCAGACAAAGCTGTTTTTTCATGTTCCGCTCCTTTCTACGCCGTGTTGTTGGTCCAACGTTTCTGCGGCAAGTCTTATTTCCGCACGACGACGGCGTCCACGGCCCCGTTTTCGGACACGGCCGCCGTCGGACCGTCGAACGCGCCCGCCTTCAGAGCGAATCCGTAATCCGCGCCGTCGTACCGCAGGATCAGCTCCCGCTCTCCCGCGGACACCACCGCCGGCATATGGTCGTCGGTCCGCCCGATCCGGTATTCCAGCCGGAAGTCCCCGTCCGATTCGATCCGGAAGCCGTCCTCCCGGAGCAGGACCGAGAAGGCTCCGTATCCCACGCGGGCTTCCCCGTTTCCCAGATCCTCGAAGGTCATGGGTCCGGCTTTGACGGGCTTCCCGTTCCGCGTCAGGACGACTCCGGCCACGGTGCCGTTTCCGGTGTGGCGGTTTCCGTCCACCGCGGGCAGGGTCTCGTACACCGCCTCGTTGGCCGGGCAGACCTTGTCCTCGAAGGGATCCGGCACCCGTCCGTCGAACACGTGGAGATCCCGGATCCGGAACGCCCCGCCGTCCGCGAACAGGTTGATGCGGTAGTTCTTCGTGCAGTACCAGACCGAGGACTTGTCCGGGTCGTCGAAGGCCGTATGGGCGGTGATGGCGGAGGCGGGGGTGTCCTTCCAGGTCTCCTTATACCACCGGCCGGTCTCCCCGATAGGCTCCACGTCGATCTTCCCTTCCGCCGCCAGCTTTGCGAACAGGCTGAACTGGTATTCGATGCCGTTCTTCATGCCGGGCCAGCCGAAGCTGTTCTCCTGTCCCGCCTGAGCGTAGCCGAAGGTCAGGCAGTCGCCGTTGTAGTTCTCCTTCACGAACCAGTCCACCCATTCGGGAACGCCGCCGCCTCCGCCGTTGTAGACGGGCTCCAGGGTGATGACGCCCTGCACCCGGGACGCTCCCTGCTCGGCGCTCATGCCGAAGTCATACTGGTACACCGGGTCGGAGCCCAGCATCCGGAACAGGGGAACCGGCAGACGGTCCGCCTCCTCCTGGGCCGGCATGAACACGTTGGTCCGGCTGGGATAGTAGGCCTGGCCGTAGTATCCGCCCCAGAGGGTGTAGCCGTCGGTGCCGTACTGCTCCTTGCAGTTGCACATGGCGTCCGCTCCGTACCGGTCCGACACGTACCGGGCGGTGTGGGAGTCGAAGAACCAGGAGCCGAACACCCGGGGATAGTACCCGAAGGTCTCTTTGAACTTCTCATACAGCACGTCGCAGAGCTTTTCCCGCTGGGGCTTCGTGTAGCCCATGGAGAAGCCGCAGTGTACGTGCCAGTCCCAGGGGAAGCGTCCCGTCCAGGGGATCCCGGCGGCTTCGCACTGGGGCTGTACTACCTCGAACCACACGCCCAGCTCGAACTGCGCCGGGTCCAGCGGCTTCAGCATTTCCACGTAAACGGGATCGATGAGGGCGTCGTACTGCAGCAGGAAGGTCCCCCTGAGTCCCAGCCGCTTCATGAGGGCGATCTGCTCCCGCACCGTCTCCACCAGGTCCACGGGCCCCCGGGGCTCCACGTCCCGGATGAAATTGACGATATTGACGATCTGTCTTTTCTTCATGCATACACCAGCCTTTCGGGGAGCCGCATCCCCGGATTTCTTCCCCCATCATAGCACAGAAATCCGGTCCGCGCAATCCCAAATCCGGATTTTTTGTGAAATATTTCCGGTTTCTCCCGTCCGGCGGGGCAAAAATCCGTTGACTTTCGCTCAATGATCCGGTATAATGGTGAACAGGAAAGAGAATACAGGAACGGATCTCCCTGTTCCGGGACCAAAGGAACCAACATGACAAACCGCAGTGGAATAAGAACCCTCTCCCTCCTCCTCGCCCTTCTGACCGCAGTCTCCGTCTCGCTGACCGCCTGCTCGGACAAGCCGGCAGAAGAGGCGAACCCCTCCTCCTCCGACGCGCCCTCCTCTCCGGCTCAGACCGACGCGCCCGCCGAACCCGAGCCGGAGGAGACCGAAACCGAATTTCTGCCCGACACCCTGGACGGCATCGATCTGGGCGGCGCCACCTCCCGGATCTTCTGCTGGGAGTCCTGGGATCCCGGCGAATTCTTCGTGGAGGAGGACACGGGCGAGATCGTGGTATCCGCCGTCTACAACCGGAACCTGAAAGTGGAGGAGCGGCTGAACGTCTCCCTGGAATGGGACATGCACCCCCGCAACGACGCCGCCTACGGATCCGCCCTGAAATCCGCGGTCCAGAAGCAGAACACCTCCGGCGACGGCACCTATGACATCGTGGCCAACTACGGCATGCGGGTCGCCTCCTGCGCCACGGACGCCCTGCTCATGAACCTGCACGACGCGGAGCACATCGACCTCTCACACCCCTGGTACTACGAATCCGCCACCAAGGCCGGGACCCTGCACAAGGGCTACGTCTACTTCACCGCCGGGGACCTGTCCTTCAACGCCCTGGCCCGCATGTCCGGCGTGTTCTTCAATCAGGCCCTCATCACGGACTACAGTCTGGAGGATCCCTACGATCTGGTGCTGGAGGGGACCTGGACCGTGGACAAGATGCACGAGATGATCATGGACGCCTACACGGATCTGGACGGCGACGGCAAACCGAGCCAGGGGGACCGCTTCGGTGTCATGGTAGCCAACGACCAGATGCAGACCCTGTACTACGGCACGGGCTCCCACTTCATCGAGCACGACGAGAACGACACGCCGGTGCTGTCCGACGACATCTACAGCGAGCGGACCCTGACTTTGCTTGAGAAATACCTGGCCGTGTTCTCCGAGGATGCCGCCTTCAAGAACCCCATCGGCGACGATCCCAAGATCTTCGACGAAGGCCGCTCCATCTTCTACATCTATCCTCTTGGCCATGTATCCGAGGCCACCCTCCGGGACGCGGACTTCACCTACGGCTTCATTCCTCAGCCGAAGATCACGGAGGGAGAGGAAGCCTACCACGCCTCCGTCACCAACGCCGTCACCCTCTTCGCCATCCCGCTGGTGATCGAATCGGAAGAGAGAGCCTCCGCCGTGTTCGAGTGCCTGGCCTCCGAGGGGTACCGGCAGGTGTCCCCCGTGGTGTTCGAGCAGGCGTACAAGGCCAAGTACAACTACGATGACAGCGCGCGGCAGACCACCATCTTCGACATGATCCGTCAGAACGCCGTGTTCGATCTGGGCAAGATCTTCGCAAGCGACCTCTTCTCCAATTTCTCAAACGGCGTCATCGGCGACTTCATCTGGAACAACAACACCAACTACAGCTCCCAGGTCCAGAAGCTCACCAAGACCTGGAACAAGAAGATGGAGAAGCTCACGGAAAAGCTGAATTTTGAAGGGTGAGAACACTCCTTCTGGGATCCCGTTTCCTTCCCCATCCTGAAATTTATCTTGACACACAAGACAAAGTGTGGTATACTGGTCTCGTGACCGGGGACGGCACCCATCGACAAAAACAGCGTCACACAGAACAGCAGCTTGAGCAAGAGGTTTCCGTCATGCGAAAAACCGTCCTTGTCTCAGACGACTCGGGAAAAGAATACGAACCCACGTTCGAAAAACGGGCGCGGGGACTGGTCAAAAAAGGGAGGGCACGCTGGATCGGTGAAAACAGAATATGTCTGGCGTCCCCGCCCGATCACGATTTCAGAAAGGAGTCAGACATGTCTGAAACCAAAAAGATAGAGCCCGCCGCCACCGTGGAATACGTCCTCGGCCAGATCGAAAAGCTCAGCGAGGAGCCCGCCTACATCCGGGAGGCCATCGAGAAGATCGACAACTCCGCGCCGGAAAAGTCCCAGGCCATCGCCGCCGTCGTGGAAGCCCGCGAGTCCACCAACCGGGCCGCGCTGGACTTCTACCGCCAGATCTACAGCGATCTGAACCTGGGCGCCCACGCCATGACCGTGCTGGAAAAGGCCGCGGCCACCCCGAACATCCCCATGGGCGAGGTCACCCGCATGCTGAACCAGCTCCTGGGTCTCGAATACAAGAATTAAGCCGGTATTTCCCGGTTCAGCCGCGAGGATCTCACTCCCCGCGGCTTTTTCATGCCCTCTCCAAAACCGATCGGCCCGATCCCCGTTTTTTCTCCGTTTTTTCCCTTGACAGCCGTCCGGATACAGGGTACAATGATGGAAATTCATCGGAAAGGTTTTTCTTTATGCTCAGACGTCTCGCGCGATGTATCGGGCAGTATAAGATCTTCGCCGTCGTCACCCCTCTGCTCATGCTGGGAGAGGCGGCCATCGAATGCCTCATGCCCTTCATCATCGCCAACCTCATCAACGACATCAACGCCGGCTGCGACATGGATAAAATCGTGAAAAACGGCGTTGTTCTTCTGATCCTGGCCTTCTGCTCCATGGCCTTCGGGGGATCCGCCGGATTCACCGCCGCCCGGGCGTCCTCGGGATTTGCCCGGAATCTGCGCCGGGAGCTGTTCGGCCGGGTGCAGGAGTTCTCCTTCGAGAACATCGACCGCTTCTCCTCCGCGTCCCTGGTGACCCGCATGACCACGGACGTCACCAACGTGCAGATGTCCTTCATGATGATCATCCGCGGGGCGATCCGGTCCCCGCTGATGCTGATCTTCTCCGTCATTATGGGCTTTTACATGGGCGGTCCTCTGGCGGGCACCTTCGTGGTGGTGATCCCCGTCCTTGTGACCGGACTGCTGATCATCGCCAAAAAGGCCATGCCCACCTTCCGGGCCGTATTCCGCAAGTACGACCGGCTGAACCAGTCCATCGAGGAAAACGTCATGGCCATGCGGACCGTCAAGGGCTTCGTCCGGGAGGACTACGAAAAGCAGAAGTTCGGAGACGCCGCCGAGGACATCCGCCGGGACTTCACCCGGGCCGAGCAGATCGTGGCCTGGAACAATCCGCTGATGCAGATCTGCCTGTACTTCAACATGGTGTTCATCATGCTGGTGGGCTCCCGCATCATCGTCTCCACCCGGGGCGCGGACATCAACGTGGGCCAGCTCTCCGCCATGCTCACCTACGGCGTGCAGATCCTCATGTCCCTCATGATGCTGTCCATGCTCTACGTCATGATCACCATTTCCGCCGAATCCGTCCGGAGAATCGGAGAGGTACTGGAGGAGAAAAGCGCCCTGACCGATCCGGAGAACCCGGTGACGGAGATCCGGGACGGCTCCGTGGACTTCGAGGGCGTGTCCTTCAAGTATTCCGCCGCGGCCGGGAAATACGCCCTTGAGGACGTGAACCTCCACATCCGCTCCGGCGAGACCGTGGGCATCATCGGCGGCACGGGGTCCTCCAAGTCCACCCTGATCCAGCTGATCCCCCGGCTGTATGACGCCACTGTGGGAAGCGTGAAGCTGGGAGGCCGGGACGTGCGGGAATACAGTCTCACCGCCCTCAGAAACTCCGTGGCCGTGGTGCTCCAGAAGAACATGCTCTTCTCCGGCACCATTAAGGAAAATCTCCGCTGGGGAAACGCGGACGCCACGGACGAGGAGCTGGAGGAGGCGTGCCGTCTCGCTCAGGCCCACGACTTCATCACCTCTTTCCCCGACGGCTACGACACCATGATCGAACAGGGAGGCACCAACGTCTCCGGCGGCCAGAAGCAGAGGCTCTGCATCGCCCGGGCCCTTCTGAAGCGTCCGAAGGTGCTGATCCTGGACGACTCCACCAGCGCCGTGGACACCAAGACCGACGCCCTGATCCGCAGGGGCTTCGCCGAATACATCCCCGAGACCACCAAGATCATCATCGCCCAGCGGGCGGCTTCGGTGGAGCACGCGGACAAGATTGTGGTGATGGACGGCGGCCGGATCTCGGCGGTCGGGACCCACGACGAGCTTCTGAAAACCAGCGTCATCTACCGCGAGGTATACGAACAGCAGACGAAGGGAGGGACCGGCGATGCCGAATAAGACCGTGAAAAAGGGCGTGATCCTCAGGACCCTGAAAATGCTCTTCGGGTACTTCCCCCGTCTTGCTCCCCTTGTGACCTTCGGGCTGATCTTCTCCTCCGTGGTTTCCTCCATCCCCGCCCTCTTCCAGCAGCGGATCATCGCCGTCATCGAGAAGTGGGTGGACACGGGGGACTGGGCGTCCGCGAAGGCTGAAATCATGCCCCTCATTGCCCTGCTGATTGTCCTCTACGCCCTGTCCATCGCCCTCATGATCGCCGGTCAGCTGATCCTGGCCTATATGACCCAGGGCTTCCTCTGCCGGATGCGCCGGACCATGTTCGACCACATGCAGGACCTGCCCATCCGGTACTTCGACACCCACCGGGCCGGCGACATCATGAGCTACTACACCAACGACATCGACACCCTGCGCCAGCTGGTATCCCAGGCCCTGCCCCAGATCGTCCGCTCCGGCACCATCCTTCTGACGGTCCTGTCCATCATGATCTGGTACTGCGGCTGGCTGACCCTTCTGATCCTGCTGGGCGTGGTGGCCATGATGCTGGTCACGAAGAAGTTCGGCGGCGGCTCGGCCCGGTATTTCCGGAAGCAGCAGCAGACCATGGGCCGCGCGGAGGGCTTCATCCAGGAGATGATGAACGGCCAGAAGGTCGTGAAGGTCTTCTGCCGGGAGGAGGAGAGCAAGGAGGCCTTCGACCGGATCAACGACGAGCTCTGCGAGGACAGCTTCCGCGCCAACGCCTACGCCAACACCCTGGGCCCCGTCATCGGCAACATCGGCAACGTGCTCTACGTGCTGACCGCCATTGTGGGTGGGACCCTGCTGATCACGGGCGCGCCGAACTTCTCCCTGTCCGGCCTTCCCGTCAGCATCTCCATCGTGGTGCCGTTTCTGAACATGGCGAAGCAGTTCACCGGCAACGTCAACAACCTGTCCCAGCAGATCAACTCCATCGTCATGGGCATGGCGGGCGCGGACCGGATCTTCACCCTCATCGACGAGGAGCCGGAGACGGACGAGGGATATGTGACCCTGGTGAACGCGAAGCCCGGCCCGGACGGATCGGTCACGGAGACGGAGGAGCACACGGGCCACTGGGCCTGGAAGCATCCCCACGGAGACGGCACCGTCACCTATACGCCTCTGGCCGGGGACGTGCGCCTGACGGAGGTGGACTTCTCCTACGACGGCGAGAAGCAGGTGCTGACGGACGTGTCGGTCTACGCGGAGCCCGGCCAGAAGGTCGCCTTCGTGGGAGCGACCGGCGCGGGCAAGACCACCATCACCAACCTGATCAACCGCTTCTACGACATCGCCGACGGCAAGATCCGCTACGACGGCATCAACATCAACAAGATCAAAAAGGCCGATCTGCGCCGGTCCCTGGGCATCGTGCTTCAGGACACCAGCCTGTTCACCGGCACCGTCATGGAGAACATCCGCTACGGGCGGCTCGACGCCACGGACGAGGACTGCCGGGAGGCCGCGCGCCTGGCCGGAGCCGACGACTTCATCTCCCGTCTGCCGGAGGGCTACGACACGGAGCTCACCGGCAACGGCGCGAACCTGTCCCAGGGCCAGCGTCAGCTCATCGCCATCGCCCGGGCCGCCGTGGCCGATCCGCCGGTGCTGATCATGGACGAGGCCACCTCTTCCATCGACACCCGCACGGAGGCCATCGTATCCCGGGGCATGGACAAGCTGATGGAGGGCCGCACGGTCTTCGTCATCGCCCACCGGCTGTCCACCGTCATGAACTCCGACGTGATCATGGTGCTGGACCACGGCCGGATCATCGAGCGGGGCAGCCACGACAAGCTCATCGCCGAGCGCGGCACCTACTACCAGCTCTACACCGGCGCGTTCGAGCTGGAATAAAGAGAGGACAGGGATATGAAGCTGATATCATGGAACGTCAACGGATTCCGGGCGGTGCTGGGCAAGGGCTTCGGGGACTTCTTCGACGCCGCGGACGCTGACGCCGTCTGCCTGCAGGAGACGAAAATGCAGCCCGACCAGGCGGACTTCGGGCGGGAGGGCTATTCCTCCTTCTGGTCCAGCGCGGAGAAGAAGGGCTATTCCGGCACGGTCCTCTTCACCCGCCGGGCGCCTCTGTCCGTGGTCTACGGCATCGGGGAGACCGGGAAGTACAGCGACGAGGGGCGGCTCATCACGGCGGACTTCGGGGATTTCTACCTGATCAACTCCTACACCCCCAACGTCCAGCGGGAGCTGACCCGGATGGACTACCGCATGGGTTTCGAGGACGACCTGCGGGCATACATGGCGGAGCTGGACAGGACCAAGCCCGTGATCCTCTGCGGCGACCTGAACGTGGCCCATGAGGAGATCGACATCAAAAACGCCAAGTCCAACATCGGCAACGCCGGGTTCACGGACGAGGAGCGGGGCAAGATGACCGAGCTTCTCTCCGCGGGCTTTGCCGACACCTTCCGCCGTCTCTATCCGGACCGGCGCGACGCCTATACCTGGTGGTCCTACATGTTCAAGGCCAGGGAGCGGAACACGGGCTGGCGCATCGACTACTTCATCGTGTCCGAGCGGCTCATGGACCGGGTGGAGGACGCCCTGATCTATCCGGAGGTCACGGGAAGCGACCACTGCCCCGTGGGTCTGATCCTGAAGGACTGACCGCAACCGGCCGTCGGGCGGACCGCGTTCTCCGGATTCTCCGTTCACACATTATTTACACAATTTTCAGGACAATCTGTTTCCCGGATGAAACAAATCGCCTCCGCAAAGCGTCTTACTATATAGCGGGCTGTAAGAGGCCCTCTGTCCCGACTACGTTGCTGGCAGGCGGCGGGGACATCCGGAAGGCGCGTTGTGCGGACGCTCTTCCACGCGGGATCCCGCGAAAAAGGGGCTGTCGTATGAACTCCTGAAAACGGAGAAATGCGACGGCCCTTTTGTGATTCAAACGGTACGGTTATGATACAGCAGAAAAGCGACTGCGTATCCCGCGCTCCCCCTCATCCGCCCCTTTGGGGAGCTCTTCGGGCCACCTTCCCCTCCCGGGGGGGAAGGCTGACAGAGTGAAGCTGAACTTCGGTATGCAGCGGTTTCCGTGGAGATTTTCCTGATGACCAAAACTCTATGGCAGCCGCTTTGCTCAGAATACAGCTGCATATGTATGAGGCCTCCCCACAACCGAAGGCTGCAGCTGGGCCGGGGAAGTTGTCACCTTAGGTGACTGATGAGGAGGAACCTATGGCTATCGATCGTCATAATGCATCTCAATGAAGCAAATGCATACCGTGCGTTTCACCCCAGCCGCTCCAGATCACGTGTCAGAGCGGTCCGGGCCAGCCAGCGGTGGACGGAGGCGGTGAGATGGACTCCGTCGGCGTAGAGGCCGTTGTTGACGGGATCCGCCGGATCGTAGTCCGGGCACCGCCGGGGATCTCCGACCGCAACGTCCTCCTCCGTCCGGGAGAGCAGCTCGAAGCATGCGTTGATGGCTTCGATGCAGCGGGGATCCTCCCCTATGGCCGCGCTTCTCTCCGTGGACCGGATCAGATAAAGCGTCACCGGCACCCTGCAGCCCGCGGCCTCCCGCCATCCCCGGATCAGCACCCGGTGCAGAACGGGCAGAACGTCCAGCCGCTCCACAGGGACCGCGGTCTCCTCCTCCGTCCCGAACCAGTGCAGTCCCAGAACGACCGGCTCCATCCCCCGGGACCGCAGATCGTCCAGGGACCGCCGGATCATGTCGCAGGAGAAGGGGAACAGGGCGATGTCGGCCGTGCCGCGGGGTCCGGGGATCATGCGCCGGGGATGGAGCGGGTGCCACATCTGCCCCTCCGTGACGCCCTCCGCGCCGATGGAGATCCGCACGATGTACAGGTTCCCAAGCCCGTCCCGCTCCGCGCGCTCCTCCCACAGCCGGGCGTATTCCGTAGGGAAGCAGGCGGTGTGATCCTGGGTCTCCCCGAGGTTGGTGTCCTCCGAGGTGTAGCCGCGCCAGACCACGGGAGCGGGAGAATACGCCTGATTCTCCGCCCGGGGCAGAGTGTACACGTGCTTCATGGGCGTCGTGATCCGCTCCTCCTCCGGCAAAAGGACGCCGCTGGCGTGGGCGTTGGACTGACCGAACACAAACAGTACGGGAGCCTTCGACATGATGAACCTCCTCGACAAAACGGGCTGACCCGCCGGATATACCGCCCTGATTCTACCACATCGGAGCGAGGATTGCAACGGGCATCGGAAAAAGGAGGAAAAAACGCTTGCGCAAATCCCTCCCCGGTGGTACAATGAGGACGGATCATCACCCACAAACGGGAGGACTTCATATGAACAACGCCATGCTGTGTGCCGCGGACTTCATGCCCGTCGACGGATCCCGGGACGTCGCGGACGATCTGCAAAGGCTCATCGACGCCAATCCCAACCGCACAATCTATCTGCCCGACGGACTCTACCGGATCGGAAAGCCCGTCTGCACCCCCGCCGATCCGCGGAAAAGCGTGTCCCTGGAGCTGGCGAACTACGCTGTCGTGCAGGCCGCGGACGACTGGGACTGTGACGAGGCCATGATCCGGCTGGGCGGCGAGGAGCCATACAACTCCATCACCATCAACGGATCGAACTATTCCCTCTCCGGCGGCGTCATCGACGGGAACGGGCGGGCCAAAGCCGTCTCCATCGATTCCGGCCGGGAGACCGCCGTGCGGAACGTCTCCATCAAGCACGCGAAGGTGGGCATCCACATCAAGCACGGGGCCAACTCCGGCTCCTCCGACGCGGACATCTCCTCCGTCAACATCGTGGGGACCGGCGGCACCGATTCCGTGGGCGTGCTGGTGGAGGGCTACGACAACACCTTCACCAACATGCGCATCGCCAACGTGTTCATCGGCGTGGATCTTCACTCCGCCGGGAACAGCCTCCGCAATCTCCATCCCCTCTACACCTCCGACAACACGGATTACGAGAACAGCTGCGGCTTCCGGGACCTCTGCGGCAACAACTGGATGAACTTCTGCTACAGCGACCAGTTCGGCTCCGGCTTCCGCTTCGGCGACAACGTGCGGGACATCCTGACGGACTGCTTCGCCTTCTGGTACTCCGACCGCGGCGGCCCTCAGACCCTGATCCGGTGCGACGGACGCTTCGGCAGTCTGGTGAAGAATCCCAAGGTGGGATTCAAAACGAAGACCAACCGCAACACCATCCTGTCCGTGGGCGAGGACGGCGGACGCGGCGTCATCGAAAATCTCTGCCTGAACCACGGGGACGAATCCTGGTTCTCCGACGAGGTCTGGCGGGACTACTTTGAAGGCCGGGTCCTCTGATCCGGCGGAAGGGAGCGGCTATGACACCCATCCGATTCGGTCTGTTTTCCGATCTGCACGCCAATCTCCCGGGGCTCCCGGAGCGCGGCTTCGGCGGCCGTTCCATGGAGGATCTTCGCCGGGGACTTGAGCGGTTCCGGCAGGCGGGCGTATCCTTCGCCGTATCCCTGGGGGACAACCTCCAGCCGGCCCGTGACGCCCGGGAGGAGGCCTCCCAGCTCTCGGACATGATCTCCCTGTGGAGCGGATACGGCTTCCCGGTCCGTCTGGTGCCGGGCAACCACGAATTCCAGCAGCTCACCGACGGCGAGTACCGTTCCGTCACAGGGCTGAGCCGTGTTTATGACAGCTTCACCCCGGGCGGCGCGCGCTTCATCCTGCTGGACACCAACATCAACCCGGACGGCTCCCACTACTCCGCGGACAACTTCGACTGGCGCTGCGGCATTCTGGACGGCGCGCAGCTGGAGTGGCTGGAGGAGCTTTTAAGGGATCCGGTCCCCACCGTGGTGTTCGCCCACAACTGTATCCACTGGGATACGGGCGATCCCGCGGACGCATGGTACCGCTTGCAGAACAGTGAGGAGGTCCGGGAGCTGCTGGCAGACTCCGGATGCGTCCGGGCGGTCTTCCAGGGCCACCACCACACCTTCCGCGCCGACCGCCGGGACGGGATCCTCTACGTCAACGTGCCCAGTCCCGAGCGGTACCCTGCCTATTCCGACGAATGCTTCCCCGTTGTGGAGCTCACGGAGGACGGCATCACGTACAACGGCGTCCCGGGTGGGGAACTGTGACGGAAAAGGTTCAAACAAAATGAAATGCCCCGGCCGTCCTTTTGTTGAGGACAGCCGGGGATTGTTATTCCGGATTCGCCGGGGATCAGTGATCGATCTTCTCGACCTTTTCCACCAGCTTGCTCATCAGCTTCGCCATCGCCTTCTGCTTGGACTTGTAGACGGAGGAGAAGTTGTTGCTCTTGGAGTTGTACAGAATGTCGCGGAGCAGGCCCTGCGAGCAGGAGGACAGGGAGTAGGTGTGGATCCAGCCGAAGTCGATCTTGACGCCCGCCATGGCCAGCTCAAGCATTTCGGAGGAGTCCGCGTCACGCAGGTACTTGCCGTTCAGGACCACGTCGTAGTAGGCGGGGGTCACGTACCGGTAGGATTCCGCCGCCAGGGCCTCCATCACCGCGGAGGTCATGGCCGGATCCTGCACGGACACCGGGATGCCGCCGATGGAGTACTGGTCGTGCACGAAGGTGTAGTAGTTGCTCTGCTCCTCGTTCCACTTCGGCAGCGGAATCAGGCCGTAAGCGCTCTCCATGTCGCGGATCTGGTCGGTGTGCATGATGCGCAGAGGCGTGAAGAGGATGCGGTCTTCGGCCAGCATCTGGGCAACCTCGTCCTGTTCCTTGTCGGAATCCGGGTTCGGCGGGCACCAGCAGAATTCGCAGTCGATGTAATAGGAATAGAGCTTCTCGATGACGGCGGACATCTTCTCCTCGTCCACGGCGAAAGAGGGGATGTCGTTCGCGTCCTTCTCGCAGATGGTCAGGTCGAAGGCGGACCAGTACACGTCCAGACCGATCATGCCGGCCAGGGTCATGCCGTAGCTGTCGGCCTTGTCCCGGACGCCGTTGCCGTTCTTGTCCTCGTGGACCAGGGACGCCATCTCCATCTCCTTGTCGAAGGTCCACTGTCCGGACCGGACCAGGTCGTAGGGATTCTCCACCTGATAGTCGTTCACCAGCTTCATGTTGGCGTAGGTGACGAAGGACAGCTTGATCAGGGAGGTGAACAGGTCGCCGGTAGCGAAGAAGGCCTTGCCCATGATGGATTCCTGCTGGGTGTAGTACTGGCTCCACCAGGGCTGCTCAAGGTTCAGATAGACCGGGGCGTCGCCCAGAAGGTTGTAGTAGTTGCCGTTCACGCCGTACTGCACGGTATCCACGGCGGAGCCCACGTGAATGGACACCTCGTCCGCGCCGGCAGTGACGTTCTTGTTGACCACGCCGTTGGTGTCGTCCACCAGGGAGTAATCGATGACCACGTTCAGGCGGTCCTCCACCTTGGTGTCGCGCTCGTACACGGCATCGTTGAGGGTCTCGCCGTTGAGCTCCTCCACGTACATCTCGCCGGTGAACCACGCCTTGGTGCGCGCCAGGACCAGCTGGCTCTGTCCGCCGAAGTCCAGATCCTCCGGCAGATCGTCCTTCACCATGGCCCGGGTGAATACGGTTTCCTCCTCCGCCTCGCCCTCGGCCGCGGTGTTCTCCCCGGCGGAGGCGACGGTCCCGGCGTCCTTCGTATCCGTGTTGTTCTCCGAGCTCTCGGAGCATCCCGCGGCGAAGGCCGGCAGCGTCATCAGCAGGGCCAGCAGCAGGGACGTCAGCTTTGTTTTGTTCATCTCGTCAACTCCTCGATAATCTGCCCGTCCGTTGAAAAATCGACGGGTACAATGGAACATAATAATTATAGTACAAAAATAAACTGTTTTCCATTGGTATTTTTCATAAGATTCTTCGATGTTTTTTGACGGATTCCACAACCTGACGTTTACTCTCTCTGATTCAGCATCCTGCACAGGTCCCCCGCGGCAAAGAACAGCAGTCCGGCGTCCGGATCGGGCAGCAGAGCGAGCCGCACCGCCAGAAGCCACATCCCGCACCGCGCCGCCCAGGACACCGCACGAGCCGCCCGTTCCGCCGAAGAGGGTCCGCACCGCCCCAGAAGCAGACAGCGCAGAATACCTCCCCCGTCGAAGCCCTCGAGCGGCAGCAGATTCACCAGGGCCAGACCGGCGTTCACCGCGGCGAAATCCTCCCGGATCCCAGCCGTAAGAGCCGCCGCCGCAATCCCGGCCAGAGGTCCCGCCAGATGCACCGCCGCCTCCCGCCCGTAGCCCTGCCGCGAGAAATCGAAGGTCAGCCGGATCCCGAACGCGCCGCCAGAACCTCTCCTCAGCGGGATCCCGAGGAGCCGCGCCGCCAGAAGATGCCCTTCCTCGTGAATCCACACCGCCGCCCCCAGCCGGAGAAGCGCTCCCAGTCAGCCGCCTGTCAGAAGCCGCGCGAAAAACCGCCCGATCCCGTCGTAAATCGAATCCGGCCCGGACGCAGACACGCTCCTGTCCTCCTCCGGGATCTTCGGATCCTCATCGTCCAGCGCCGTGCTCATGACCGCCACCGCCTCGCGCGGAACCGTCCGGTCCTCTTCTCCGGCGCGGGACAGCGGAAGTGCCAGCGACAGGGCGACGGCCAGAATCCCCACCGAGAAGAACAGCGCCTCTCCCCGGTCCGAGCGGTTCCCGGGAACGGTCCTCTCCCGCCCGGCCTCCGTTTTTTCCGATCCTCTTCTGCGATACCCCGTCCAATACGTCATGCCGCCCTCCTCGGAATCCGGATTGCCCTGTCCGCCGGTCCATTTTTGCCGTTTTCCGCGCGTATTCAATTCTTTTTTCCGGCCTTTCTTGACAGATGCTCCGGGGATAGATTATAATGTAGTTTGTATTATTGTGGAAAGGCAGGGCTTCGTCCCATGACGGACAACATCACCCCCTATCTCTCCCGGGCGTCATCCGCCGACCGCATGAAAATCACCGGCTCCCGGCCCGCCGTCTTCTGGATGACCGGGCTCTCCGGATCGGGCAAATCCACCGTCGCCGCCCTGGCCGAGAAGAAGCTGCTCTCCGCCGGACACGCCGCCCTGATGATCGACGGGGACACGGTGCGCACCGGCCTCTGTCGGGGACTGGGCTTCTCCCCTGAGGACAGGCACGAGAATCTCCGGCGCATCGCGGAGCTGGCCAAAACCGCCGCGGCCTCCGGTCAGACCGTCATCGTCTGCACCATCTCCCCCACCGAGTCGGACCGGCGTCAGGCCAGGGACATCATCTCCCCCGCGGCCTCCTTTTTCGAGGTCTGGATGGCCGCCGACGTGAATACCTGCGCCGCGAGGGATCCGAAGGGCCTCTACAAAAAGGCCTATGCCGGAGAGCTCCGGAGCTTCACCGGCGTATCCGCGCCCTACGAGCAGCCGGTGCGGCCGGACATCACCTTCCTGCCCTCCCAGTCCGCTGAAGACTGCGCCGACATCCTGGTCCGGGTTGCAATCGAGACGGACTGGGCTCTGGACCGTCTGCTTCCCGTCATGCTGGACGCGGCCCGGGAGGCGTCGGAGCGGATCATGGAGTATTACGACGGCGTCTACTCCCTGGAGTACAAGGAGGACAACTCCCCCCTGACCTCCGCCGACGTCACCTCCAACGACTGCATTTCCGCCATGCTCCGGAACGCGTTTCCCGAATACGACATCCTGTCCGAGGAAACGCCCGACGACAGCAGCCGCCTGACCAACCGGGCCGGGGTCTTCATCGTGGATCCCCTGGACGGCACCAAGGAGTTCCTGTCCCACAACGGGGAGTTCTGTGTCTCCATCGGCTTCGCGGAGGGACGGCGGGTCCGGGCGGGCGTCATCGCGGTACCGGCGCAGGAGCTTCTGTACTACGCCGCCGAGGGACTGGGCGCTTATAAACTGACCTTCGATCAGCTGAACGGGGATTTTGAGCCGGGAGACGGAGAGCTGCTCCATGTATCCGAGAGGACGAAGGGACTGGTGGTCACCGTCAGCCGCTCCCATCTGGACGCGGACACGGAGGCGTTCCTTGAGCTGAACCGGGCCCGCATCGCCGAGGTGATCACCGCGGGCTCCTGCCTCAAGGGCTGCATGATCGCCGAGGGCCGCGCGGACTTCCACTGGCGCACCGGAGCCTTCATGAAGGAATGGGACACCGCCGCCATGCAGATCATCACGGAGGAGGCCGGCGCGCTCTTCACCGATTCGGACGGCAAGCCCATGCCCGCCAACCGGGAGGATCCCCGGAACCTCAACGGCTTCCGCATCGTCAACCGGCGGGAGTCGCTGGAGGGCTTGCGCTTCCCCGAAAAGAAATAAACCACCGAGGTACGAAAGTATATGCAATACAGCCATCTGGATATGCTGGAATCCAAGAGCATCCACATTCTGAGGGAATCCTACTCGGCGTTCCGGAATCTGTGCATGCTCTGGTCCATCGGCAAGGACTCCACAGTCCTGCTCTGTCTGGCGCGGAAGGCGTTCTACGGCCACGTTCCCTTCCCGCTGGTCCACGTGGACACCCACTACAAGATCCCCGAAATGATCGAATACCGGGACCGGCTGGCCATGGAGTGGAATCTGGACATGATCTACGGCGAGAACCGGGAGGCTCTGGACAAAAAAGAGACCTTCCCGGACGGAAACGCCACCCGGATCGAATGCTGCCGCCGCCTGAAGACCGAGGCCCTGACCCACACTCTGGCGGGAGACTGGCCCCGCTGGCGTCTGAACCACAAAACCGGGCAGTACGAGGTCGACGCCAACCACGAGCCCTTCACCGGCGTCATCGTCGGCGTCCGGGCGGACGAGGAGGGCAGCCGCTCCAAGGAACGGTACTTCTCCCCCCGGGACAAGGCCGGCGACTGGGACGCGGACGACCAGCCCCCGGAGTTCTGGGGACAGTACAAGACGGACTTCGCCCCCGGCACTCACGTGCGCATCCATCCCCTGCTGGACTGGACCGAGGTGGACATCTGGGAGTACATCCGCCGGGAGGGCGTGCCCGTGGTGTCCCTGTACTTCAATCAGGGGGACGGAAAACGCTACCGCTCCCTGGGATGCTGGCCCTGCACGAAGCCCGTGGAATCCGATGCCTCCACGCTGGACGAGATCATCGAGGAGCTGAAATCCGGCAAATTCGCGCGGATCGCCGAACGCAGCGGCCGCGAGCAGGACAAGGAGGACGGCGGCGGACTGGAGGAGCTGAGACGGGGAGGGTACATGTGATATGGCTGTCGAGAAAACGCATATGAACATCGTGGTGGCCGGCCACGTGGACCACGGAAAGAGCACGGTGATCGGACGGCTTCTGGCGGACACCCACACCCTGCCGGACGGCAAGATCGAGGGCATCCGGGAGCTGTGCCGCCGGACGGGCAAGCCCTTTGAGTACGCCTTCCTGCTGGACGCTCTGAAGGACGAGCGGTCCCAGGGGATCACCATCGACACGGCCCGGTGCTTCTTCGAGTCCGAAAAGCGGAAGTACATCATCATCGATGCGCCCGGACACATCGAGTTTCTGAAGAACATGATCACGGGAGCCTCCCGGGCGGACGCGGCTCTGCTGGTCATCGACGCGGCGGAGGGTATCTGCGAGAACTCCCGCCGTCACGGCTACATGCTGGAGATGCTGGGCATCCGCCAGATCGCGGTTCTGGTCAACAAGATCGACCTGGTGGGATACGACCGGGCCGTCTACGACCGGATCTGCCGGGATTTCACCACGTTCCTCGGGTCCATCGGCATCGAGGCGGCCCGCTACATCCCCGTCTCCGCCATGGAGGGGGACAACATCGCCTCCCATTCGGACAAAACGCCCTGGTACGACGGTCCCGACGTGCTGGAGCAATTGGATCTCTTCGAGGGCGGACACCACGAGGACACCCTGCCCCTCCGGATCCCGGTGGAGGACGTGTACAAATTCACCGAGGGCGGGGACGACCGGCGCATCGTGGCGGGTCTCTGCGAATCGGGCACCCTCCGCGCGGGAGACCGGGTCATCTTCTACCCCTCCGGAAAAACCACGGAGGTCAAGACCCTGGAGGAGTGGTTCATGGACGCGGACTCCTCCCGGAAACCGACGGAATTCGCGGCTGGAAAGTCCTGCGGCTTCACCATGACCACGCAGATCTACGTGCGCCGCGGGGAGATCGCCTGTAAGGAGGGCGAGGAGCCTCCGAAGGTGGGGCGCACGTTCCGGGCCAGCATGTTCTGGCTGGGAAGGGTCCCCCTGACCGTCGGAAAGGAATACATCATCAAATCCGGCACGGCCAAGACCACCTGCCGGATGACGAAGATTCATTCCGTGCTGGACGCCTCCTCTCTGGAGAAGAACACGGCGGCGCTTGAGGCGAAGAAGCACGACATCGCCGACTGCACCTTTGTCTGCGAGCACGACATCGCCTTCGACATCGGGGCGGCTCTGCCCTCCACCGGCCGGTTCGTCATCGTGGACGACTACGAGATCTCCGGCGGCGGCATCATCACGGAGGCCCTGTCGGACGAGGGAATCGGCGCGGGCTCCTCGGCTTCCGTCTCCCCGGAGGAGCGGGCCCGGTATCTGCGCCAGAAGCCCCTGACGGTTTCGGTCCCCACGGAGGAATACGGCAGGATCCTGGAGCGGAAGCTGTTTGAGGAGGGACGGATCCCCTTCTACGCCGCCCATCTTTCGGACGAGCAGAAAAACGCCCTCCGCTCCGCCGGTCTGGTGGTACTGACCCTGGGCGACGGCGAATACGAGACCTCGGGCGATCTGCAGGCGGACGTCACGGCGGTCCTGCTCCGCTCCGACAACGCGCTGGAGGTGTGACGCAGAGGAGCGTCGCACTATATGCAGTAAAGGAACAGATAAGTCAGCGGATGAAAGCGGGAAGCTCCATGAGCCTTCTCCTCGGGGAGAAGGCAGATTAAGGGCTTCTCGTCGGGCGGGAAACTTACTGACGTAAACGAATCAATCTGCAGCTCCGGCTGAGGCCGGTGAGAACCGGGAGGATTAACCATGCTGAACAAGGAAGAATGCGCCGGGATCCGGGGTGTGAACTACGAGCTTCTCACGGAAGAGGCGCAGATGCGGAAGGAACTGTCCTACGGCCGACGGGTCAATCTCAACGCCATCAGGACCTGGCTGAGCTTTCACGCCTGGGAGCGGGACGGGGAGGCATATCTCGGACGCCTGAAGGAGTCCGTCCGGATCGCGTATGACTGCGGGTACCGGGTGATGCCCATCCTCTTCAACGGCAACGGGGAGAACTCCGCCTCCCTGCCGGACGAACGCCGCCCCGCCATGGAGCGGTACGTCCGGGACACCGTGAACGCCCTCCGGGACGAGCCGGGCCTTCTGATGTGGGACGCCATGAACGAGCCGCTCTGCTGTCACTGGATAGGCGGATGCGGCGATCCGGACGAGAAGAAGGCGAGAACGGACCGGGTGTGGGAGATGCTGCGGCGCATGATCCCCGTGATCCGGGAATGCGATCCGGAGCACAGCGTCACGGTGGGCTACACCACGGCCTGGGAGATTGAGGAATCCGTCTGCTCCCTCAGTGACGTGCTGTCCTTCCACGACTACAGTCCCACCCGCGCCGTCATGAACGCCAACTTCGACCTGGCGGAGGAATGGGGACGGAAATGCGGGCTCCCCGTGATCCAGACGGAGACCGGATGCCTGGCCCGCTCCAATCCCTACGACATGGTGCTGGAAGCCTGCGAGACGCGCGGTATGGGCTGGTTCGTCTTCGAGCTGATGATTCACGGACGGTGCGACTCCGAGCACGGCGTCTTCTATCCCGACGGCACCGTGAGGGATCCCGCCACCATCGCCGCCATGATGGGGTGCTACCGGTGCCGGGACCGGGACGTGATGGTCCTGCCCGTGCCCAACCGGGAGGGACACGCGGTCCGCGCCGTGGAGGCCGTGAAGAAAGCCCTGACGGAGTACACGGACGACGCCTTCGACTACCGTCCCAGCGATCTGGAAAAGCTGTTCGAGGCCTCCGAATACGCCGCCAATCTGCTGGAGTGCTGCGACATGGTGCCCATGGCGGATCCGCCCACCGCGCAGATCTTCGCCTGGAGAAAGCAGACCGCCGCCGGGGAAAAGCCGCCCCTCGGGGAGGTCCGCGCCTTCGCCTACGATCTGGCCCTCCGGCTGAAGGAGCTGTGCCAGCTGCTGTGATATAACCCAAAAGGACCCGCGTCCACCCCGGATCGGAGCAGGGACGCAGGTCCTTTTTTGTTGTCATACTGTTTTCTTTCTATAAAGCTATCTATATGGGTTTTGATCGCAAGATGTAGAAGGCGAATCGCCTTGCGATGAGCTCGCGTACAATAACTCTGATAAGGTTGGATGACTAAATTGGTGTGGC